>Ga0164306_10000427_pt1 | contig 16990 bp, 12 predicted proteins | sample Whisoiple_242_MG_FD_110213 | JGI IMG/M metagenome (GOLD analysis project Ga0164306, IMG submission 110213) | Soil microbial communities amended with fresh organic matter from upstate New York, USA - Whitman soil sample_242_MG | ecosystem: Environmental > Terrestrial > Soil > Unclassified >... | reverse complement strand
CGCCGCCGGAGATCAGGACCTTTTTCCCGATGCGCTCGGCGCGTTCCAGCACGGCCACGCGGCGCCCGCGCCTGCCCGCTTCTATGGCGCACATCAGGCCGGCTGCTCCGCCGCCGAGAATGACTACGTCAAAACTTTGCATAAGAAGCGGCTAGAAAACCATTTACCGCAAAGGGCGCGAAGGACGCAAAGCAAGCGGAGAACCTGCGTTACGATCCGTAGCCCGAACCTGCGTTACGATCGTAGACCGACCTGCGTTACGATCCGTAGCCCGTTAGGTCCTCCACCTATTAAGATCACAGTTTTGATGCGCCGATGATCATCTGTACACAATCGCTGAAATACCGTCACGCTAGCGGCGGAGGGAAAATACCGCGAGCACGACCAGGCCCACCGTCATCACGATGTTCCAGACCAGCAGCGCCAGCAGCCAGCGGCGCAGGCGTTCTTCGCGTTCGGCGGCCACGTTGTTGAGCGTCTCAAGGTCAGACTTCAACTGCAGCACGTAACCTTTGAGCTGGTCAACATCAGAGGCCAGCAACTGTAGCGGATCGGGGCCAGCAGCCGCCTCCGGCTGCGCTTTCCCCTGGGCAGCGCGAGACTTGAGCGAATCGCGCAAGACCTGTCCACCGTGCTCGACGGCGATTGGCGCCAGCATGCGCAAGATAGAAGATAACCATCCCATAGATTTCTGCCGCCTGCCCGTGAGCAGTAAAGGCAGCCCCTTACCTCAGGCGGGCCAGTCAGCAATTTAGAAACTTATCGGCCCATGCTCATTAGAACATAAGGCGCTGTTCTCACGGAAAAGCTGCGCGGCGCGTCTGAACGCGTCGAACCCAGGCGGGCAGGCAATCATCGGCGGCCGATGACCGAGCACTAATGATGACCGAGCACTAATCTAACGCTTTTCACTCAATACCGCTGACCGGGAAAGCGTAATCCATTGATAAAAATGTGCTAACCTGTTTATGCTTCTTTTGCCTGCCTCATGAGCCGGGATGGCGGAACTGGCAGACGCAGCGGACTCAAAATCCGCCGGGCTTCGGCCCTTGGGGGTTCGACTCCCCCTCCCGGCACCACCTTTTACTGATAGATTCGGAAGCTAGAGGTCCTTCGACTCGCGCTGCTCGCTCGGGATTTCGCCTGCGGATTCCCACCCATCACGCGAAAACCGCGCGTGCCTGGGGCCCCGGTGGACGCCCGCAAAACGGCTCAAGTTCGACTCCCCCTCCCGGCACCAACTTTTACTGATAGATTCTGGAAGCTATAGAGGTCCTTCGACTCGCGCTGCTCGCTCAGGATTTCGCCTGCGGGCTCGGACGCCCGCTCTAGATGATTTAATGGCCCGATCTCCCGATAATCCGAGTATTCTTCTGGCAATCTCACATAAATCCTATATACTTCCGGTACTTTCTGCCCGTTTATGGCTGACGTTTTCATCAGCTATCGCCACGTTTCGCCTGACCAGGACCTGGCAGCGGAACTGTCCGCATTCTTGCAAGGCCGCAACATTTCTTTTTTTCGCGATACAGGAATTCAAATAGGCCAAAACTGGGTGCAAACCATTGAGGCTGAACTGCGAGCTTGCCAGTTCCTGGTTGTCCTGCTATCGGCTGACTCCATCCGCAGCGACATGGTCCGACAGGAAATCAAGCGCGCGCATGAATGGAACAAGCGGATCCTTCCCATTCGCGTCAACTATGATGGCGCGCTCCCCTATGACCTGGCTTCTTATCTTGACCTGATTCAATACAAGATCTGGAAAACCGGTGATTCGTTCGCGCCTATCTGTGGCGCCGTGCTGGATGGGATTCACGGCAAATGGACCCAGGGCGGGTTGGCGCTTTCTCCCGAGGCAATCCACCGCCTGGGCGAAGTCACCGAGCTCAATGGCGCACCGCTTCCTTCCGCCGACCCGCGCTTTGAGATCGGCGCTCCGGAAAGTGGAGGGCTCAAGCTCCAGTCCAAATTCTACGTTCGCCGCGACGATGACGAAACCGTGGATCGCCTCATCCAGCAGCCCGGCGAAACCATCCTCATCAAAGGCCCTCGCCAGGTAGGCAAAACCTCGCTGGCCGCCAGGGCCTGTGCCGCCGCGGAAAAAGCCTCGTTTCGCGTCACTTATGTGGACCTTCAGCTCCTCGACCAATCTCGCCTTCAGGACCTGAGCATGCTTTGCCGCTATCTGGCTGCGCGTGTGGCCAGAGACTTCAATACCGCTGTTAAACCTGACGGTGTCTGGGACTCTATGCTTGGCGACGCCACCAGTCTCACCGACTTCCTGGAACAAGCGGTCTTTTCCGCGGGAACCCAGATGGTGCTTTGCCTCGATGAAGTCGACAACGTTTTTACCCGCCCCTATCGCGACGACTTTTTCGGCATGTTGCGCAGCTGGCACAACCGGCGGGCCACGCATGACCTCTGGAACCGCTTTAACCTTCTCATTGCCCACTCCACTGAGCCTGCGCTCTTTATCAAGGACCTCAACCAGTCGCCTTTCAATGTGGGAAAAGTAGTGCGCCTGGCTGATTTCAATCGCGATGAAGTGCTCTGGCTGAACGCCCGCCACGGATCTCCGCTCACCCTCGCTGAGGATGTCGAAGGCCTTCTTCATCTTATCGGCGGTCATCCTTATCTGGTGCGCCAGGCCTTGTACGCTCTGTCTTCACGAAAAATGTCATTTGCCGATCTCAAGCTTGTTGCCGCCGATGACAACGGACCCTTCGGCGACCACCTGCGCCGCTGCCTCTGGGTCATCCGGGAAAACCCGCAATTACAGAAGGCGCTCCGCCAGTTGCTTCAGGGCCGCGGTTGTGACGATGAAGACTCCTTTCAGCGGCTGCGCGCCGCCGGCCTGGCGCGCGGCGAGTCCCGCGACGTGGCTACGCTGCGCTGCGAGCTCTACCAGCTTTATATGAGGAAGCACCTATGACCTCCGGCGAAGCGCCTGTAAGCAGCTTCTTCGTCAGCGGCGGCACCATGAAGCCCGGCGCGCCCAGCTACATTCATCGCGCCGCCGATGAGGAGTTGTATAACGCTCTGCTCGCCGGCCAGTACTGCTCCGTCCTTACCACCCGGCAGATGGGTAAATCCAGCCTGATGGCCCGCACTGCCGAGCGTCTTCGTGCTCTCGGCATTCACTGCGCCACCGTCGATCTCCAGGGCAGCGGCCAGAAATCCGCCCAGCCCGAACCCTGGTATTACGGCTTCACCAAGCAGGTTGCCGATGGCCTGCAGCTCTCCCGCGACTGGACCGACTGGTGGAAAAAGCAGGAAGCCTTGCTGCCCGTCCAGCGCATGCGCGACTTCTTTGCTGACGTGGTGCTCCCGCAACTCGAGGGCAAAATCGTCGTCTTCATCGATGAAGTCGACTGGATGATCCGCCTGCCTTTTTCTGACGAGTTCTTTGCCGCCATCCGCTCCTGCTACAACCGCCGCGCTACCGATCCCCGTTTCGAGCGCCTCACCTTCGTGCTGCTCGGCTCCGCCGCTCCTGCACAGCTCATCAAAGACGCCACGCGCACCCCTTTTAACATCGGCCGCGGCCTGGAGTTGACCGACTTCACTGCAGAAGAAGCCAAGCCTCTGGCTGCTCCCCTGGGCGAAAACGGCGATGCCATCCTCGCCCGCATTCTTTACTGGACTGACGGCCATCCCTACCTCACCCAGACCCTCTTGTCTCACGTAGCGGCCCAAATGACGGCTCCAATAGCGGCTCCAACGGAGACTCAAACCCGCGATTCAGCTTCGCCAGAAGCGCTGGTTGATCGCATCGTCGAAGAAAAGCTGCTCTCCACCAGCGCGCGTTCCCAGGAAAATAACCTCAAATTCGTGGGCGAGCGCCTCACCCAGGGAACCTCCAATCTGCGTAAGGTGCTCCACGTCTACCGCGACGTTCTTAAGGGCAAGCCCGTTCAAGATGTCCCCGCTTCGCCGGTTCACACCTCGCTTCGCCTCTCCGGCGCGGTTAAGACTGACTCCGAACGCCATCTCCAGATCCGCAACCGCATCTATCGCCAGGTCTTCACCGAAAAGTGGATCGCTGAAAAAATGCCAACGAATCTCTGGCTGATCGCTGGCTCCGCCGCCGCCGTGGTTCTGCTGGGCATCTTCTCTTTCTGGTACTTCGTGCTCTTTCCCAAGCCCTACATTCATGATCTGGAAGCGTCGGACAGTTCCGTAGGCACTGCTGCCAATGCATATCGAGCGCTGCAAAAGCCCTTCCTGCGCGCCCGTGCCAACGAACTTTATGCCCAGTTCTGGGAACGCCGTGAAGACCGCGATGCGGCCATCCTTATCCGCGCCAAGTCTGGAGACAGGAAAGGCCTGGCAGCTCTGATCGGTTATGACTACCCGTTTCTTCAGTACGCGGTTCGCGGACAAGGCGAGATCCGCGGTGCAGCTTTCAGTAGCAACGGCAAGTCGGTGGTTGTTTGGTCTAATGAAGGTATCCGGGTATTGGAAGCTGCAACAGGCCGGGAAATCCGGCGCTTTCCTGAGTATGATGTGTTAAGTGCGACTCTCAGCTCTGACGGCAAGCTCTTGGGTCTTGACGACAAAGTTGTTGAAGTGGCGACGGGAAAAGAAGTTCTAGCTGTTCCACACCAAAAGACCGTATTCTCTCTGGCCTTTAATCCTGATGCAACATTGCTCGCAATGGGCACTTATAATGGCACGGTTCACATATTCAATGCTAAGACACGCCGGCAAATTTTTCAGGTTGCTGGGGATCGTGTGCCACAATACCTGGCCTTCAGCCCGGATAGCAAGCTGTTGGCGGTCGTAAGCAGTTCCCAAGTGCTTTATCTTATTTCCATTCCGAATCGCAAAATAACCGCACGCCTAACTGACGTGAAATCGGAAACCGTAGCTTTTAGTCCGGACGGAAAACAGATGATTGCAGGCTGTGTTGTCACAACGGCCTGTATCTATGATGTTGCCCCTAGCCGGGAAATGGTACTTTTTTCTGGAAACGTCTATTTAACTAGTGCAATCTTCAGCTCTGATGGAAAGCTTGTGGCTGTCGGCTCTTCAGACGCAACTGTACGGGTGTTTGAGGCGGCTACCGGGCGCGAATTGGCCCGCTTCATTCAACCGTCGCCCGTAATGGCCATTGCCTTTACACCGGACCAAGACCACGTGATTGCCCTTTCTGACAAGTCTGTGGTGCAGATATTTGCCATCCCCCGGCTGCAAGCGGTTCCGCAGGCTCAGCCGTCAAATGGAGTTTCATATTCCACCAACTCTGATGGCACCCTGTATGCGGCCCAACGGAGCGATGGGACCATACAAATATTGGATACGGAAACGCGGCAGAAGACTGCAAGCCTGCCGCCACAACCGATTTTTGATTCCTTGCTCCTGAGCCAGGATGGAAAGCTGCTGGCTGTCAGAAAAGATCGTTCCATGCGTGTATTAGACGTGGCATCAGGGGGGGAGCTTATGCACGCTGATCTGGTAGGGAGAGAGGGAATTTTCGCTTTTAGCCGCGACGGGACGCTCCTGGCGACTCGCGAAATCATGGGACACAACAGCAGGGTATTTGAAGTTGCGACAGGACGAGTGGAATGGCATGCCAACCAGGATGCCGAGACCACTACCCTGAAATTCAGCTCAGACGAGAAACAGTTGGCTGTTGGCGACTTTGATGGGGCCACAACGATAATTGAGTTGAACACTGGCCGCGAGATATCTCATCTGACGCCCCTGCAATCTGAACAAACCTCGCAACCAATCTTTGTTGTGCAATTCAGCCCCGATGGAAAACTGGTAGCCAGTGGTTCCATTACTGGAGAGGTCCGTTTGTTTGAGGCGGCAACAGGCCGGCCGGTGACACGCCTGGTTTATCAATCTCCAATCCGCAGCTTTGCTTTCAGTCCGGATGAACGTCTGCTGGTTGCGGTAACAGACAATTGGATTCACATGTGTGAGCTTACCGGCGACAACTGCCGGCCGGTCGGCAACCGCTTTGCGGTGCTCAGTTCTTACGGAATCCAGGTTCTCCCGCCTGACCGCGATTGCCGCCATTGCGTCCGGGTGCTTCGTGATATCCCCGGAAATCCCATGGCCGTAGAAAAAATCGATTTTGATCACTACAATGTCGCTCCTGTCCAAGGCAATCCGGAAGAGCTGGTGCGGGAGTGGAGCCAGAAGCTTGGCATCACCCTCGACGCCCAAGGCCAGATCGTTCCCTTCAAGACGGCCCTATCCCAATAGCTCACCTTCAAAACTGCATGGGAAAGCGCACAGTTTCTCGGATTATGAAAACTCCCAACGTAAAGACGTAGCATTAGAATTCAGGATACCGATTCCGCTTGACAAAAGCGAATAAAATACGATATAATGCGAGAGAATATGGGAGCTCTTTACTCCCGGCGATCTTTGACAAAAGAAGCTGCTAGCTCCCGGCTACTGGCCGCTAGCCCGAAAAATCCAAGACCTTTAACCACAAAGGCCACAAAACCTCTGAAAGCTCCGCCAATCTGGGATGACCTGGGATGGGATGGTGTAAGTGCTTTGGAATCCTAGTTGAGCCACAGGGGGAGGGGTGGGCGAGAGGCGCGCCTAGATCGGGGTGATCCGGTGATCGGAAGATTGAGTGATCTGAAAACCGAACCGGTCGCAGGCGAGGGCGCCTGCGGTCCACGAGTCAAAAGTGCACAGGCAGGAGTGCCTGTGCCACAAAACCTCTGAAAGCTACGCCAATCTGGGATGACCTGGGATGAAGTGGGATGAACCGGGAGGGGGAGGGGTAGATCGCCGGGATCGCCGACATCGCGCGTGATCGCCGTGATCGGGAAAAGCAAAATCTACCACGGAGGCGCGGAGACACGGAGAAGAGCCAAAGATCGGGAAACCACCCCCCTAACCACAAAGGACACCCGTTCGACTCCTTCGCGTCGCTCAGTCGCTCAGGGCTGCTGCGAAACGCGAAGGGAGCCGACCAAGGGACGGCACCTGGATCGGCGGATTATTTCTTTTTTGTCGAGCCCTTTTTTGTGCCCGGCTTTGACCCCAGAGGGTAGCCACCGCGGTCGCTCACGGCCCACATTGAATCAAGTGTAAGCAGGCCATTGAAGATCGAGTTATTTTCCTGGTAGACCTCCAGCGGGTTCGGATTGGGCGGTGACTCCTGCAGGTAGGAGGATTGGCGGCCTTCGTCTGGCTTGCCGGGTAAGAATGGCGGCCAGGCAGCGCGGTGGTGGCAGTTCATGCAGTTGGTGGTGATGGGATGCGATGCCGCCAGCTCGATATAAGGATTGTAAGCCACAGGCCAGATGGGCGCGTTGGGTTGCGTATTGGGAGGAGCGTAATAGTTGTCGTTTCCCTGCTGCTGGGTGGTGCCGTAAGTGGTGGTGAGCAGGTAATGCCGGAATGTCTTGTCTGCCACGTTGGTGGGCCGGCTCTTGCAGTAACGACAGTCGTCGGACTTATCGGCATCGGGGTGATACCACAGCGATTGAAAAGTCCAGTCCTGCTGCTCTTTGGTCATGATGTGCATGGCGACGAGGACGATATAGTCGCCGGGTTGGAAAGCGCGGTTATAGGCCCAGTAAGCGGACGCATCCAGCAAGGCGCGGTCACACGTGGAAAGCGCGCTCAGGTCGGCGGCGTTCAATTGGCGATGATAGAAGTCATTGACGGAGACCACCTGGAAGGCCGGCGGTGAAATCTGGGTCGTGTTGTTATAGGTGACCGGGCCTATCTGGTTCTTGGCGTCGCTATCGTAGACGCCATAAAGATAGCGGATCAACGGCGGCACCTTTGGATTAGGCAGATCGGTAATGGCAACGGCGCGGTTCCAGAGCGACTGCATTTCGTAGCCCGCGTATTTGCCATCGGCCGGCGAACCGGGTTTATGAGCGTCCCAATCCCAAACGGGCAGGGCCGTGAACCCGCCTTTCTGTACTGGCCAGAACATCGGCTTGAGAGCAATGGAAGACGAAGGGAACCCGGGGATGGCGTTTGGAGGGCTGGTCTTGTCCTTGGGCAGCTGATTATTGAGGTTGACTGCGTTGTAAAGGTTGGTACCCAGAATATTCTTAATGGCGGCAGGGTTATAGATCACTCCGGCCACCATAATGTCCCCGTTGCTTTGCATGTGAACGCCATCTTTGAGTTGATACCAGTCAGGATGGTTCTTGAGCCCCATCGACTCGGTGCACCCTGGATATTTTTTGGCAACCGCGGCGTTGATCGGGTACTTAGGCGCCGGATTATTGATGGCATTTGCGCCGCCGACTCTTGCGTGAGCAAGGTTGCGGGCATTCAGCGGAGAAGGACGCTGGGGCAGCGCGACGCCGTTCGTGCCTTTCCAGGGATTGTACTGGTAAGGAAAAGCCTGCGTGGAAGTGCTCCAGGTTTGCCAGTGGAGCGGCCCGTTGGGTTTGAAAACCTGATTCAAACCGGCGAAAAGGCACCATCCATGCAACCGCATGCGGTCGCCGTTGCCTGTATGCACCCAACTTTGGACTTGCTGAGGATAGTCGAACCCCCGGGGAAAATTGGAGTCCGGAGGAGGTATGGTTGTTGTATCGCAGGTGGTGACGGCAGCCGTGTGTTTGATGGAACCTTTGTGCTTTGGTTGAGTAGCGGATTCCTGGCCGCCGCAACATGTGGAAAAGCACGCCAGTATCAGGAGGGCGATTCGTACTTGGAACACTTTCAGCACCTCGCAAAGTTTCAGCGAGCCAATTCTACCTTAGAGTCAGTTTGCATAGATAAAACAAGACTTACCATTGCTCAAGATCGGACCAAAATGGGAAGAGGTCCCCTGGGTGGCCGCGCCATGGTACTTTCTTGTCTGAATCGAGCACAATGGTGTGAGCGACTGGAGAGAAAGCTATTTCGGCTTTTCTTCCGCAGGCACTTCCCGCACGCCCGGCAGGATCGTTACCGTGGAACTAAATTTTTTGTAATTGGAAAATTCGTCTTCCTGCTCCGCGATCTCGTTCTTTAACAGCGCAATGCGTGCGCTGCCGTTGATGACCAGGCGGTGCAGGCCCCAGAACTCGTTATTGACGTGCGTGGTCTCCAGAGAAAATCTTGAGCCGGGATGGATGCGGAAAAGAAACAGCCCGAAAGAAATCGTATCGATCGCTTCCGCTTCTACCTTTACCCAGTTGTAATCTTTTTTCTCGATCCACATCTTTCCTTTGATCTTTTTCAGCATGTCGGCGTGCGGCTGCGTCGGTTTGAAGTCCTTGCGCGGCGTTGCTTCAATCACCCACGCGTCTTCGCCGGACACCCGGTCATCGCCCACCAGTCGGAAGTCATAAGCGTTCTGCACGTCGCGCACAAACGCCCGCCCTTCTTCCCGTTCTTTGCGCTGTTTCTCCGCGCGCTTCCGCCGGTCTTCTTCGCTCTCACTGCGGCGCTTGGCCAGGAATTTTTCCAGCTTCTCGTCTTCCTTCTTCTGTTCCTTCTCGCTCAACGGCTTGTCATCCTGCTGCACCAGGCGCGCGTAAAATTCGCCGAAATAAAAATTGATGTCGAATGTTTTGATCTCAGTGGATTTTACGTTCCCGTGCTTGTCCAGGTGCTTGATGACTTCACGCTGCGTGCAGGTATATTTCTGCGCCCGCTCAAAGTTGTGATGGTCAACCTCGGTAGCCCGGCGCACAATCTCTTTGGGATCGTTCGTGGGTGGAAGGCCGGGAGTATGGTCTTCACCCTGCGGTTCCTGCGCTGGCCGCGGCCCTGGTTGCGCCGCAGGAGCGGGCGAAGTCTGCGCCGCCGGGGTCTCCTGCGATGCGCTCAACGTAGCCCACAATACCGCAACCAAAAACAGACAGCCGAGCTTGAATGGAGCTTTCGTCATGAGACTTGCAACGTCCAGTTTAGGCGCAGTCTATTGCCGCCAACAAGGCCAAAACCGGCCAAAAATGGCCATAATAGCTGCTATACTTGGGTGCAGTCGCCCCGTAAAACAGCGCCTCAGGCCCAGGGAACCAAATGCCAACATTCCGCTTCCGTGTCCTCTTTGTCGATGACGAACCTTCTGTCCGAATGACTGGCGCCGCCGTGCTTGAGGCGGCAGGCTATGAAGTTCTTACCGCGGCAGATGGACTGGAGGGCCTTCACGCCCTGGACGAAGCGTCGCCTGATCTCATCATTTCTGATTTACGCATGCCCAACATGTCAGGCTTTGAGTTTCTTGCCGTGGTGCGCAACCGCTTTCCCCAGATTCCCACCATCGCGCTGAGCGGCGAGTACGTTACCGATAATGTGCCGGACGGCCTTCTGGCTGACACCTTCTTCCAGAAAGGCGATTATTCCATCCCCGACCTGCTGGGTAAGGTGAAAGAACTGGTGCGCAAGGCGCCGGAGCGTCCCGTGCCGGGCAAGCGCAACACCTCTCCCATCTGGATTGCGCTGAATGGCTCCGGCCAGATCATTGTCACCTGCCCCAAATGCCTGCGCTCGTTTGATGTCGACCCCAGCCAGGTAAATGAGGGAACGCACGAAACGTCATGCCCTTCATGCACCAACAAGTTCACGTTCAATATCGACCATTTCAGCCTGCCGCAATTCTTTAACGCCGAGCAAGGCTCTTCCCGGCCCAAAAAGCGCGTAGCCAAACGCAAATCCGCCAGAGGCTGAAACGCGGCTCCCCTTGTTCATATTAGACTGTCTTGTTCCGCATCGTTGAACGACGACTTTTACCATTCCGCTCATAGCCATTGGCCGCGAGGCCGGCTTGCGCGCCGAGTGGCGTGCAGCAGGGGCTCGTAACTCTTCAGGGAAATGTGCTTCGTAAGCGGTTTGGAGCGAAGCGACAGAAATGTTAGATCTTCATACCGAAGTCAAATTCGTCAAGGGCGTTGGCCCTCGCATCGCCGAGTGGCTGGAGCAGAAGAACATCTCCACCGTCGAGGACCTGCTCTACTACCTGCCTTTCCGTTATGAAGACCGCCTGAACCCGCGTGGCATCGCCGAGCTGCGTCCCGGCGAAATGGCCACTGTCATTGCCGAAGTCCGCAACTCCGCCGTCTTTCGCACGCGCAACGGCATGCCCATCTTTGAACTGGTGGCCGGCCAGGGGCGCTCCACGCTGAAATGCATCTGGTTCCACGGCGAATACCTGCGCGACCGCTTCAAGCCCGGCCAACTCGTCGCGCTCTATGGCAAGGTTGAGGAAGGATGGAAGGGCCGAGGTCTCCAGATCACCCAGCCGCAGTTCGAACTTCTGGATGGAGGCGGCGAGGGCGAACTTGATCTGGAAAGCGCAAGGGACATTGAGTCGCTCGAGGTTGGCCGCATCGTGCCTATTTACGAATCGGCGGCCAACACCAAACTCACCTCGCGCTGGTTCCGCCGCATCATTTATGGCGCTCTGCAAAATCTGGCGCAGCAGATCCCTGACGGCCTGCCGCCTGCGCTCTGCCGCCGGCTGGACCTGCTGGACCGCCGTCTCGCGTTTGAGCAGGTCCACTTCCCTCCCGAAGGCGAGGCTTTTGCCGCACTGCAGAATAATGCCACCCCGGCCCACAAACGGCTGATCTTTGAAGAGCTCTTCTTCCTAGAAGTCGGATTGGAGCTGAAGCGGCGCAAGATGCGCGAGCGTCCCGGCATCTCATTCGCCCTGACGGAAAGCGTCCGCCAGGCGATCAAAAAAATTCTGCCTTTCAAGCCCACCGCCGCGCAGAAGCGCGTGCTGGGCGAAATTGCCCATGACATGCAGCATCCTTCGCCCATGCGCCGCCTGCTTCAGGGCGACGTCGGCTCAGGCAAGACCATCGTCGCCTTGCAGGCGGCGGTCATCGCCATTGAGAACGGATACCAGGTGGCATTCATGGCGCCCACGGAAATCCTGGCTACGCAGCATTATTTTTCCGCGCGGCACATCCTGGAAGACGTCGCCGGCTATCGCATCCTGCTGCTCACCGGCTCGCTGGACGAAGACATGAAACGCAGCGCCCGCCGCCACATCGCGCGCGGTGACGTTCACCTGGTCATCGGGACGCATGCCTTGATCCAGGAAAAAGTTGAGTTCCACAATCTGGGCCTTGTGATCGTGGACGAGCAGCACCGCTTCGGCGTGATGCAGCGTTTCAAGCTGATGAAAAAAGGCGATGCCGAGCCGGACACCCTGGTGATGACCGCTACGCCTATCCCGCGCACGCTTGCGCTCACGCTCTATGGCGATCTCGATACCAGCGTGCTCGACGAGATGCCGCCCGGACGCACGCCCATCACCACGCGCAAGATTTCCGACCAGCGCGCCGATGAGGTCTGGGACTTCGTGCGCAGGCAGGTCAAGCTTGGCCGCCAGGCCTACGTCGTCTATCCCGTGATTGAAGGCGCGCCGGCGGAGCAGCAGGAAATGGAATTTGCCGCCGGGCCGGCGGGCGCCCGATCCGCGGGTTCTCGATCAAAGACGGGACTCAAGGCCGCTTTGCACATGTATGACGAGCTGCGAAAAAAGATTTTTCCTGACCTGCGCGTGGGCCTGCTTCACGGCCGGATGAGCGCCGAAGAAAAAGAACAGACCATGCACCGCTTCAAGGCCGGCGAAATTGACGTGCTGGTGTCCACCACCGTGATTGAAGTCGGCGTGGACGTGGCCAATGCCACCGTGATGGTGGTGGAGCATGCGGAGCGCTTTGGATTGTCGCAGCTGCACCAGCTTCGCGGGCGCATTGGCCGCGGCGCAGCCAAATCCTATTGCGTGCTCATGACCGGCGGCAAGGTTTCACCCGAGGCTGAGCGCCGCCTTAATCAAATGGTGCGCACGCAGGATGGTTTTGAGATCGCCGAACTCGACCTGGAGCTGCGTGGCCCCGGAGATTTCTTCGGCACCAGGCAGGCCGGAATGCCCGGCTTGCGCATCGCCAACATTTTGCGCGACCGCAACCTGCTGGAACTGGCAAAGGTGGAAGCCGCAAAGCTGGTGGAAGAAAAGGACCCGGAAATTTCTCTGGAAGACCGCAAACGAGTGATGCAGCACCTGCGCCAGCACTGGCAGAGAAGGTATGGCCTGGTGGAGGTGGGATGATTTACATTCCGAACGGAGTGATGGATCTCTACCTTTTCTGGCGAATGTTCAGACCTGACATTTCGCAACCCCGTCCCTTTGCCGGGCCGGACACCGAGGTAACTTTCAACCGGCTGAAATTGGTCCTAAACTTCAGGTTCGGTGAGTTGGTTCTGTGGGAGACGACTTGCGCAAACTCGTTCGCAGGCTGGCGGCCCTGCATGCTCCGCTGGGGCACTGGGCGCCGATTGCGGCCTCTGCGCTGTTTGCCGGCGCCGGAATTTCCCACTCCGCATTCCTGCGATTCCTGGCCTATTGCGGCGCATCGATCTTTATCATCCTGATCGGCGCCGATATCGTTGCATCTTTCATTGACCGGCATTCGTTCCCCGATCCGCGCACGCATCGCTGCGCGGTATTGACGCTCCCCATGCTGATTGCGCGCGTAATGCTGGCGGCGGGCCTGGGAAGCCTGTACACCTTCCTGGTATTTATTGGCGTGGGGCCGTGGACGCCATTCATCTTTTTGCCCGCGATCTTCCTTGTGTGCTGCTTTGTGGCGTGGCGGAACGTCAGCCTCTGGTACGAGCAAGGAGAGGAGTTCGAAGCAGCGCTGGCAGAGGCTGAGGACCATGGTCATACACGCCTTCCTCAAATGACCGACCATCGAGCGCGCTAAGCCTCACAGCGTATGCAGGTACGCCACCAGCACTTTTTTATGTGTTCATCCTAGAGCTTCAGCCTCATTTGCCCTGCATCCCGCTTTTCCAAAATTTCTATCACCCGTTGCGCAACATAGATTCGACCCCGCTTGCGCCCTGTTACTTCGCGAAGGATTCCGGCCGCCACCAGTTTGTCGATGTTCTTCTGCGCCGATACATAAGTAAGATTGAGGGCCTGACTAATCGCGTTCGGGGTTAAAACCGGGTTCTTGAAGAGCAGATCAGCAATCTGCAATAACGTTGCGGATGATCTCTTGCCGTGGAGCAACTGACGATACTCCTGGGACAACTGCTGTAATTGATTGGCCCGATTGAGAGCATCGACGGATTGTTCGGAAACTCCACGAAGAAAAAAGTTAATCCACTCTTCCCAATGGCCCTGTTGGCTCACTTCAAGCAAATGCCGATAATATTGCGAACGATGGCGCTCAAAAAATGCGCTCAGATACAGTAGCGGCTGCGGCAACAATCCCTCAGCACACAAAAGAAGTGTGATGAGCAAGCGGCCAATTCTCCCGTTGCCGTCGAGAAAGGGATGGATGGCTTCGAATTGATAGTGGATGAGAGCCATCCGCACCAGTGGTGGGAGATGTGATTCAGCGTGAACATATCTCTCAAGATCAGATAGAGCCTCCTTCATCTCTGGCTCCGGTGGTGGTACGAAAGTTGCGTCTTTGAGCAAGCAGCCTGGAGGACCAATCCAATTTTGGGATCGTCTGAACTCTCCCGGAGTCAGATGTTCTCCTCTAGTTCCTCGCATCAGCCGCTCGTGAAGCTCACGCATGAGACGTGTGCTAACAGGGATGTCAACAAGACGCTTCAACCCGTGCTCCAAAGCAGTCACGTAGTTTGCAACTTCCATTACATCAGGTCGGTCAGGATTTATAACACCCAAGGCCTCGTAGGACATAAGGTCAGAAAGAGATGCGACTGTTCCTTCAATCCGGCTCGATAACACAGCCTCACGGCGGGTAAAGGGCTCGATAAGTAAGTGCGGATTGGACAGTGTGCGGGCAGCTCCGGCAAGCTCGCTCAAGCGCCGGTCGGCCTCGCTAATGTGGTTAACAAACTCCCAAGATAGCTCAAGCTTTGGCGGTAAATTATTGGGCACAAACGCCCAATATCCTTGGACGGTCTTTATCAGTTTTCCGGCTTTACCTCTTTGAAAGGATGCCTTGTCCATTTTCTTATTCAACTCATGTTTAGATACAGAAGAATTATTATACTTTTGAGGTTAAAAGTAAAATAAGAAGAAATTATCACAAGAGAGCCGCGCGGCGAAATACCGGCGTAGCGAGGCTGAATCGATAAAGGCTCAAAGAACTGCGCTTTTTTTTACAGCGTACGCAGGTACGCGATCAGGTCCTGCAGTTCCTGCTGGTCCAACTGGCCGCCGAAGGGCGGCATCATGACACGGCCGCGAACGATGCTTTGCATCACGTGTTCGTCAGTCGCGGTCAGGCCGCTGGGCAGGTATTGTTTCTGATATAGGTTTTTCAGCCCCGGCCCTTTGTTCCCATGAGAAGAATATGCGGGATGGCAGCTGAGACAATAAATGTTGTAGACCTTTCGCCCCTGGGATTGCTGCGCGTTCAGGCCCAGCTCAGCATCGGTCATTTTGGATTGATCTTTGCCGCAGCCGGACAGCAGCCCGGCCACTGCCATCATCAGAAGAATGGACGCTATTCGGCTCAAGTGACTATTATGTCTATAGCGCAGCGTTTTGAAAACCCCTGGGGACCGTACTGCGGCAAATTCCATGCCGGTTGAAATCAAACGCGCCTATGAAAAGCCTTCTCTTGCTGACGGCCAGCGTGTGCTGGTGGATGGCCTCTGGCCACGCGGAATCAAGAAAGAGAAGGCCCGCATCGACCACTGGTTGAAGAAGCTTGCCCCGTCAGAGGGTCTGCGCAAATGGTTCCATTCCAGCGCCAACTGGATCATCTTCAAGAAACGCTACTTCAAGGAGTTGAGCACGCCGGAAGCTTCCGCCGAGCTTGAGACCTTGTACCGGCTTTTGTTTGAGCACGATCAGGTGACCTTGATCTACGCGTCGAAGGACGTGGAGCGCAATAACGCCGCCGCGCTCAAGGAACTGCTGGAAGGCATGAAGAAGCCGCCGTCCAGCAGCGGTCCGGCCAGGGCCATGGCAGTGCCACGGCGCATGGCCAAACGGCGCTCAAGCTGATGATCCTGCGCCCTCTTGATCCCGCCCCTGCCGCCAGTGCTGAATTTCTGCCCGCATGGAGCGTGGTGGAGCGCACGCAGCGGGAGATACACGAGAGCTGCTGGATGATTACACAGCCTTCTCACGCCGCGCTGGCCGGAGAGTTTGCCGCAAAGCTGACCGGCGTCGACCTGCCGGCCGTTGACGCTCAAATCATACGAGCGATTGCGTTGCACGATGCCGGCTGGGGCGTGCCTGACGCACAAGCGATCATGCAGAGCCGCTCTGTCCGGCAGGGCTGTCCAAAATCGTTTATTGCCTGCGGCGTGGGCGAGTTCGTGAATGCCTGGGAGAAATCCATCGATGTGGCCGAATCCGTCAGCCCCGCGGGTGGATACATTGTGAGCCGGCACTTCATGCGCATCGCTGAGCAAAGCGCTTCCAGGCTCTCTGAATCTGAGCGTGAGGTTGAAGCGCGGTTCATGCAGAATGAATCTACCAGGCAGGCAAAGCTCGCCGCAAAACAGAAATACACGGCCAAAGAATTGGAAGCCCTCACCGGCGTTTTGCAGTTTTGTGATCTGCTGTCTCTCTACGTCTGTTGCGGTGCGCAACAAAATGTAGAGTTTCCGGAATATTTTGGAATCAGGGCCCGCCTCTCAGTACAGCCTGGTAGCTACACTCTGGACCCGATATTGATTGAGCCAGGAACCGAATTCGCGGTGGCGGCGTTGCGCCATCCGGCGACAAAGAAAGTTTCAGGACAGGAGATTGGGATTAGGATTGGGTAGCTTTTCTGTAATCCCGACCCTGAGCTTGCCGAAGGGGAGGGATCCCTATCAGCTCAAATAATCTTCAGGTTGAATTGGGTTCCGATAGTCTTAGCGCGTCGTAGACAGGATGGCATCGAGCCACGTCAGCAACTTTGCAATGGGGCTCCCTCACTGCGTTCGGGATGTTATTTCATGTCGCCATGATCGTGGTGCTCATGCTCTGAGCCCGGCTTGTCCTTGAGCTGGCGCTCCAGGGACCAGATCTCCTCCGGCGTTTTCTCCCACGGATACATGTGCACCATCCAGCCGAAGACGTGCGGCATGAAAGTTCCGCCTGCGGCTTCGCACGCTT
>Ga0164306_10000426_pt1 | contig 17014 bp, 16 predicted proteins | sample Whisoiple_242_MG_FD_110213 | JGI IMG/M metagenome (GOLD analysis project Ga0164306, IMG submission 110213) | Soil microbial communities amended with fresh organic matter from upstate New York, USA - Whitman soil sample_242_MG | ecosystem: Environmental > Terrestrial > Soil > Unclassified >... | reverse complement strand
GTCGAGCCGATCAAGGGCCTGCCCGTGATCAAGGACCTCGTGGTCGACATGGAGCCGTTCTTCGCGTCCTACCGCGAGATCATGCCGTTCCTCATCACCACGGGTACCGAGCCGTCCCGCGAGCGGCTGCAGTCCCCCGAGCAGCGGGCCCGGTTCGACGACACCACCAAGTGCATCCTGTGCGCCGCGTGCACGTCGTCCTGCCCGGTGTTCTGGACCGACGGCCAGTACTTCGGCCCGGCGGCGATCGTGAACGCGCACCGGTTCATCTTCGACAGCCGGGACGAGGGCGGCGCCCAGCGGCTCGAGATCCTCAACGACAAGGAGGGCGTCTGGCGCTGCCGGACGACCTTCAACTGCACCGAGGCCTGCCCGCGCGGCATCGAGGTCACGAAGGCGATCCAGGAGGTCAAGCGCGCGATGATCACCCGCGCGTTCTGACGCTCCGGCACGGCGACGGCCCGGTCCCCCGCGCGGGGGCCGGGCCGTCGGCGTCCCCGGGGCCGGTGCTCGGGCGCGTGGGTCCGTCCCCGTGCGCGGGCGGGTCCCCGTGCCTGGGTGGGCCCCCGTGCCCGGGCGGGTCCCCGTGCCTGGGTGGGTCCCCGTGCCCGTCCCCGTCGCCGTGCCCCGGCGGGTCCCCCGGGCCCCCTCCGACAGTGGAACGTTGTGACCGACACGCCGTGGGCGTGTCGGTCACAACGTTCCACCGTCGCGGCGGGTGACGAGCCGCGCGGCGAGCGAGACCCCGGACAGCAGCATGGCGACGTGGCAGACCCCAAGCGCCACGACACCGACCGCGCCCCCGACGACCGCGCCCCAGCCCCCGCCGACGGCGTACCCGGCGCCGGCACCGCCGCCGACCACGACCAGCACGGCCGCGGCGGTGACGACCATCTCGACGAGCCCGTCGAGCAGGCCCCGCGCGAGGTCGCGCCCGACGCCGCCCGGTCGTCCCCCGGCGCGGGGTTCACCCGTGTCTCTCACGTGCCCGAACGCTAGGCCGTTCCGAGCTTCAGTGGAGCGTTCTGCCCGACACGCGCCGGCGTGTCGGGCAGAACGCTCCACTGTCGTCCACCGCCGCTGCCTGCCGGGCAGCGAGTCAGCGCGTCGGCGCGAGGTGCCAGCGGGCCGTCGGCCGCTGCGCGACAGCTCGTGCGTACGCCGTTCGCGCCCGCCCCTGCCAGCGGGCGCGTGCCTCGGCGGTCGCGAGGTCGACCGACGTGGCGCGCAGCACCTCGACCCCCAGCGCGCGCAACCGCTCCTGACGTGCGGCGTCCGCGCTCCGTCGCTCTGCACCGGAGTGCACCGCTCCGTCGTACTCGGCGGCGAGCCCGCTGGCCGGGTCGAGCACGTCGACCCGCGCCACGAACAGTCCGTCCTCGTCCAGCACGTCGGGGTTGCACACCGGTGCGGGCAAGCCCGCCTCGAGCCACACGAGGCGCATCCGCGTCTCCTGCGGCGACTCCACGCCGTCGGTCGAGAGGGCGAGCGCGCGCCGAGCGGCGCCGGCGCCCCGCCACCGCGACCGCTCACGCACCAGGATCTGGAGGTCCTCGGCGCAGAGCAGCCCCAGGGCGCGCAGCCGGTCCAGCCCGACGACCGCGTCGACCGGCGGCGAGGTCCGCGCGAGGTCGAACGCCGTGCGCGTGACGTCCGTGATCGCGTAGCCGTCGAGCGCCGCGCGCTCGTGCGGCGCGACCCGGCTGCGCAGCAGGCGCTCGCCGGCACGCGGTGCCAGCCGGGTCTCGGGCGGGCCGAGGAGCAGCACGGGTCGGAGGTCGCCGGGACGACCCCCGACGACCGCCCCGTCGAACAGGAGCGCACCGTCATCGCGGCCGCGGGGACCTCGCGAGCCGTGCGACGCAGCCCGACTGCGCAACGCATCCCGTTCGTGGAGCCGGGCCGCCGCCCAACCGCCGAGCGTGACGGTCTCGGGAGCGCCCGTCATCGCGACGGCGATCCGCACGTCAGGGTCGTCGATCTGGGTACCCGCGGCGACGTGCACCCCCCGCGCGACCCGGACGTAGCCCGCGCGGAGGTCGCCCCGGCGCCCTCGGGCGACGGCATCGCGTGTGGACACGACAGCGGGCAGGTCGCCGCCGGGGTCGGGACGCATCCGCGGGCCGGTGGCGAGTGCTCGGGTCATCGACCCACTGTGCGGGTGGCAGTTCCGACGCGGCCACCCCCGCGCGACGGCCCTGTGGACAACGGCCACGACAGTGGAGACGAGTGGAGCGTTCTGCCGGACACGCCCCGGCGTGTCGGGCAGAACGCTCCACTCGAGCAAGGGGAACGCGCGGGTCAGGCGGGGGTGGCGTCCTCGGCCGGGGGGTCGGCCGGCGGGGGGTCGGCGGTCCAGGCGGCGGCCAGCAGGACGATGCGGGCGATCAGGTTGATCCAGATCAGCAGCGTCACGATGACCGCGAACGACGCGAGGATCGCGTTGCGGTCCGCCGAGCCCGCGACCACCGAGGTGCCGAGCACCCGCACGACGCCGAGCCCGAGCGCCGCCACCAGCATGCCCTGCCGCAGGTCGGGCCACGCCGGCCGCTGCCCGGCGAGCACCAGCACGATCAGCGCGAACGTCCCGGCGTCGACCACGAACGCCACGAGGATGCCCGCGCCGCGGAGCACGAGGGACCCGACGGTCGACCCGTCCAGGCCGAGCACGGTGAGCGCCCAGTCGGCGGCCGTGGTGGTGGCGATGCTCAGCACGGCCGAGACCAGGATCGCCAGGCCGATGCCGGCGAAGCCGCCGAGCTCCCGCAGCTTGCCGGTGACCGCGTTGCCGCCGGCGCCCTCGGCCGCGAACATCGCCCGCACGGCGGTGCGCAGGGCGGCCATGGCGGAGATCGCGCTGACCAGGAGCACCACGAACGCCACGAGCCCCGCGACGCCGACGCCGGTGCTCAGCTGGAGCGTGTCGGGGTCGATGACGCCCGTCTCGTCGTCGCTGCTGGTCATCACCAGGCCGGGCAGGTTCGCGTCGATCGTGTCGAGGACGGTCTGCCGCAGGGCCTCGTTGTTGCCGAGCACCGCCATGAAGACCGAGTAGCCGATGGTCAGCCCGGCGAACACCGAGAAGATCGTGGCGTAGGCGATGCCACCGGTCAGGACGCCGCCGCCGGCCTCCCCGAACCGCGCGTTCGCGCGCGCCGCCCGGGTGCGCTGCCACCAGGCCAGCACGGCCTTGCCGCGCGCGGCGAGCCCGGCGAACCCGCCGGGGTACACCCGCGCCCCGACGTCGTGCCGGTTGCCGGCGGCGACGTCCTCCGCGCTCGCGGCGGCGGCGTGCGCCCGCCCGGCGCCCTGCGGTTCGGCCGGGACTCCCATGCCGATGACCCTAGGGACCGCGCGGCGGCTCGGCATCCGGAGCGGGGGCGTCGCCGCCGGTCAGCGGCCCGCGGGCGTCCGCGCCGGCGGCCAGCGCCGGTGAGCAGCGCCGGTGGGCGGCGCCGGACCCGTCAGCCGCCGAGCGGGAACGCCCCGATCGTCCGCCACATGCCGTCGTCCCCGTGCTCGTAGACGTGGATCTCCGCGACGTCGAACCGCGCCTCGAAGCCCGCCATCTCGGCGAACGCCCGGTCCAGCGCGTCGTCCGGCACCTCGTGCGCGATGGTGACGTGCGGGTGGTAGTGGAACCGCAGCTCCTGGTCGAGGATCCCGGACCGGATCGCCACCTCGAGCAGCTCGCAGGACGCGATGCCCTCGACCACCTCGACGAACACCACCGGCGACACCGGCCGGAACGTGGCGGTCCCCCGCAGGTGCACGGTGAACGGCGCGTGCGCGGCGGCCACCGCCCGCAGGTGCTCCTCCGCCTCGCGCAGCGCGGCCGTCGGCAGGACGGTCGGCCCGAGCAGCGTGATGTGCGGGCGGATCAGGTGGGCGCCGGGGTCGCCGACGCGGGCGCGCGCCGCCTGCAGCTCGGCCGCGTAGGGCTCCGGGACGGAGACCGCGACGCCGATCCGGAGCTCGTCGGCGAACGGCCCGGTGGGGTTCATGCCGTTCGGCGGCGGGGCAGCAGCCCGAAGCGGTCCGCGACCCGGTCGAGCGTGCCCCGCGCGATGGCCCGCGCCCGCTCGGCACCGTCCTCGAGCACCGCGTCCAGCGAGGCCGGGTCGGCGAGGTAGCCGTTCACCCGCTCCTGGAACGGGGCGAGGAACTCGACGACCACGTCCGCCAGGTCGACCTTGAGGTGGCCGTAGCCCTTGCCCGCGTAGTCCGCGACGATCGCCTCGACGTCGCGGCCGGTGAGCGCCGAGTAGATCGTCAGCAGGTTCGCGACGCCGGGCTGGTTCTCCCGGTCGAACCGGATCTCCGAGCCCGCGTCGGTGACCGCGGACCGGATCCGCTTGGCGACGGTCTTGGGCGGGTCGAGCAGCTCGATGATGCCGTTGGGGCTCGACGCCGACTTGCTCATCTTCGCGGTCGGGTCCTGCAGGTCGTAGATCTTCGCGGTGGCCTTGACGATGTGCGCGTCCGGCACGACCGCGGTGCCGTCACCGAACCGCTTGTTCAGCCGCTCGGCCAGGTCGCGGGTCAGCTCGAGGTGCTGGCGCTGGTCCTCGCCGACCGGCACGAGCGCCGTGTCGTACAGCAGGATGTCCGCCGCCATGAGGATCGGGTAGGTGAACAGGCCGACCGTGGTGCCCTCGGCGCCGTGCTTGGCCGACTTGTCCTTGAACTGCGTCATCCGGCCGGCCTCGCCGAACCCCGTCTGGCAGGACAGCAGCCAGGCCAGCTCCGCGTGCTCCGCGACGTGCGACTGCACGAACAGGATGGAGCGCTCCGGGTCCACACCCGCCGCCAGGTACTGGGCCGCGGTGCGCCGGGTGCGCTCGCGCAGCTGCACGGGGTCGGGCGACACCGTCAGGGCGTGCAGGTCCACCACGCAGTACAGCGCGTCGTAGGCGTCCTGCAGCGCGACCCACTGGGTGAGCGCGCCGAGGTAGTTGCCGAGGTGGAGGGAGTCGGAGGTGGGCTGCATCCCGGAGAAGATGCGAGGGGAGCCGGAGGCCATGGGTCCATTCTGACGGTCGGGGGCGGGTGGCCCGTGCAGGAGGGGGCGGGGTGCCGGTGCTCGGCAGCGGTCAGGTGGCCTCGTCGTCGAACGGGGCCGGCGCGCCGGGCGGCAGCGGGGTCGTCGACGGGGCGGCGCGCGCGGCGTGCCCCGCGGCACCGGCGCCGGCGGCCGCGGCCGCGGTGCGCGCGCCGGCGGGGGCCGGCTCGGGGTCGAGCAGGGCGTCGCGGACGATCCGGCGGGGGTCGTAGCGCCGCGGGTCGAGCGCGGCCCAGTCGATGTCCTTGACCTCGTCGCCCAGCTCGCTGTCGACGCGCTCGCGCGCGTCCGCGAGGAAGTGCCGGGCCTGCTTGGTCAGGCGGGCCAGCTGCTCGGCGTACTTCGGCAGCCGGGTGGGTCCGATGACGATGACGGCCACGACCAGGATCACGAGGAGCTCGCCGCCGTTGATCCCGAACACGCGCCCCAGGCTACCGTCCGCGGCCCGCCCGACCTAGCGGTCGGGGTCGCCCGTCCGGGTCAGCCCTGCGCGGACTCGTCGAGCACGACGCGCACGTCCCGCTCGGCGCCGTCGGCGGCGCGCACCCGCAGCGAGACGGCGTCCCCGGGCGTGCGCGCGCGGATCGCGACCACCAGCTCGTCCGACGCGGTCACCGGGCGGCCGTCGATCGCCAGGATGACGTCGCCGGCCCGGATGCCCGCGCGGTCCGCGGGGCCGCCCGGCGTCACCGGCTGCTGGGCGCCCTGCGGCGCGGTCGCGACCTGGACGCCCTCGCCCGTGTACGTCCCGTCGAGCAGCACGCCGATCACCGGGTAGGTGGCGACGCCGGTCTCGATCAGCTGCTCGGCGGTGCGCCGCGCCTGGTTGGACGGGATCGCGAACCCGAGGCCGATGCTGCCGCCGCTGGTCGCCGAGGTTCCGGGCGGCTGGGCGATCGCCGAGTTGATGCCGACGACCTCGCCCGCGGCGTTCACGAGCGGGCCGCCCGAGTTGCCGGGGTTGATCGCGGCGTCGGTCTGGATCGCGTTGATGAACGCGGTCTCCTCGGTGCCGTCGCCGGCGGCGACCGGGCGGTTGAGCGCGCTGACGATCCCGGTGGTCACGGTGCCCGCGAGGCCGAGCGGGGCGCCGATCGCGACGACCGGGTCGCCGACCTGCACCGCGTCGGAGTCGCCGAGCACCAGGGGGGTCAGGCCCTCGGCCTCGACCTTGACGACCGCGAGGTCGTAGTCGGCCGTGCTGCCGACGATCGTGCCGGGCAGCTGCGAACCGTCCGCCAGCAGCACGACGATCGACGAGCCCGCGCCCGACGCGCCCGCGACGACGTGGTGGTTCGTGAGGATGTAGCCGTCCTGGCGGAGCACGAGGCCGGAGCCGGTCGAGCCGCCGGACGCGGAGGACACCTCGATCGAGACGACCGAGGGCAGCACCGTCGCGGCGATGCCGGCCACGCTGTCCGGCGCGCGGTCGCCCGCGCCCGTGCCGACGGCGGCGGGCAGCCCGGCGTCCGCGAGGTGCGCGTCGTCGCGGTCGACCCGGGCGCCGACGACGCCGCCGAGCAGGCCCGCGGCGAAGGCGGCGACGACCAGGCCGGCCACGAGGCCGAGCGGCACCCGCCGGCGCCGGCGGCCGCGGCGCGCGGGGACGGGGACGCCGAGCTCGGGCATGGGGGGCGGGAGCACGCCCGGGGGCAGGACCGCGGGTGCCGGCGCCGCGGCCGGGTCGGCCGGCAGCGGGGACGGCGGGAGGGCGGTCGCGGGGAGGCCGTGCCGGGCGCCGGGGTGGGCCGACGCGGGCGCGGCGGGGCCACCGGGGGCGGCGAGGCCGGCGGGCGCGCCCCAGGGGGACGGCGCGCCCCACCCGGACGGGGCGGGCGCGGGGTGCGGGGGCTGCGGGGCCGCGCCCGCGGGGTGCGGGGCGGCGTACGGGTCCGCCGCGCCGCCGGGGCCGTACGGCGACGCGGGCACGGCGGCGCCGGGCTGGGCGGCCCCGGGCCGGGCGGCGCCGGGCTGGGCGGCGCCGGGCTGCGCGACCCCGGCCCAGGGCGCCGGCGGCGGCGTCTCGGCCGGCGCGCCCCAGGCGGGCGGCGGCGTCCGGCCCCGCGGGGCGCGCGGCGGCGGCGCGAACGGGTCGGCCGTCGGCCGGTCGCCGGCAGCGGGCCGGTCGGCCGGCACGGACCGGTCGCCGGTAGCGGGCCGCTCCGCGGTCCCGTCCCCGTCCCCGGCGCGCTCGTCGGGCGCGGTCACGGCAGGTGCACCGCGGCGGCGAACGTGTCCCACCCGCGGGTCAGGCGGGCGCTCAGGCCCGCGTCGAACTGGCCCTCGGGGAACTGGGCGACCACGGCGGCGGCGCCGGGCCCGGTGCGGGACGACACCACCTCGACCACGGTGTCCCCGGACTGCCAGGCCGCGTGCCAGGGCTCGGCCGACAGCAGGTAGACGGTGCGGCCCTCGACGTCGATCGGCTCGGCGGCGGTCAGCGCGGACACGTCGAGCCGGCCGTGCTGCTCGGTGACGACCACGTCGCCGGTCGGCCCGGACAGGTCGACCTCGAGCGTGCTGCCGTCGTCGCGCAGGTGCACGGCGGTGACGGACCACCCGGCGGGGACCTGCTCGGGGCAGGTCCACCCCTCGGCGCGCATCCAGTCCAGGTAGTCCTGCGTGCTGCCGCCCGCGGCGGGACCGACGGAGGTGCCGTCCGCGCCGCCGGCGACCACCGGGAGCGCGGCGGTGCCCGCGTCGCCGAGCAGCTGCAGCGCCTCGGTGGACTCGGTCACCGGGGCGACCGTGGGGCGGTCGCCGAGCAGGAACAGCCCGACCGCGACGACGCCCAGGCCGGTGAGCGAGCCCACGGCGGCGCGCAGGCCCCGACGGGTCGCGGCGCCCGCGGAGCCGGGCGCGCTGCCGACCACGGGGCGGTCGCCGAGCACCCGGCGCGAGCCGAGCACCGACCCGCCGAGCACGGACCGCCCGCCGAGGACGCCCTCGCCGAACGGACCGCGCCCGCCGAGCAGGCCCCCGATCCCGGAGCCGGCCGTCGTCGGGGCGCCGGTGAACGCGGCCGCGCCGCGCACGGCGGACGGCGGCACGAACGGGTCCATCGGCCGCGCGGCCCCCGGCCCGCCCGGTGCGCCGGCACCGGTGGGCACGGGCGCGCCGCCCAGCGCGAGCAGCCGGGCCGTGAGGTCGCCGGCGGGCCGGACGTCGTCGCAGTCGGACAGGACCCGCCGGGCGGCCCGCGCCGCGGCGAGGTCGGCGGCGCACCGGGGGCAGCCCGCGACGTGCGCGAGCGCCCGCTCGGCGGCGGCCGGGGTGAGCTGGCCGTCGACCAGGGCGCTGACCCGGTCCCCGAGGTGCCCGCTCACCGGGCACCCGCCGGGGCCGTCACCTCGGACGTGCGACCGTCCGCGGACTCCGCGGCCGCGGCGCGCACGGCCGCCGGCGAGCGGTGCTCCAGCGCCACCCGCAGCCGCGCCCGGGCGCGGTGGATGCGCGAGCGCACGGTGCCGAGCTTGATGCCGAGGGTGACCGCGATCTCCTCGTAGGACAGCCCCTCGATGTCGCACAGCACGACGGCGGCGCGGTACTCCGGGGGCAGCTCGTCGAGCGCGCGCTGCACGTCGACGTCGAGGTTGTCGTGCTCGAAGGCGCGCTCGGGCCCGGCGTCGGTGGCCGGGTAGCGGTCGCCGTCCTCCCCCATCGCGTCCATGCGGATGCGCTGGCGGCGGCGGGCGCCGTCGAGGAACAGGTTGGTCGTGATCCGGTGCAGCCAGCCCTCGAACGTCCCGGGGGTGTACGTGGACAGCGACCGGAAGACGCGCACGAACACCTCCTGCGTGAGGTCCTCGGCGTCGTGCCGGTTGCCGGTCAGCCGGTAGGCGAGGCGGTACACGCGCGCGGAGTGCTCCCGGACGATCGCCTCCCAGGTCGGGGGCTGCCAGTCCGGGTCGGGCAACGAGGTCGCCATCCACGTCCTTCTGCGTCGGGGGCCGCGGGTGCGGCGCGAGGTCCCAGAAACCCAGTGTCCCAGGACCCGGGGCCGGGTGCGAACCCGGCCCACCCCTGTCCCCGCACAACGCACACAGGTCCCGCCCGGTTCCCGCGCGAGCGGGTGAGGCCGGCCGGCCGCCGCGACCGCCGCCGCCCGGGGCGCCGCGCCGCCGCGGGCCGCCCCGCGCACTAGGCTGGCCAGCGCCCGCGCACGTCCGCGCACCGGCCGCCGCGCCAGCCTGGCACGACTCCCCCGCACGACCCTGAGACCAGGAGGACACCATCGCCACCGACAAGGCCGCGAGCTGGGTCTACGCCGAGGGCTTCGTCCCCGAGGACGACACCCTGCTGCGCGCGCGGGACCGCGCCGGCGAGCTCGGCTGCACGCCGGTGCAGCCCGGGACCGGCGCCGCGCTCACCGTGCTGGCCGCGGCCTCCCGGGCGCGCGCGGTGGTCGAGGTCGGCACCGGCGCGGGCGTCAGCGGCCTGCACCTGCTGCGCGGGATGCCGTCGGACGGCGTGCTGACCACCATCGACGTCGAGGTGGAGCACCAGCGCGCGGCCAAGCAGGCGTTCGCCGAGGAGGGGGTCCGCGCGGCGCGCACCCGCACGATCTCCGGCCGGGCGCTGGACGTGCTGCCGCGGCTGACCGACGGCGCCTACGACCTGGTGTTCGTGGACGCCGACATCGAGAGCTACCCCGCGTACGTCGAGCGGGCGGTGCGGCTGCTGCGCCCCGGCGGCGTGCTGGCCGTGGACGACGCGCTGTGGCACGACCGGGTCGCCGACCCGGCGCGCCGGGACGAGGCGACGACGCTGGTGCGCGAGACCGGGCGGCTGGTCCGCGAGGACGACCGCCTGATGCCGGCGATGCTGCCGGTGGGCGACGGCCTGCTGGTGGCCGTGCGCCGCTGACGCCGCGCGCCCCGGCGCGACCGGCCCGGGCCGCCCAGGGACGACGACGCCCGCCCACCCCGTGGGGTGGGCGGCCGTCGTCGTCCCGGGCGGCGCGTCGGCTCGGCGCGCCGCGACGGCTCAGCGCAGCGCCGCGAGCCAGCGCAGCAGCAGCCGCGCGCCGAACCCGGTCGCCCCCTCGGTGACCTCGTGCCGGTCCGCCGTCGAGCGCGCCGGCCCGGCGATGTCGAGGTGCGCCCAGGTGCGGGCGCCGACGAACTCGCGCAGGAACAGCGCCGCCGTGATGGACCCGCCGCCGTACTTCAGGTCCTGCGGGACGTGCCGCAGGTCCGCGACGGTGGACCGCACCGCGTCGGCGTAGTCCTCGACCAGCGGCATCGACCAGACCGGCTCGCCCGACTCCGCGCCCGCGGCCTCGAGCGCCGCGGCGAGCCGGGCGTCGGTCGCGTACAGCGCGCCGTGCTGCTTGCCCAGGCCCAGGCTGGCCGCGCCGGTGAGGGTCGCGACGTCCACCAGCAGGTCCGGGGCGAGCGTCGCGTCGGCCCAGGCCAGCGCGTCGCCGAGCACCAGCCGGCCCTCGGCGTCGGTGTTCGCGATCTCGACCGTGCGGCCGCCCCACATCCGCAGGACGTCGCCCGGCCGGTAGGACGAGGCGCCGAAGTGGTTCTCCGCGAGCGGCAGCACCGCGGTGACCCGGTGCGGCACCTCGGCGGCGGCCGCGCCGAGCACGGTCGCCAGCGCCACGGCCGCGCCGGCCATGTCGGTCTTCATGGGCACCATCGCCTCGCGCGGCTTGATCGACAGGCCGCCCGTGTCGTAGGTGATGCCCTTGCCGACGACCACGACGTGCTGGCGCCGGCGCCCCGCGGTGCCGGCGGGGCCCGCGGGGTCGTAGGTGACGGTGACCAGGCGCGGGGTCGACGCCGAGCCGCCGCCGACGGCGAGGATGCCGCCGAAGCCCTGGGCCTCCAGCTCGCGCGGGCCGAGCACCTCGACCCGCAGGCCGGCGGCGCGCGCCAGCTCGGACGCGCGGTCGGCGACCCAGGCCGGGTCCTTGATGCTGGACGGGGTGTTGGCGAGGTCGCGCACCAGCCAGGTGGCGGTGGCGCCGCGCACGGCCTCGTCGAGCGCGGCCTGCACCCGGACGCCCTCGCGGCCGACGACCACGAGCTCCGCGGCCGGCGCCTCCTTCGGCGACGCGGGCGCGCCGATCCGCTGCACGCGGTAGCCGGCGAGCAGGTAGCCCTCGGCGAACGCGCGCACCGCGCGCGGGCCGTCGGCGCCCGGCTCGGTGGCGACGGTGGTGAGCACGCGGCCCAGGCCGCGGGTGGCACGGGCCAGCGCGGCCCCGGCGCGCCGGAGCTCGTCCGGGGTGCCGTCGCCGACGCCCACCAGCACGAGCCGGCGGGGCAGGCCCGCCCAGGGCAGGGCCCCCGTGGCGCTGCCGACGGGGCGCGGGAGCAGCAGCGTCCACGCCTCGCCGGCGGCGCCGGTGAGCCCGGCCCGCTCCGCGAGCTCGGCCAGGTCGATGCCGTACCGCGCCGCCGCGTCGGCGGTGCCGCGGCGCGGCTGGAGGTCGGTGTCGTCCGGCGCCGCCGGGGCGACCGGGACGGCCACCGCGTCGACGCCGGGCTCGAGCAGCAGCTCCGAGGTCGCCAGCGAGCCGGCCGCGAGGCCGACCGCCGGGACCGCGCGGCCGATGCGCACGGCGGGGGAGGTCAGGGTGCGAGCCACGTCGGAAGCGCGTCCCGCGCGGTCAGGAGACGACGGAGGTCAGGGCCTCGCCCAGCTCCTGCGCCTCGGTCGCGTTGAGCTCGACGACGAGTCGGCCACCGCCCTCGAGCGGGACCCGCATGACGATGCCGCGGCCCTCCTTGGTCACCTCGAGCGGACCGTCGCCAGTCCTCGGCTTCATCGCGGCCATGCGTGGCTCTCCTTCGCGTCGTCAGCTGGGCTTCCGGGCGCCCGGTCCCTCCGCGCCCGCGGGGGGCGGGACGGGCAGGAGCGGGCCTCCGGCTCCCGGATGTCCAGGCCTCAGTCTAGTTCACCGGGGCGACAAGGCGGGGCCGTCGGCGCGCGGTGCGTGCGCCAACCCGCTCGTCAGGCCCCTGCGGGGCCGCCGCGGCGGGGCGCCGGGGGGTCCGCGGGACGGTCACGGCGGCCAGCCGGACGGCGGCACGAACCGCCAGATGTGCCACACCCAGACGACCTGGAGCACGAGCATGAGGACCACCACCGCGCCGGTCCACGCCCACCGCGCCGCGCGCGGCCGGGTCACGAGGCCCGCCGTCGCGGCGCCCAGGGGGAACGCCAGCAGCAGGAACCGGGCCAGGCTGCTGCCCGGCTCGACCGCGGCCGCGAGGTAGAGCAGGTAGGCGGCGGACCACGCGTGCAGCTCGCGCCCGAGCCGCCAGGCCGACGGCGCGACCAGGCAGGCGAGCACGAACGCCGCCGCCGCGAGCACCACGAGGGGCCACGCGCCGCCGAACCAGAACGCCGGCACGTACGACCAGCCCGCGAACGGGGCGGTGGTCGCCGCGCCGCGCCAGGCCTCCTGGGTCTGCAGGTAGGCGTCGGGCACGCCGGTCACCCAGCCGCAGATCGCGAGCCACGCGAAGCCGGACACGACCGCGGCGAGCCCGACGGCGGCGATCCCGGCCAGGTCCCGGCCCGGCGGCCGCTCCCCCGCCGCGCGCCACTCCCGCCACCGCACGACGGCGTGCACCAGCACGACGACCGCCATCGGCAGCGCGACGGCGCGGGTGAACCCGAGCGCCAGCACCGCGGCGCACGCCCAGCCGTACCGCCGGGTGACGATCGCCAGCAGCGAGGCGGCGACCAGCAGCAGCGCGAGCGACTCCGTGTAGCCGACCTGCAGCACCACCGAGGTCGGGAACACGCTGACCAGCAGCACCGTCGCCAGCGGGAGGCCGGGGCGCGCGGCCACGGCCCGGGGCGCCCCGCGCAGCACGGCGCGGTGCACGAGCAGCACCGCGCCGGCGCCGGCGAGCAGCGACACCGTCGGCGCCACGACGGCCCAGGAGCCGCCGGTGACGGTCATCAGCGCACGCACCAGGAACGGGTACAGCGGGAAGAACGCCCACGCGTTCTGCTGCACGACGCCGTCGGCGCCGACCGGCAGCTGCGCCGGGTAGCCGCCCTCGGCGATCGTCCGGTACCAGGTGGCGTCCCACATCAGGCCCGTGTAGTCCGCGTACCCCGGGGCGGCGGCGGTCCAGCCGCTGGCGGCCTGCCGGGTGGCGACGACGAGCAGGACGACGGCGGAGAACGCGCGGGCGGCGGCGTAGGCCGCGAGCGCCTGCGCCCACCACGGCCAGGTGCGGGGGTCGAGGGCGGCACGGCGCGCGGGTGCGGGCGAGCCCGCCGTCACGCCGGGTCCCGCCGTCACGCCAGGCCCCGCACGGCGCGCGCCGGGGGCGCGTCGCCGCGGAGCGCCGCCACCATGTCGACCGTCCGCCGGGTCGCCCGGACGTCGTGCGCCCGGAACACCCGCGCGCCGAGCCAGGCCGCCAGCGACGTCGCCGCGAGCGTGCCCTCCAGCCGGTCCTCGGGCGGCAGGTCGAGCGTCTCCCCCACGAAGTCCTTCCGGGAGAGCGCGACCAGCACCGGGTGCCCGAGCGCGGTGAGCGCGGCCGTGCGCCGCACCAGGTGCAGCGAGTGCCACGTGCTCTTGCCGAAGTCGTGCGTCGGGTCGACGAGCACGCTCGCCGGGTGCACCCCGAGGTCGACGGCCCGGGCGGCGGCCGCGCGCAGGGTGGCCAGCACGTCGAGCAGCACCCCGTCCCGCGGGTCCGCGCCGGCGGGGGCGTCGTCGGGCAGCGGGTAGGTCACCCGCAGCGGGTCGGTGCGCGGCGGCAGCCCGCCGGTGTGCGAGCACACCACGCCCAGCCCCCGCTCGGCCGCGACCTCCACGAGCGCGGGGTCGTGCCCGGCCCAGGTGTCGTTGAGCAGGTCGGCGCCGGCGTCGGCCGCGGCGCGCGCGACCTCGGCCCGCCAGGTGTCGACGCTGACCAGCAGGTCCGGGTGCCGGCGGCGGACGCGCTCCACCAGCGGGACGACCCGGGCGATCTCCTCCGCGACGTCGACCGCGGGCCCCCGTCCGGCGCGCACGCCCCCGAGGTCCACCAGGTCGGCGCCCTCCTCCTCGGCGCGCGCGACGGCGGCGTCCGCCCCCGCGTCGTCGTACCGGGCGGCGGCGTAGAACGAGTCCGGGGTCCGGTTCACCACCGCCATGACGACGGGACGGCCGGGCCCGAACCAGCGGCCGCGGAGCAGCAGCGGCGCGCCGGCGGCGGGGACGCCGGGCGCCGGCGCGGCGTCGGGCTCAGCGCCCACCCGCGGCGTCCTCCGCCTCGTCCGCCACCTCCGCCTCGGCCTCCTCCTGCGCCCGCTCGGCCGCGGCGGCTGCCTCGCGCTCGGCGGCGCGCAGCTCGACCCCGCGGTCGCGCACGATCCGCACGGCCTCCTCCGGGTCGTCGACCAGCCGGATCAGCGCCAGGTCGGCCTCCCGGATCATGCCGCGCTCCAGCACCGGGCCGCGCAGCCAGTCGAGCAGCCCCTGCCAGTAGTCGGTGCCGACCAGGACGATCGGGAACTCGGTGACCTTGTGCGTCTGCACCAGGGTCAGCGCCTCGAACAGCTCGTCGAACGTGCCGAAGCCGCCGGGCAGCACGATGAAGCCCTCGGCGTACTTCACGAACATCGTCTTGCGGGCGAAGAAGTACCGGAAGTTGACCCCGAGGTCGACCCAGGGGTTCATGCCCTGCTCGAACGGCAGCTCGATGCCCAGCCCGACCGACAGGCCGCCCGCCTCGGACGCCCCCTTGTTGGCGGCCGACATGATGCCGGGGCCGCCGCCGGTGATGACCGCGTAGCCGGCCTCGGCCAGCAGCCGGCCGACCTCCTCGCCGAGCGCGAAGTCGGGGTGCTCGGGCAGCGTGCGGGCGGAGCCGAACACGCTGACCGCCGGCCCGAGCTCCGCGAGCGCGCCGAAGCCCTCGACGAACTCGCTCTGGATCCGCATGACGCGCCACGGGTCGCCGTGCAGCCAGTCGGCGCCGTCGCCGCCGGACAGCAGGCGCTGGTCGGACGTGGTGGTCGGGATCTGCCCGCGCCGCAGCAGCACGGGGCCCTTGCGGTACCCCGAGCCCGGCACGGGAACGCCGTCGTCGCTCATGGGCCCGACTCTACGGTCCGCGGCCGTGCCCGCACGGGCGCCCCCGGCGGCGGCCGGGTGAACCCCGCGTGACCGGCCGGGTCAGGCCGTCAGCCAGGCCCGGAGCGCGGCGTGGCACAGGTCGAGCTGGGCGACCGGCAGCCGCTCGTCGTCCTTGTGCGCCAGCAGCGGGTCGCCCGGGCCGAAGTTCACCGCGGGCACCCCGAGCGCGGAGAACCGCGCGACGTCCGTCCAGCCGTACTTGGGCGCGGGCGCCCCGCCCGTCACGCCGAGCACCGCGGCGGCGAACTCGGCGGCGGCCGGGTCGTCCAGCCCCGGGCGCGCGCCGGCGGCGGAGTCGGTGACGACGACCTCGAACCCGTCGAACAGGTCGCGCACGTGCGCCTCCGCCTCCGCGACGGAGCGCGACGGGGCGAACCGGTAGTTCACGGTGACGACGCACCGGTCCGGCACCACGTTGGTGGCGACGCCGCCGCTGATCAGCACGGCGTTCAGGCCCTCGCGGTACACCAGGCCGTCGACCTCGACGGCGGCCGGCTCGTACGCCGCGAGCGCGGCCAGCACCGGCGCCGCGCCGTGGATCGCGTTCACGCCGGTCCAGGCGCGCGCCGAGTGCGCCGCGACGCCCGGCACCCGGACCTCGGCGCGCAGCGTGCCGTTGCAGCCGCCCTCCAGGCCCGCGTCGGTCGGCTCGCACAGCACCGCGAAGTCCGCGGCGAGCCAGTCCGGGTGCTCCCGCGCGATCCGGCCGAGTCCGTTCAGCGACGCCTCGACCTCCTCGTGGTCGTAGAACACCCAGGTGACGTCGCGGGTCGGCTCGGTCAGCGCGGCGGCGAGCGCGAGCTGCACCGCGACGCCGCCCTTCATGTCGACCGTGCCGCGGCCCCACAGCACCGCGTCCGCGCCGGCGCCCTCGAGCCGGGTCGGCAGGTTCGCGGGGTCCGTGGTCAGCGGCACGGTGTCGATGTGCCCGGCGACCACGACGCGCGCGGCCCGGCCCAGGTGCGTCCGGGCGACCACCGCGTCGCCGTCGCGCAGCACCTCCAGGTGCGGGTACGCCCGCAGCGCCTCCTCCACCGCGTCGGCCAGCGCCGCCTCGGCGCCGCTCACGGAGGCGATGTCGCAGATCGCGGCGGTGAGCGTGGTGAGGTCGGCGGTCAGGTCGAGCGGGGTGGTCGTCGTCACGCCCGCGACCCTACCCGCGGGCGGCCACCCCCTGGCCGACGGCCCCTAGGCTGGACGCCATGACCGACCGCACCGCCTGGGCATGGGGCCTGGCCACCGTCACCGACTCCGCGACCGTGCTGGACGCGTGGTACCCGCAGCCCGCCCTGGGCGACGTGCCCGCCGCCGCCGAGTGCCCCGAGGAGCTCGCGGCGCTGGTCGCGGTCGACGCGGCCCGCGGGGTCCGCACCGAGACCGTGCTGACCGTCGTGGACCTGGACGCCGAGCCGGTCGACACCGCCGACGCGTACCTGCGGCTGCACCTGCTCTCCCACCGGCTCGCGGCGCCGAACACGCTCAACCTGGACGGCGTCTTCGCCGTGCTCCCCAACGTCGTGTGGACGGACCACGGCCCGTGCGCGGTCGACGGCTTCGAGCTCACCCGCGCCCGGCTGCGCGCGGCCACGGGCCGCCCGGTCACGGTGTTCGGGGTCGACAAGTTCCCGCGCATGGTCGACTACGTGCTCCCCGAGGGCGTGCGGATCGCGGACGCCGACCGGGTCCGGCTCGGCGCGCACCTCGCGTCCGGCACCACGGTCATGCACGAGGGCTTCGTGAACTTCAACGCGGGCACGCTCGGCACCTCGATGGTCGAGAGCCGCATCTCGCAGGGCGTCGTCGTCGGCGAGGGCAGCGACATCGGCGGCGGCGCGTCCATCATGGGC
>Ga0164306_10000424_pt1 | contig 17033 bp, 15 predicted proteins | sample Whisoiple_242_MG_FD_110213 | JGI IMG/M metagenome (GOLD analysis project Ga0164306, IMG submission 110213) | Soil microbial communities amended with fresh organic matter from upstate New York, USA - Whitman soil sample_242_MG | ecosystem: Environmental > Terrestrial > Soil > Unclassified >... | reverse complement strand
GAAAATGGGACCGAGCTCGAAACGCTCTCCGCACTCGCGGCAGGAAAGTGCCGCGGCGGGACCGAGGTCGACAGCGTCGGCGGAAGAATTGGTGCTCACTGCAACGGTCTGCGTAGCCATGATGGCGAGGCCCTTTCTCCTCATCTTCCTCGCGACGTATTTCGCCGCAAGACGGAATTGGCACCTTCCCCACCGTGACCTCGCGGTCGGCAGGAGGGTTGCCGGGACTTCAACGGGCCGTTCCCTCAGTCCCTCTGGATGAGCGCTATGGCACCGGACCATGGATCCGGGCGTTTATTCGCGGACCGACCCCGACATGCGAGGGTCATCCGCGTTGTTCAAGACTGTAACCGAAGCACTGGACGGTTGAGATAGTCGTCCGAACCGCGAGATGGATCACATACAGGGAGTATCGACCGTGCTGGAAGAGGTGGAACGCTGGCTGACCAGGCGTTCCTGGTCAGCTGCCGACCGCCCGATCGAGCGCCTCACGGCCGCCCGGGCGAAGGATCCGAACCGCTCGCGTGTGAGCGTCGTCCTGCCCGCGCTGAACGAGGAGGCGACGGTCGGGGAGATCGTGACGGTGATCCGGCGCGAGCTGATGGAGAAGGTCCGGCTCGTGGACGAACTGGTGGTGATCGATTCCGGCTCCACCGACGCCACCGCCGAGGTCGCCCGCCGGGCCGGCGCCCGGGTCGTGCACCGGGACTCCGTACTCCCCCGGATACCCGCGCTCCCCGGCAAGGGCGAGGTCCTGTGGCGTTCGCTGCTGGTGACCACCGGGGAGATCGTCTGCTTCGTCGACGCCGACCTGAAGGACTTCTCCGCCGATTTCGTGTCCGGGATCGTCGGTCCGCTGCTGACCGACCCCCAGGTCCAGTTCGTGAAGGCCATGTACGACCGCCCGCTGGGCGACACCGCGGGGCAGGGCGGCCGGGTGACTGAACTGGTGGCCCGCCCGCTGCTCAACCTGCACTGGCCGCGGCTGGCCGGCTTCGTCCAGCCGCTCGGCGGCGAGTACGCGGTACGACGCTCCCTGCTGGAGCGGCTCCCCTTCCCCGTCGGGTACGGAGTGGAACTGGGTCTGCTCGTCGACGCGCTGCACACGGTCGGCCTGGACGCGCTCGCGCAGGTGGACGTCGGCGTGCGCAGGCACCGCCATCAGGACGGCCAGGCCCTCGGCAGGATGGCCGCCACCATCTACCGCACGGCGCAGCTGCGGCTCTCCCGCGGACCGCTCGTGCGGCCGGAGATCACCCAGTTCGAGCGTGGACCCGACGGGTTCGTCCCGCACACCCATGCGGTGGACACCGAGGAACGGCCGCCGATGCGGGACATCGCGGAGTACGCGGCCCGGGACGCGGCGTAGCGGTTCCTCGCGCGGGGCCCGGTGCCCACTTCACGTTTGGAGGGTTCCCGAACGGGCTAGGTTCGGGTACATGGTCTCCGAGCACGCCGCCCAGGTTCTCGTCGCGTCCAACCGCGGCCCGGTGTCGTACACACGACGTGACGACGGCACGCTCGACTCGAAACGGGGCGGCGGCGGGCTCGTCTCCGGCCTCAGCGCCGTCGACGACAAGCTGTGGGTGTGCGCCGCCCTCAGCGACGGCGACCGCGAGGCGGTGCGCCGCGGGGTGTCCGAGCCCGGCGTCCGGATGCTCGACATCGACGCCGCGGTCCACGCCGACGCCTACAACGGCATCGCGAACTCGGTGCTCTGGTTCGTCCACCACATGATCTACCAGACGCCGGTGGAGCCCGTCTTCGACGCGGAGTTCCGCCGGCAGTGGGCCTCCTACGAGGCGTACAACCAGGCCTTCGCCCAGGCCCTGGCCGAGGAGGCGGGCGAGGGCGCCGCGGTCCTGGTGCAGGACTACCACCTCTCCCTGGTCCCCGGCATACTGCGCGAGCTCCGCCCCGACCTGCGCATCGGGCACTTCTCGCACACCCCCTGGGCGCCCGTCGACTACTTCCGGCTGCTGCCCGACGACATCGGCGAGCAGCTGCTCAAGGGCATCCTGGGCGCCGACCGCGCCGCGTTCCTGACCCGTCGTTGGGCGGACGCCTTCATCGGCTGCTGCACGGAGATCCTCGGCGGCACGGGCCGCACCCGGATCGGGGTGCACGGACTGGGCGCCGACGCGGAGTTCCTGCGCCGCCGCTCACGCGAGGCGGACGTGGACGAGCGCATGGAGATCCTCCGGGAGCAGGTCGGCGCCGACCGGCGGACGATCGTGCGGGTGGACCGCACGGAGCTCTCCAAGAACATCGTCCGCGGGCTGCACGCCTACCGCGCCCTGCTGGAGGAGCGCCCCGAGTGGCGCGAGCGCGTGGTCCACATCGCGTTCGCCTATCCCTCCCGGCAGGACCTCGCGGTCTACCGCGACTACACGGCCGAGGTCCAGCGCGTCGCCGACGGCATCAACGCGGAGTACGGCACGGCCGGATGGACCCCGGTCCTGCTCCACGTCGACGACGACTTCGCCCGCTCCCTCGCGGCGTACCGGCTGGCGGACGTGGCCCTGGTCAACCCGATCCGTGACGGCATGAACCTCGTGGCCAAGGAGGTCCCGGTCGTCTCGGACCAGGGCTGCGCGCTCGTGCTGTCCCGCGAGGCGGGCGCGTACGAGGAACTGGGCGAGGACGCCCTCGTGGTCAACCCGTACGACGTCTCGGCCACGGCGGCGGCGCTGCACGAGGCACTCACGATGGAGCCCGGCGAGCGGAGCGCCCGGTCGAAGCGCCTGGCGGACGCGGCGACCGCGCTGCCGCCGCAGCAGTGGTTCCTGGACCAGCTGGACGCGCTGCGGAGCTGACGCTCACGAACCGGCGTCGGCCGCCTGCCGCGCGATCGTGGCGAGCAGATCCGCCACCGCCGCCGGGTCCGGCAGCAACAGGTCGGCGCGGTCCGCCAGTTCGGGGACCCCGGTGCCGCTGCAGACCAGCAGCCCGTTGATCCCCCGGGTGCGCAGCTTCTCCACGGCGGCGTACGCGGCGAGGTCGCCGAGGTCGTCACCGGCGTAGAGCACCGTCTCGGCGCCGGTCTCCTCGACGTACGCCTCCAGCGCGACGCCCTTGTCCATGCCGGGCGGACGCAACTCCAGGACCAGACGGCCCGGTTCGACGATCAGGCCGTGGCGCGCGGCCAGATCGTCCAGCGGGGTGCGCAGGGCCTCGAAGGCGGCCTGCGGGTCGGCGGCCCGGCGGGTGTGCACGGCGACCGCGCGGTCGCCCTTCTCCTCGATCCAGGTACCGCTGTCCGCACCGGCCTCCGCGAGCACGGCGGGGAGCTCCGCGCGGACGGCCGCCACCCCGGGGTCCGGGTCGGGGGCGTGGACGGCGGCGGTGACGGCGTCCCAGCGTTCGGCTCCGTAGTGGCCGAGGACGACGAGGTGGTCCAGGCCCCGCGCCCCGGCGAAGCCGCCGTACCGCACGGCGGTGTCCGCCGGCCGGCCGGTGATCACGGCGACGGCGGCGACTCGGGGCGCGAGGGCGGACAGGGCCGGGACGACGTCGGGGTGGGCGCGGGACTGCTCCGGGTCCGGGACGATGTCGGCCAGCGTGCCGTCGAAGTCCAGCGCGACGACCGCGCGGTCCGGGCGGGCGAGGAGTGCGGCGAGGCCGTCGCGGCCGGCCTGGGTGGACGGGGTCGGGAGGGGGTGTGCCGGGTTGCCCATGCGGGTGAGCGTAGCGGGCGGACCGCTCCGCCGCCCGGCTGCCCGCCCTCGGCGGTCCCGCTCAGCGGCGGTCGCGCCGCGCCTCGCGGACCCGTCGGAGGCGGTTGACGGTGACCGGGTCCTCCTCCAGCGCCCGTCGGTCGTCGAGGAGTGCGTTGAGCAGCTGGTAGTAGCGGACCGGTGAGATCCCCAGCTCCTCCCGGATCGCCCGCTCCTTCGCACCGGGGCCCGGCCAGGAGCGCCGCTCCAGGGCCAGCACGGCACGCTGCTGGTCGGGGAGCGGGTCGGTGGGGCCGGCGGCGGTCATATGAACCAACCTACCCAGGGTCCGGTGCGGCCGCGGACCGGGCAGCCCTACTCCGCGCTCTCCGCCTGCCGTGCCTTGGTCGCGATGTCCACGAGGACGCTCTCCGGATTCCCGCCGGGCTCGACCGCGGAACCGATCCGCTCCTTGATCGTCTCGCTGGCCTGCGCCCACGACGTCTTGCCGAACGGGTAGAGCTGCGAGTTCGGCAGCGCCGACAGGAACTCGTGCAGGGACTTGTGCTTGTCGTCCGCCTCCATCGCGGCGGAGGCACTGCTGGTCACGGGCAGCAGGTCGTACTGGTCGGCGAAGGCCAGCACGTTGTCGTCCTGGTAGGCGAAGTCGAGGAACTTGCCGATCTCGACCCGGTGGCCGTTCTGCTTGAAGCCCATCATCCAGTCGGCGACGCCCATCGAGCCCTTGGTCGGCCCGTCGACGCCGGGGAGCGGGACCATGCCGACCTGCACGCCCTTCTTCTCGGCCTCCTGCATCAGGGTCGGGTGGCCGTTGAGCATGCCCACCTCACCGTCGGTGAAGGCGTCGAAGGCCTTCGCCCGGTCGAGCTTCCCGGGCGGGACGGGGCCGGTGAGCTTCTTGCCGACGAGGTTGTCCTTCAGCCACTCGAGCGTGGCTATGTTGGCCTCGGAGTCGATGGCGTAGTTGCCGGCCTCGTCCGTGTAGCCGCCGCCTCCGCTGAGCAGCCACATCAGGGTCTCGGCCTGGGACTCCTCCTGGCCGAGGGGCAGCGCGAAGGGGTAGGTCACACCGCGCTTGTCGAGCGCCGTGGCGTCGTTGCGGATGTCGTCCCAGGTCTGCGGGGCCCCGAGACCGGCCTTGGCGAAGAGGCCCTTGTTGTAGAAGAGGAGCCGGGTGCTGGCCACGAACGGGAGACCGTACAGGTTGCCGCCGACCTCGCCCGCGTCGGTGAGCGAGGGCAGGAAGTTGGCCGAGGTGCGGATGGCGATCGTCTCGTCGGCGGTGTAGAGCTTGCCCGCCTTCGCGTAGTCGGCGTACGCCCCGATCTGCGCGATGTCGGGGGCCTCGCCGGCCTTCACCATCTCCGCGACCTTGCGGTCGACGTCCTTCCAGGAGTAGACGCTGACGTCGACCTTGATGCCGGGGTTCTCCTTCTCGAACTTTCCGGCGACGTCGTCCCAGTACTTCTCGGAACTGTTCTCCGCGCCCGTGCCGTAGTCGGCCGCGACCAGCTTCAGGGTGACGTCGCCGTCCCCGCTGCCCGAACCGCACCCCGACAGCGTCGCCGTCATACCGAGTGCGGCCACCACCGCGGTCAGACCAACCAAGCGCCGCTGCACAGCCCTGCCCATCCCTACATCCTTCGGCGCGGGCGCCACTGTTTCCTGTGACGGGCCCGCGATCCTGTACGACCTCCGGACGAAGGTCTGCACCACAAGAAGGTCTACACCACCCGTGCGGCGACTCGGCAATCTAGCAGGGCCGTTTTGTATGGGTGCTCAACAAACCTCGATAGTGGACTAGACCTTTTAGGGGTCGCCGGGCGAAACTGTCTCCGTGAGACACGTCATCGCCCTCGATGTGGGCGGCACAGGAATGAAGGCCGCTCTGGTCGGGGCCGACGGCACCCTGCTCCACGAGGCACGCCGGGCCACCGGCCGGGACCGCGGCGCCGAGGCCGTCGTGGAGACGATCCTGGGCTTCGCCGCGGATCTGTACGCCCACGGCGAGGAGCACTTCGGAGAGGGCGCCGTCGCCGCCGGGGTCGCCGTGCCCGGCATCGTCGACGCGGAACGCGGGATCGCCGTGTACGCCGCCAACCTCGGCTGGCGCGACGTCCCCCTGCGGAAGCTGCTCGGCGAGCGGCTCGGCGGCGTGCCCGTCGCACTCGGTCACGACGTCCGGACCGGCGGCCTCGCCGAAGGACGGATCGGCGCGGGCCGGGACGCGGACCGCTTCCTGTTCGTGCCGCTCGGCACCGGGATCGCCGGCGCCATCGGTATCGCGGGCACCATCGAGGCCGGAGCCCACGGTTACGCGGGCGAGATCGGACACGTCGTGGTCCGGCCGGACGGCCCGGACTGCGGCTGCGGGCAGCGCGGCTGTCTGGAGACCCTCGCCTCGGCCTCCGCGGTGTCCAGGGCCTGGGCCGCCGCGTCCGGCGACCCCGACGCGGACGCCGCGGACTGCGCGAAGGCCGTGGCCTCGGGCGACCCCGCGGCCCTTCGCGTGTGGGAGGACGCCGTCGACGCGCTCGCCGCGGGACTCGTCACCGCGCTCACCCTGCTGGACCCTCGCACGCTCATCATCGGTGGCGGTCTCGCCGAGGCGGGGGAAACCTTGTTCACACCACTGCGTGCGGCCGTCGAGGAACGGGTCACGTTCCAGAAGCTGCCCCACATCGTCCCGGCGGCCCTCGGGGACACCGCCGGATGCCTGGGCGCAGGGCTGCTCGCCTGGGATCTTCTCTCCACGGAGGTATCCGCCTGATGGCCGGACGCGCAGACAGCACGGTTCTCGCAGGTGCCCGCGTGGTGCTTCCCACCGGGACCGTCGAGAACGGCCGGGTGATCGTCGAGGGCACCCGGATCGCCGGCAGCACGACCGAGGACGCCCGGACCGTCGACCTCTCGGGCCACTGGGTGGTCCCCGGATTCGTGGACATCCACAACCACGGAGGCGGCGGCGCGTCCTTCGCCACCGGCACCGCCGAGGACGTCCTGACCGGGGTGCGGGCGCACCGCGCCCACGGCACGACGACCGTCGTCGCCTCCACCGTCACCGGCGAGATGGACTTCCTGGCCCGCCAGGCCGGCCTGCTCTCCGAGCTGGTCGAGCAGGGCGAGCTGGCCGGAATCCACTTCGAGGGCCCGTTCATCTCACCGTGCCGCAAGGGCGCCCACAGCGAGCAGCTGCTCCGCGACCCCGACCCCGCCGAGGTCCGCAAACTGCTCGACGCGGCGCGCGGCAGCGCCAGGATGGTCACCCTCGCCACCGAACTCCCCGGCGGCATCGAGTCCGTACGGCTGCTGGCCGAGCACGGTGTGATCGCCGCGGTGGGCCACACCGACGCGACGTACGAGCAGACCGTCGAGGCGATCGACGCGGGCGCCACCGTCGCCACGCACCTCTACAACGCGATGCCCGCCATCGGGCATCGCGACCCGGGACCGGTCACGGCCCTCCTGGAGGACGAGCGGATCACCGTCGAGCTGATCAACGACGGCACCCATCTGCACCCCGCCGCCCTGGAGCTGGCCTACCACCACGCGGGCTCCGACCGGGTCGCCCTGATCACCGACGCCATGGACGCGGCCGGTGCGGGCGACGGCTTCTACGAGCTCGGGCCGCTCGCCGTCGAGGTCAGGGACGGTGTCGCGCGCCTGGTCGAGGGCGGCTCGATCGCGGGCTCCACCCTCACCCTCGACACCGCCTTCCGCAGGGCGGTGACGATCGACAGGATCCCCGTCGAGGACGTCGTCCGGTCCATCTCGGCCAACCCCGCACGGCTTCTCGGCCTGGACCACCGGGTCGGCTCGCTGGACCCCGGCAAGGACGCCGACCTGGTCGTCCTGGACGCGGACTTCGTACTCAAGGGCGTCATGCGCCGGGGCGAATGGATCGTGGAACCCGCCCTCAACTGACGGCGCGTCACCCCCGGGTGAACAAATAACGAAGAGACGGCGGTTGTCCGGGAGCCCTGGGACGGCCGCCGCCTCTTTGGCATGATCACCGGGGACGGCGCCGCGGGGAGACGGCGCGGAAGCGGACTACCAAGGAACCGGGGGCCGGTACAGGTGATACTGACCGTCACGCTGAACACGGCACTCGACCTGACGTACGCCGTCCCCGCCCTCGTCCCGCACTCCAGCCACCGCGTGAGCGAAGTGACCGAACGCCCCGGCGGCAAGGGCGTCAACGTCGCCCGGGTGCTCTCCGCGCTGGGCCACGACACCGTCGTCACCGGCTTCGCCGGCGGCTCCACCGGAACCGTCCTGCGCGAACTCCTCGGCGCACTCCCCCACGGCCCCACCGACGCGCTCGTGACCGTCGCGGGGAACACCCGCCGCACCCTCGCCGTCGTCGACCGCTCCAGCGGCGACACCACCCAGCTCAACGAACCGGGCCCGCACATAGGCGCCGGTGAATGGGCCGCCTTCCTGGGGACGTTCGGGGACCTGCTTCCCCGGGCCGAGGCCGTCGCCCTCTGCGGCAGCCTCCCTCCCGGCGTCCACGTCGGCGCGTACGCGGAACTCGTACGGCTCGCCCGCTCCGCCGGGGTGCCCGTCCTCCTGGACACCGGGGGCGAGCCCCTGCGCCGCGGGATCGCCGCCCGGCCGGACCTCGTCAAGCCGAACGCCGAGGAGCTGGCCCAGCTCACCGGTGCACGCGAGCCGCTGCGCGCCACCCGCGACGCCCGCCGCCGCGGCGCGCACAGCGTCGTCACGTCGCTCGGCCCGGACGGGCTCCTCGCCGTCACCCCCGACGGCATCTGGCGGGCCGCGCCGCCGGCCGCCGTGCGGGGCAACCCGACCGGCGCGGGCGACTCCGCCGTGGCCGGGCTGCTGTCCGCCCTCGCCGAGGGACTGGGCTGGCAGGACCGGCTGGCCCGCGCGGTCGCCCTGTCGACGGCGACCGTACTGGCCCCGGCGGCGGGCGAGTTCGACCGTGAGGCGTACGAGGACCTGCTGCCCCGCGTCGCCGTCGAACAGCACACACCGGCCGCCTGACCGGCCCCGGGAAACACCGCGTCCCGGCTCGCTGGGCGAAGCCGGGACGGTGCCTGATTCCTGCGGGGACGGGTCAGTTCTTGACGTGACCCGACTTCAGCGACAGCTGGTCGAGGTTCGCGTCGCACGAGTCACCCTCGTTGCACGACAGCATCAGCTTGTTCGACCCCTTCTCGAGCTGGACGTACGCGTAGGTGTTCGTCCAGCCCTTCTCCAGGTCGCCCTCGGCGGCGTGCGCGAAGTTCTTCATGTTGATCGAGCGCGGGTCCTGGTCGTTGACCGTGAGGGACGTCTTGGCGTCCCTGCCCGGGACGCCGTACGTCACGTACAGCGTGTACGGGCCGCTCTCCGGCACGTCGACCGTCCAGGTGGCCGAACGGCCGACCTCGTTGAGGCTGATGTACTGGCCGTTGGCGCTCTTGGCGCCCTTGACCGAGTTGTCCAGCGACGCCGTGCCACCGAGGGTCAGCGTCGCCGCGTCCTGCTCGGGCAGCTGGACGGGCTCGTCGGACTCCTTCGAGGACTTCTCCGGCTTCGGGGACTCCTCGACCTCGTCGGCCGGGCCCTGCGAAGAACCGGCCTCGTCCTTCTTGGTGTCGCTGTCGTCGCCCGTCGTCAGCGCGACACCGATACCGATGAGCACCACCGCCACCACGGCGACGGCCGCGATCAGCAGCGCCTTGGTGTTGGGTCCGCCCCGGCCGGGGCCGCCGCTCCTGCCGCCGCCGTGGCCCACGGACGGCGACTGCGCGGTGACCGCACCACCCGGGTAGGTCTCCGGCGCCGCGTACTGCGCGTTCGGCTGGCCGTACTGCTGCTGGGGCTGGCCGTACTGCTGCTGCTGCGGCACCTGCCCGTACTGGCGCTCTCCGACCGCCCGCACCTGGTTGTACGACGTTCTGGGCCTGCCGGGCTGCGCTGCCGGACCCGGGTAGCCGTAACCACCCTGTCCGGGCGGCTGTGCGCCCGCGGCCTGCCCGTCCGCGTACAGATAGCCGAACGGATCGTCGTCCTCGGGCTTGCTCGCGCCGTTGTTCCCGGCCGTCATCCCTGGGTCACTCCTCACCATGTCGCCAGCCGTCGCCGACCGGCCGAGCCTACCCCGAACGGAGCACGCGTCGAATTGCCCTCGGTCCCCCGGAAAACCCGGGCGGTGTACGGGGACAGCCAGGCCGTGAACGTCAGCCGGCTCTGCGGTGAACCTTCGATCGGGACCGCTTCTCCACATACATCCGCTGGTCCGCGGAGTGCAGGACCTCTTCCTCGGTCATTCCGCACTCGGCCCAGCCGATACCGAAACTCGCCCCGACCCTGACTGCCCGGCCGTCCACCCGGATGGGCGGAATGATGGCGTTACGCAAGCGTACGGCCAGGTCGGCGGCATCTGCCGCCCCGAGGCCGTCCGCGAGGACGACGAATTCGTCACCCCCGAGCCGCGCGACCGTGTCACCGTCCCGTACGCAGGTCGTCAGCCGCCGGGCGACCTCGATGAGAACCGCGTCACCCGCGTGGTGCCCGAAGCGGTCGTTGATGGACTTGAAGCCGTCGAGGTCGCAGAAGAGGACCGCGAGCCCCTTGGTCCCGTCGTCACGGTCCGGGTCCGGCGCGACGGTGTGCACGTGGTGGTCGTAAGGGCCGATGCCCGGCGCGACCTCGCCCTCGTAGCCGTCCGCGCGGTAGCCGTGCACCGCGCTCTCGACGTCGCCGTACGCGGCGTCCAGCGCCTCGATCGCGGAGGAGGTGACGGAGTGAGGCCTCTCACACAGCCGCGCGCCGAGCCTGGAGCGCAGCTCGGCACTGTTGGGGAGACCGGTGAGCGCGTCGTGCGAGGCGCGGTGCGCGAGATTCAGCTCGTTGCGCTTGCGCTCCTCGATGTCCTCGACGTGCGTGAGGAGGAAGCGCGGCCCGTCGGTGGTGTCGGCTACGACGGAGTTGCGCAGGGAGACCCAGAGGTAGGTGCCGTCCCGGCGCCCGAGCCGGAGCTCCGCCCGCCCGCCCTCGGCGGACGTGCGCAGCAGCGTGCCGATGTCCTCGGGGTGGACGAGATCCGCGAAGGAGTAGCGGCGCAGGACGGAGGCGGGGCGCCCCAGGAGCCGGCAGAGCGCGTCGTTGGTGCGCAGCAGCCTGCCGTGCTGGTCACCGCCCATCTCGGCGATGGCCATGCCGCTGGGGGCGTACTCGAATGCCTGGCGGAAGGATTCCTCACTGGCCCGCAGCGCCTGCTGCTCGCGTTCGAGCCTGACCAGGGCGCGCTGCATGTTTGCTCGGAGGCGAGCGTTACTGATCGCAATGGCGGCCTGGGAGGCGTACATCTGGAGCGCCTCGCGGCCCCAGGCACCGGGGCGGCGGCCGTTGCGCGGCCTGTCGACCGATATGACCCCCAGGAGGTCCAGACCTCCGCCGGAGGCGTACATGGGGGCGTAGAGGCGGTCCAGGGGGTGCCACTCGTCCTCGAAGCGGGGCTCCGGCCCCTCGGTGTGCCACTGCGGCACGTCGTCGTCGAGGAGAACCCAGCCCTCGGTGTGGGGTATGAACCGGAGCTCGTCCCAGGCCTCGCCCATCGACAGCCTGCGCTCCCAGGACGCGCGGGAGCCGACACGACCGGTGATCAGGGATTCCGCGGCGCTGTTGCCGGCGAACGCGGCGACGACGAGGTCGCCGTCGGGACGGACGAGGTTGACGCAGCCCAGCTCGTAACCGAGGCCGCCGACGATGCCGTCGGCCACCGACTGCAGCGTGTCCGCCAGGCTCCGCGCCGTGTTGAGATCAGCGACGGCCTGGTGCAGCTGCCGCATGGTCGCAAGACGGACGTACGGCTCCGACTCGGCCTCCATTGCTCGCACTCCCTGAGACCTCGACAGCAACTCCAGGTTTCATATCGACGTACTTGTTGCAGTGTCACGGCCACTGAATCACAGTGAGCTGTGCACCCGGTACACAGGGTCAACAAATATTGCTCTCTGTGACTCAAGTCACAAGAGTTGGCAAAGGTCGCTCCAGGCACCTCCGGACGCCCACTACCAGATGGCGAACGCAAAGTGGCGCACATGGTTCCGGAGTCCTAGGACCGGCCTGGTCCCCTGGCCCGATGCGACGCGGCATCCTGCGGCACTAGCGTGCCCGGTGTGCTGCAGAAGACTCCCCCCGCCCCGCGTACCGAAGCCGTCCCCCATGCTGAGGGGGTGAGCAACGACGAATTCCGCGCCGCCCTGTCCCGCTTGGCCGCGGGCGTGGTGCTGGTCACGGCCGAGGAGCCACCGCTCGACGACCACGGCCGGGGCGAGGACGTCGGGATGACGGCCACCGCCTTCATGTCGGTCTCCCTGGACCCGCCCCTGGTCATGGTGAGCCTGCGCAACGACTCACGCATGGACGACCTGCTGGCCGAACAGCCCCTGTGGGCGGTGTCCGTACTCACGGAGGGCCAGCGGCAGGTCGCCGCGCGGTTCGCCATGAAGAACCGCATCAGCGACCGGCTGCTGTTCGAGGACGTCCCCTGCACACGGGGCGAGATCTCGGGGGCGCCGCTGGTGGGCGGGGCGCTGGCCACCCTGGAGTGCCGCACGGAGCAGCGTGTCCCGGCCGGCGACCACATGCTGGTGATCGGCCGCGTGCTGTCGGCGTCGCTGCCGGACGCGGACGGCGAGCCGCTCACCTACTTCAAGGGCCGTTACCGGCAGCTGGGCTGACCGGCGCGAGGGCGGGGCGGGACCGCGCGGCTCCTACCAGTCGCGGCCGGAGCGTCCGCGCTTCGTGTCGCCGCGCTGCTTCTTCTCACGCAGGCGCCGCTCGTTGATGCCGCGCGGGATCTTCTTCTTGAGGCGCGGCTTGGGCGGCGGCGCCGTCGCCTCCGCCAGCAGCGCCGCGAGCCGCACGGCGGCCGTCTCACGGTTGCGCCACTGGGAGCGGTGCTCCGAGGCGCGTACGGACACCACACCGCCGACCAGCCGACCCGCGAGCCGGTCGAGCGCCCGGGCCTTCCACACCTCGGGCAGCGACCCGGTCGCCGCGAGGTCGAAGCGGAGCTCCACCTGGGAGTCGCTGGTGTTGACGTGCTGCCCGCCGGGCCCCGAGGACCGCGAGAAACGCCACATGAGTTCGGCCTCCGGCAGGGAGACCGAACCGCGGATGACATAGGGCCCGGACATGACACCCATGTTCCCCGCACCACGGCCCGCTCGTCACCTTGTTTTGCGAGCGTTCGGCCAGAAGTTCGGCAAAGAAAGTAAAGCGAGCTGGAACCTCGTGGTCTCTTGTCTGCGTTAGGACGGGTGACGGTAGCTTTCGTGATGGCACGAAGCCCGCACATGACGAGGAAAGGGACTTCCCATGGCTGTAAGCCTGTCCAAGGGCGGCAACGTCTCGCTCACCAAGGAGGCCCCGGGCCTGACCGCCGTCACGGTCGGCCTCGGCTGGGACGTCCGCACCACCACCGGCACCGACTTCGACCTCGACGCCTCGGCGATCGCGGTCAACAACGCCGGCAAGGTCTACTCCGACGGCCACTTCGTCTTCTTCAACAACAAGGCGACGCCGGACCAGACCATCGTCCACACCGGTGACAACATCACCGGCCAGGGCGAGGGCGACGACGAGCAGATCAACGTCAACCTGGCGGGCCTCCCGGCGGACATCGACAAGATCGTGTTCCCGGTCTCCATCTACGACGCCGAGGCCCGCAGCCAGAACTTCGGCCAGGTGCGGAACGCCTTCATCCGCATCGTCAACCAGGCCGGCGGCACAGAGATCGCCCGCTACGACCTCAGCGAGGACGCCGCCACCGAGACCGCGATGGTCTTCGGCGAGCTCTACCGCAACGGCGCCGAGTGGAAGTTCCGCGCGGTCGGCCAGGGTTACGCATCGGGCCTGCGCGGCATCGCCCAGGACTTCGGCGTCAACCTCTGACCCGAGGGCTTTTCCACGGGAGCCCCCGCCCGACTCCGGTCGGCGGGGGCTCCCGTGCGTCCGCGTCGCGCACCCCTTTCCACGCGTCAGATAGCGGACACGAACACGCCCCAGTCGGACAAGAACTGGTCAAAAACTTGTGAGGTAATTGTCGGCGCCCCGTCAAAAGCGTTCATTCGGTGGCACGCTCTCCGCTCGTAACCCCCCACAGGAACGAGCAACGGAGAAGGCATGACCCCCCACATGAACACCCGTCGCGCCGCCGCCCTGACCGCAGTTGCCGCGATGGTCGTCGTCGGCGTCCAGACCGGTACGGCCACGGCCGGCACCGGAACCGGTGACAGCACGGCCTCTTCGTCCGGCGCCACCACGCTCGGCGTGAACACCGCCACCCAGCGCACCACCGCCCTGCGCACCGCGCAGAGCGACACCCCGGCCGCCGCCGAGGCCCTCGGGCTGGGCGGCCAGGAGAAACTGATCGTCCGTGACGTGATCAAGGACGCGCACGGCACGGTCCACACCCGCTACGAGCGCACCTACGCCGGCCTCCCGGTCCTCGGCGGCGACCTGGTCACCCACACCGCGGCGGACGGAAGGTCCAAGGGTGTCGACAAGGCCACCGACGCCCGCATATCCGTGCCGTCGACGCAGCCGAAGCTGAAGGCCGCGGCGAGCGCCCGCAAGGTCGTCTGGGCGGGCGACGGCAAGCCGGCCCTCGCCTTCGAGACCGTGCGCGAGGGAGTGCAGAAGGACGGCACACCGAGCCGGCTGCACATCATCACCGACGCCACGACCGGCAAGAAGCTCCACAGCTTCGAGGCCATCGAGACCGGCACCGGCAACAGCCAGTACAGCGGCCAGGTGACGCTGTCGACCACCAAGGGCGGCTCGGGCTTCGAGCTGACCGACGGCGACCGGGGCGGCCACAAGACGTACGACCTCGGCCAGGGCCAGACCGGCACCGGCGACCTCGTCACGGACGCCGACGACACCTGGGGCGACGGGACCGGCGGCGACCGCCAGACCGCGGCGGTCGACGCCCACTACGGCGCCGCCACGACCTGGGACTTCTACAAGAACGAGCTGGGCCGCGACGGGATAGCCGGGAACGGCAAGGCCGCGTACTCCCGCGTCCACTTCGGGACCGGCTACGTCAACGCCTTCTGGGACGACAGCTGCTTCTGCATGACCTACGGCGACGGGGCCGACGACAAGAGCGCCCTCACCGCGATCGACGTCGCCGGCCACGAGATGAGCCACGGCCTCACCGCCGCCACCGCCAACCTCGACTACTCCGGCGAGTCCGGCGGTCTCAACGAGGCGACCAGCGACATCTTCGGCACCTCCGTCGAGTTCTTCGCCGACAACACCACCGACCCCGGTGACTACCTCATCGGCGAGAAGATCGACATCAACGGCGACGGGACCCCCCTGCGCTACATGGACAAGCCCAGCAAGGACGGCGGCTCGGCCGACTACTGGGACGCCGGCGTCGGCGACCTCGACGTGCACTACTCCTCCGGCGTCGCCAACCACTTCTTCTACCTGCTGGCGGAGGGCAGCGGCGCCAAGACCATCGGCGGCGTCGACTACGACTCCCCGACCTCCGACGGCTCCACGGTCACCGGCATAGGCCGTCAGAAGGCCTACCAGATCTGGTACAAGGCGCTCTCCGTCTACATGACGTCGAGCACCGACTACGCCGGCGCCCGTGACGCGACCGAGAAGGCCGCCACGGACCTGTTCGGTGCCGACAGCGCCGAACTCGCCGCCGTCGGCGCCGCCTGGAACGGCGTCAACGTCAAGTAGCGCGGCAGAGGTCCGCGTCGAACGACACGGGACCCAGGACACAGCGGGAGCCGGCCGGCCTCGGGGCAGGCCGGCTCCAGCCGTCGCAGGCGCCGGAACACGGGACGCCGGGCGTCTCCGGCCTGCGGCCCGGTCCCGGGACCGGGCCGCTCGCTACCGGCCGAGAGCGGCCACGCCCGCCGCCGCGAACTTCTCGTCGAGATCGCCGCTCGGCGCGCCCGCGACGCCGATGCCCGCCACCGGGGCGCCCTTGACCTGTACGGGCGAGCCGCCCGCCAGGAACAGGGTGCCGGGGATGTCCTTCAGGTTCGGTGCCTGCTCCAGGCGCTTGACCAGCTCGGAGGTCGGCGCGTTCCAGGAGACGGCGGTGTACGCCTTCTTCACCGCGGACTCGGGGGACTGCGGGCCCGCACCGTCGCCGCGCAGCGTCACGACGGTGTTGCCGTCGCGGTCGACGACGGCCACCGAGACGCGCTGGTTCTCCTTCTTCGCGGCGTCCAGAGCGGCCTGCGCGGCCTTGGTCGCGGCGGCGACGGTCAGGTGTGTGGACTGCTGGAGGTTACGGTCCGCGGTGTCGGCCTTCACGGCGGCGGCGGGCGCGGCGGCCGGGGTGGACGCGTTCGCGGACATCGCGCCGAAGGTTCCGGCACCCAGCGCCGCGGCGGCGACGGCACCGGTCAGGACACGGGTGCGCAGGGACAGCTTCTTCATGGTGGGCTCCTCGGGTGAACGGCGGCTCGGGCTGCGAACCGTCCTGCTTCGGGTCCGGCTTCTTCCGGCTTCCGGTAGCGGCTTGCGGTTTCGGCCTCCGGTAGCGGCTGCCGGTTTCGGCTTCCGGTATCGATCCTCCGGCCGGAACCAGGCCCGGACCGTCGGCGTACCGGCTCGAAGCCCCACCCGTGTCGGACGACGGCCCCGTCAGCCGATCGGTTGATGCGGAGGTGGCCCGCAGAGGTGACCATGGGATGTCCACGCAGGTCAGCCGCTGCGCGGTGACGCGAGAACGCAGGACGGGACAGGGCCGAGGGAGCGCGGGGTACGACGTGCGGCAGAACGGAACCGGGCCGGACCCGGAGCGAACGGCGCCGTCCGACGCGGACGCGGCACACCGTGCGGGTGCGGCCGGCGATCCGGACGCGCGGTGGCTGGCCCTCCTCATGCACGCCGCGTTCTTCCTGCTGCTCGGCGCCTCCCTCGCGCGCTTCCTCATGCGCCACCCCGGCGAGACCCGTACCCCCTGGATCATCGGGCTGTCGGCCGTGCTCGCCGCGCTGTACCTCCTCGGCCCGGTACTCGGCTCGCGCCCCACACCCCGCCGGCTGACCTGGCTCGGCGCCCTCGTCGTGGTGTGGATGGTCCTGGTCGTCCTCGCGCCGAGCTTCGCGTGGTGCGCCGTCCCGCTCTTCTACACGGGCCTGCGGATCCTGCCGCCGCGCGCCGCCCTGGCGCTCGTCGCCCTGCTCACCCTGTTCGTCGTCGCAGCGCAGCTACGGCTCGCCACCGGCTTCGACCCGAACCTCGTCCTGGCACCGCCCGCAGTCGCGGCCGTCGCCACCGCCGTCTTCGTCCACATGCAGCGCCAGGCCGTACGCCAGCGCGAGCTGATCGACGACCTGCTCCGCACCCGGCGGG
>Ga0164306_10000423_pt1 | contig 17039 bp, 14 predicted proteins | sample Whisoiple_242_MG_FD_110213 | JGI IMG/M metagenome (GOLD analysis project Ga0164306, IMG submission 110213) | Soil microbial communities amended with fresh organic matter from upstate New York, USA - Whitman soil sample_242_MG | ecosystem: Environmental > Terrestrial > Soil > Unclassified >... | reverse complement strand
TGCTGCGGTTTCCGATGTTGTCAAGGATGACGTCGTACTGCCGTGTTCCATCGGCGAAATCTTCTGATCCGTAGTCGACCACGTGGGTGGCGCCGATGTTTCGCAACATATCGGTGTTCCGGGTGCTGCAGACGCCGGTGACCTCGGCACCGAGCGCGACCGCCATCTGGACAGCGAACGTTCCCACACCACCCGCCGCGCCATTGATCAGAACCCGTTGCCCGGACTGGACTTTGCCGCGGTCCCGGATCGCGTGTAGGGCGGTCACGGCTGCCATCGGCATTGCCGCCGCTTGTTCGAATGACTGGCAGGCTGGTTTGGGAATGACCAGTGCGGCGTCGGCGATGGCATATTCGGCGAAGGCGCCGCGGGCGAAGCCGAAGATCTCGTCACCGGGCCGAAGGCCGTGCACGTCGGCACCGACGTCCAGGATGCGGCCTGCGACGTCGACTCCGGCGATCCGAGCCTTCGGTTTGGTCAGGCCGACGCCACCCATGAGGCGGGCAACGCGTGGATCACCGCGCACCATGTGCCAGTCATAGGGGTTGATTGCGGCAGCGTGAACCTTGAGAAACACCTCTCCGGCGCCGATCTCGGGTCGGTCTACAGATAGCAGTTGCATGGTGTGCGGTGGGCCGAATCGGTCCTGCACGACCGCTTCCATGAGGTCTCCCCGGGCGTCATCAGCTTGGTCGGCGGGACCAGCATTCTCTTTCGCAATGCTCATTTCGACTCCTTCGGTGTCAGGACAAGGTGAGTGGGCGTACGGCCGAGCCTCCCTCCGCGGGCGGCCGCCTCAGGCGTCGACGCGGCGGAGCCGCCAGGCGGCAAACCCGATGAGGATCGCCGCGTAGCCGCACAGCACCGCGAACCCGGTCCAAGGACCCAACGGGTGGGCCAAGCCGGGCGTGCCGCCGGTCAACTCTGCGCCAAGGTTGGAGGGCAGGTATTGCACAAAGTGGTCGGTCAAGGAGGCGGGTAGGAGGAGTGTCAGCGTCGGGATGACGAAGAACACCGCAACAAAGGTGGTGATTGCTGCGGCGGTGTTCCGCAGTAGCGCACCCAAAGCCAGTGCTGTCACACCGGCAACGGTCACATACAACGCCGCACCGACCACCGACCGCAGCGCATAGGGGTCGGACAGCGACGCGTCCAGGTGCTGCCCGCTGAGCAGGGCCTGGCCCACGAAGAACGCCGCGAAACTGGCGACCAGCATGGTGAGGAACACCAGGACGGCGAACACCGCCAGTTTCCCCCACAGCATCGGCAGCCGGCGTGGCACCACGGTCAGGGATGAGCGGATCATGCCGGTGCTGTACTCGCCGCTGATCAACAGCACGCCAAGGACACCAACGGCCAACTGCGCGAAGAAGATGCCCGACAGCGACGCCGAGATCGCGGATTGGCCGGGCTCCAGGCCGCCGGGCTGATTCGCGGTGATGGCCGAGATCAGCGCACCGAGACCGACCATGAACACGACGGCCATCAACAGGGTGTAGAGGGTGGAGCGTAGGGATCGGAACTTCGTCCACTCGGACAGCACGACCCGTGGCCCGGTGACCCGCAGTCGGCGAACAGCGGAGCTGGATGCCGATACGGGGGAAAGGGTCTCGGTCATGGCGTCACCGCCGCGGTGTCGGTGATCCGGGTGCCCGGGATCTCGGTGGAACGGTATTCGACGGAGTCGTTGGTCAGTGTCATGAATGCTTCTTCCAGTGAGGCCTGTTGGACGGTGAGTTCAAAAATGGGGATGTGGTTCTGCCAGGCGATGGTGCCGATGTGTTCGGCGGCCAGGCCGTCAACCCCCAGCACATCGGGCCGGCCGAGGACGGTCGTCACAACGATGTCCGGGCCGACGAGAAGCTCGCGGAGCCTGGTGGCTTCCGGGCTGCGCACGGTGACGGAATGGTTCGAGGCGCGGGCGACGAACTCATCGACGGTGGTGTCGGCGATCAGTCGGCCGCGGCCGATGACGACCAGACGTGTTGCGGTTTGGGCCATTTCGCTCATCAAGTGGGAGGACACGAACACGGTGTGGCCGTCGGCGGCGAGGTCCTTGAGCATGGTGCGCATCCACCGCACCCCTTCCGGGTCCAGTCCATTGACCGGTTCGTCCAAGACCACGGTCTGCGGGTTGCCCAGCAGGGCCGAAGCGACGCCGAGGCGTTGACCCATGCCGAGGGAGAACCCGCCGACCCGTTTGCCGGCAACGTCGCGCAGTCCGACGATGTCTATCACCGCGTCGACCCGGCGGGCCTTGATGCCGTTCGTCTGGGCAAGGGCGAGAAGGTGGTTGCGTGCTGATCGGCCGGTGTGCACCGCCTTCGCCTCCAGTAGCACCCCGAGTTCGGCCATCGGAGCGGCGGCGGACCGGTAGTTGCCGCCGTTCACGGTGACCCGACCGGCGGTGGGCTGGTCGAGCCCCGCGATCATCCGCATGGTGGTGGATTTCCCGGAGCCGTTGGGGCCCAAAAACCCTGTGACGATTCCGGGCTGCACCACGAAGCTCAATCCGTCGACGGCGAGTTTGGTGCCGTATCGCTTGCTGAGGTTCTCTACTTCGATCATTGACGTTGCCTTTCAGGCGTTTGGCGGGGTTGTCTTCCAGGCTTCCTGCATCGGAAAACCGTGACTTCTCCGCAGATTTCCACGTTCCGGTCTCGCCACTCGAGTGCTCCCGTGGACCGCCATCGGCATCCGGGCATCGGTGTCGTGGTGATAGCGGAATGACGGGAGCTTGTCTTCCTCACCGCGGTGGCCGGGCGTCGGCTGCCGCACTGCTGGTGGGATGGCTGCGAGCGGTATAGGGATTGCAGTTCAGAGTCATTGTTTGTGAGGGCGTGCACCGACCTGGCTGCCAATAGCGGTCAGGCGGTGACATCGCGATTGGCGGGCGGGACGGCGGCTGCGCTCATTTCAGCGGTGATGGCGCAGGGCTTGAAGCCCTTGACGGTCAGGTACACGCCGAGCGAAAACTCCCACGCGGCGATCGGGAGGGCGCCGAGCCCGGACCAGACCGATAGCTCGTCGTAGATACCGAAATACTTCGCGAGGACGGAAGCGAAGATGATGGGCGCTCCGATGAGACCGATGATGGGAAGTGCCCGGGGCACGAGGCGGGACTTGTACATCAGCGAGCCCAGCAACAGGGCGTTGATGCCCGGGATGAGTGCCTGTCCGAGGAGGAATGTCCAGTGGTACCCGGCGTTCAGCAGCTGGCCGGCGACAAGTGCTTCTGGTCCGGCGCCGTCCTGTCGCAGCGTCACGATCGAGAGCAGGCTGACCACGCCGGCGAAGATGGTGGCGGCTTCCAGCGTCCGTGTGGTGACGAATCCCAGCGCGGTTCCTTGGTTCTGCCGCTTGAGAACGGGGTACAGCGTGACGGCGGTGCCGATGCCGGCGAGGGCCACGATGATCTCCAGGAGGCCGCTGACGAGGATTTGAGTGTCTGCGCCGGAGCCGACGATGTAGTTCGCTTCCTTGACCGGGCTGTAGAGAAACAGGGTCGGGATTGAGACGAAGGTGATCAGGTAGAACACACCCGCGGTGAGCGAGATCCTCCTCAGCGAGCTCATTGGAACTCGTTTGTTTGCTGTGGGTTTCAAGGTTGGAGCGGTGGTGGTCATCTCATTCTCCTGTTGTGGGTGACACGCTGGTGGGCGATCCGCTCCGCGGGGCAACGGTCTAGGGCTTGACACCGGGCTGGGCCGGCGGCGCCGGTGGCAGCGGTTCGACTCGGGTGACCGAGATCAGCGGCAGGCCGAGGTCGCGCACTTTCTGCAGTAGGCCGTGCAACGCGGACTGGTCGACTACGGGGCCGTGAATGACAGTGGTGCCGTCGTTGCAGTTGGTGAGCGTCAGGCCGTCGAACCAGGCGGCCCAGCGGTTTTCGAGGTGCCCCTTGAGGCGGATTTCGTACTGTCCGGCCTCGTTGGCGGTCGATATCTCGCTCATCGTGCTCCTCTCGCTGTTAGCTACCCGGATGAATCTTCCGGCGATGTGTTGGTGTGCATTCGAAAGGTAGAAGTTGATGTGGTGAGCCGACATCACCACTTGTGGTGATTGATGTGGTGACCCGGCGATGGTCTTCGGTGATGGGCAGGCATGGCCGCCCGGGACACGGTGCAGTCAGGCCGACGGCTCGGTCGGTCAGGTGCGGTGATCAACGAGATCGAGTTGGCCCAGAAGATCATGGACAGGGGGCCGGGACTGCATGCTTGTGGCCGTTGGGCGCGGGTGCGCTACAGGAGGCCATGCTCCTCGGCGCGGCGGACGGCCGCCCGTCGGCTGTTGACTCCGAGCTTGGCGTAGATGCTCTTGGTGTGGGTGCGCATCGTGTTCACCGAAACGAAGAGCCTTTGTGCGATGGCCGGTCCGTCCAGATCGGTTGCCAGCAGCCGCAGCACGTCGAGTTCGCGCTCGCTGAGCGGATCGATGAGGCCCGTACTGGCGCGGGGGGCCAGTTCGCCGGGGCGTGTCGCGGTGACGCGCGCACCGTCGTGGGTACAGGCGGCCAACAATCGATGAACGTAATCCCACTCGGCCTGCCTGCTGGCGACCGCCGTCAGTAGGGACACCATCGGTGGTCCTTCCCCCGCGAACACCCGAACGTAGCCTTCCGGCTCAGCCAGGGTCAGCGCTCGTTCCAGCGGTGCAAATGCGCCAAGGGAGTCGCCCTCGGCGTGGTGGGCGAGTGCCTGCAACACCAGGATTTCGATCACACTGCCGTTTCTGCCGCCCGCCTCGGTGGCGGTCAGTAGGCGCCGCAGCAGGCGGTTGGCATCGTTCAGGGAACTCTTGTCGCCTTCGATCGTGTGCCGCGCGAGGAGGACCTTGGCGAGGGTGATGTGCTCGAATTCCCGCACGTAGGAGAGGTCGTCGTCTATCCACAGGCCCTGCTCTCTGGCCCAGCCGAGGGCTTGGGATACGTTTCCCATCGCCGCCAGCAGGCGCGCCCGCATCGCTGGGATCGGCCGCACATTCGGCGAGAAGTCACCCATGTACACGCGCTGCGCCTCGTCGAGCATGGTGAGTGCGCCGACCAGGTCACCCTGGGATTCCCGGACTCCGGCCATCGCGACCCGCCACCGGTACGGGTTCTGCCCGAGCCCGGTGTGCTCGCCGAGTTCCTGGCTGCGCAGCAGGTGCGCCGTCGCGACTGCGAGATCACCGCGTTCACAGGCGATCTGACTGATCCCGACGTGCATGTCCGCGGTGCCGCGGAGCACGACCGGAGTTTCCTGGGAGGCTATCGACAATGCCTCTTGATAGGTCCGGAGCGCGTCGCTCAGGCGGCCCTGGGTGCTGCGGATGTCCGCCAGCGTGATCGAGCAGCCCAGGATGTCCGAGAAGTTCCCGGCCCGTCGGAGCCCATCGACACAAATGGAATAGGCACGGTGGGCGGCGTCCAGATCTCCGCGGGACCATAACGCCAGCCCGGAGAGACCCGCTGCGCCGGCGCGGACGGCGTCGTCATCGCCGGCGGCGCGCTCGATCGCCAGCTGGGCGTGCTGGAGGGTGGCGGGGACGTCACCTCGAATCAAGGCGAGCGCAGCGCGATACATCTCGATCGCCCCTGGGAGGCGGGGCAGCTCCGCTCTGTCGACGACCACCATTCCCGCGCCGGGTGCCGGCAATCCCGTCTGGTCGGGCGTAGTCGGTTGCAGCCAGCGCTCCACATCCCGTAAGCGCTCCTCGACGCCCTCGGTCTCGGCGCCGACCATCAATCCCCCGACGAGGCCGATCCCCAGCACAGGCCTCATTCGCACGATCTCGTCAGGAATGACGTCGAGCCAGCCACGGATGGTGGCGTCCTGCCTGCTCCGCCGCAGGTCGGGGATGGCCACCTCGATCATGTCTGCTGCCCGTTCGACGTCGCCGGCCGCCAGTGCATGGCGGACCGCCGGTGACGGTTGCCCGTTCGCGTCGTACCAGTGGCTGGCTCGCCGATGCAGGTAGGTGATCTCGTCGGGCCGTTCATCGTGAAGGTGGGCCTGCAGCATGTCAGCGAAGAGGTGGTGGTAGCGGTACCAGTGGCGAATGTCGTCGAGTGGGACCAGGAAGAGGTTGGCGCGGTCCAGCGCCTCCAGAGTGGCCCTCCCGCCGGGTTCACCGGTCACGGCATCGCACAGCGGGCCATTCAACCGATCCAGCAGGCAGGTGCGCAGCAGGAAGGTGCGGACCTGATCGGTCTGCCGCTGCAGCACTTCCTCGACGAGGTAATCGACGATGAAGCGGTCGTCGCCCGAGAAGCCTGCGATAAATGCACCGATGTCCGTCCGTCCCTCCATCGACAGCGCAGCCAGTTGGAGCGCGGCGATCCAGCCCTCGGTCCGAACCTCCAATGCCGCGATATTTTCGTCAGTCAGGTCCAACCCGATGACGTCGTTGAGGTAGGAGGCAACTTCGTCGGGGGTGAAACGTAGGTCGGCGGCGCGGAGCTCGATGAGTTCGCCGCGGGCGCGCAGCCGAGCCAACGGCAGTAGTGGGTCCGCTCGGCTGCTGATCACCAGGTGGGCCTGGGGCGGGAGGTGTTCCAGCAGGAACGCCATCCCGGCCCGGATATCGGGCCCATCGACCAGGTGGTAGTCGTCAAGCACCAGGTCCACGTCGTTCGGTGCGGCCGCGAGCTCGTTGAGCAGCGAGGCGAGGACGGTCTCGATCGGCGACTGCGCCGACTGTGGCAGCGGGAGCACGGTGGCTCCGACGCCGGGTACCGCTTTCTGCAGGGCGGTGATCAGGTAGGTCCAGAACGTGGCTGGTTGGCGATCGCTCTCGTCGAGGGAAAGCCACGCCACGGACCGGTTCTCCGTCGTCGCCGCTGCCAGCCACGCGGTGAGCAGCGTTGTCTTTCCGAAACCTGCGGGAGCAGAAATCAACGTCAGCCTGGCGTCTGAGACGCAACCCAAGCGCCCGCTCAGTCGTGGACGGGCGACCAAATTCCGCCGGGGCCTGGGAATGTAGAGCTTGATCTCGAGCAGCGGGTTGGCCAAGTCAACTCCCCTCGGGGTTCTCGCAATGGGGGTGCGCTCGAGGCTGGAGCATGCCGCCCTGCGCGGCCGGATTGTCTGGTCCGGAGCGTGGGCTCACACCGATCCGCACCAGCCATCCCAGGTTGATGTCCGCCTTCATCGGACGCGTCTCACGGGCAGGATTGCTGCTCCTGCGATGACGGCGCAGATACCGGCGGCCGCGTAGAGGACGCTGTAGCTGCCGCTACTGATCGCCAGGATGACCGGCGCGATCGCCGGCGCGATGGAACTGGGAAGAGCGCCGGCAATGTTCATCACGCCGAGGTTCTTGGCGTTGTTGTCGGTGTCGGGCAGCACGTCAGCAACGAGCGCGAGGTCGACGGCCATGTACACACCGAAGCCGAGTCCACCGATGGCCATGCCGACGAGATAGCCGTCGAAGTTGCTGGCGATCGCGATGGCGAACATCGCCAACCCGTACACGACCGCGGCAACGAGGACGAAGATCTTCCGCCGGCCGGTCCGGTCCGACAGCCTGCCGGCGACAAGGGACGCAGCGACGAGGACGACGGACTGGATGAGGGTGCCGAGAAATATCTGTTGTGGCACATCAGTTTCGGTGCTGCCGATCTTGTCCAGCAGGTAGTAGGCCTGATAGGTGGTCAGAAGGGAATAGGCCAGCACGAACATGAATCGACTGGCGAAAGCCCACCCGAAGTCCGGGTTCCTCCGGGGGTTGACGTAGAAGGTGCCGGCGAACTCCCGCAGCGACCAGATGGGCTTGTCCGCCACGGCGAGCCGTCGATCTTTGAGGGTGATCACGAAGAGCAGGATGAAGAAGCCGCCGATCGCGCAGGGTGCCAGGAACATGATCAGCTGGTTGCCGGTGAACAGTTGGACCAGGAAGGTGCCGGTCACCGATGCGATGGGCAGGCAGACACCCAGCACACCGGACACAGTGCCTCGTTGAGCGACCGGGATCTGGTCGGGCAGCACCGCAACCAGGGCCGCGAGCAGGGCGTTGAAGAACAACTGCGCGATGCACCATCCGATGAGCACGATCGCGATGCTGGGTGCCAGGGCGACGACGAGGATGCCGAGGGAACCACCCGCCAGGCCGATGACCATCCAGGGCCGCCGCATGCCGTGTCGGGAAGAGGTGCGGTCGCTCAGCCGGCCGAAGAACGGGTTGGCGAACATCGCCAGCAGGGCGCCGACTCCTGCGACCAGCGCCAGGCTGTTCGGTGCCTGTTCGATCCCGACCAGCGAGTTGACCTTCAATGCCAAGCTGACCAACAGGGGGGCGAGGAACAGCAGGACGGTGCCGATGTATGCCAACGCGTACATCGCGACGAACCCCCACCCGACCCGGTATGCCACGGGTGGTGTCTCGAGCCCCGACGCGTCGGCCACGGTTCGGTCGGGCGATCGGTCGGGCACTGCGGTGGGAGGAAGATGCGCAGGATCAGCAGGGATGCTTTCCGTGGGCAGCGGAATTTCGGGCATCACACTTCTTTCAGAGTTGTCAATTGAGCACATTCGGCCCGCTGTCCGACCCGCAGACATCACGGTCTCCGGCGGCCGGCTGCGGCCCGGGTGTTACCCGTAGTGAGCTGGGGCGAGCCCGACGAGTTCGGCGCTGACCTGCCAAAGCCGGTCGGCCGCAACGGTGTCGTACGAGAACTTGTTGGACGTCTTTGGTGTGCTGTTCGCGAAGTACTGGCCGGTGATCGTGTCGACGCCCGGTGACGACGCGAGGTAGGTCGAGGTGGCCGCGCCTTGTGCGGGCGTTTCATCAAACGCATCAGCGGCCGCGCCATTCTGGTCAGCAGCGTGGGGTCTTCGGCACCGAAGGATGTGCTGACCACGCCGGGATGCAGGGCGTTCACCGTCACTCCGGTGCCATCGAGGCGCCGGGACAGTTCGTAGGTGAACATGACGTTGGCGAGTTTGGACTGGTTGTAGGCCCGCGGACCCGAGTAATCCGTCGCGCCCTGCAAATCGTCGAAGTCGATGCGCCCCAATGCCTGTGCGTTGGAGGACACGATGACGATCCGCGCCGGCGCACTTTCTTTGAGCCGATCCAGGAGCAGGTTCGTGAGCAGGAACGGCGCCAGGTAATTGACCGCGAAGGTGTGCTCGAGGCCGTCGGTGGTCACTCGGCGGTGGGCCCAGAATCCGCCCACGTTGTTCACCAGCACGTCTAGTCGCGGGTACGCGCCGAGCACGGCCGCGGCCAGTCGGCGGACCTCGGTCTGCGACGACAGGTCAGCGCTGAGCGAGTCCACTGCCGGGTTGCCGGATTGCCGGCTGATGTCGGCCGCGGCCACCCGTCCGCGGGTGTGATCGCGGCCGGTGATGCAGACGCGGGCGCCAAGGGCGGCCAATCCGATCGCGGTCGCCTTGCCGATGCCTCCGGTGCCGCCGGTGATCAGCACCGTCTTCCCGGCCATCGAGCCGACCGCGCCGCCTGGCTCAGGGGTCATGCTCCGGTCCAGGTTCCTGCGGGTTCCGGTGTGGGTGGAATTGCCGGCCCCGCGGTCGGTGGCAGGGGCGGCAGGGTGGGTTCGGATCCGCCCTGATCGAGGCGGAACGGCGGGTACTGGTCGGTCATCAAGGCGGCGTAGGCGATGACCCGATAGATCCAGCGGTTGCCGCCGATGATCAGCGCGAACAGCTGTGGCGGGTACTTCCCGGTGACCAGCAGCATGATGGCGGTGATCACCACGAGCAGTCCGAACAGACCGCCGGAGCCAACCGGGTTGACCGCGAAGCGTTCACCGGCGGAGTTCCAGCCCCACCAGTTGGTCACGAACAGCCCGATGATCAGGTAGTGCGGGACGGCCAGCAACCACTTGACCAACACCAAACCTCGGGAAAGCGTTGTGGGGTAGACGATGTCCAGGGTCGCCGGATATCCGAGGGCGAGCCCGAGGGTGAATGGGGGGTACTGGTCGGTGCCCAGGCCGCCGTTGGCGGCGTAGTAGGACACCCGCCAGGACCAGCGCAGTACTCCGCTGGTGAAGTCGAACAGCGGACGCGGGTAGCGACCGGTGAACAGGATGCAGAATCCGGCGATGACGGTGACCACCAGGAAGGCGGGCCAGAGGAACGCGAGCAGGAAGTAGTGCGGGATGGCCAGGAACCATTTCACCAACCATTGCCAGCGGGACAGCCCGGGATCGAGGTGTGCTGTCAGCACCACCGGGTGGTCGCCGCCGGCCTTGTCCACATGCATGACCATGAGTCTCGTCTCCTGGGCGGCTGATCCCGACAACGATTGCGGGGATTGGTATTCGAAGTGCCGGCTCCCTTGGAGGCCCGGGATATGGGCGAGCGTGCCGCGCTTCCGTTGGGGAGTTGATCCGCTCCAGACAGCTGCCCTACATCGTAAGCTTATATTGTAAGTCCTACGCTGGTAATGTTCGTAAGTCAATACAAAACGGACAGGAGCACCAATGATCAACCCGGGCAACGAGGCCCGCGCGCGGTTGAACCGGGACAAGGTGGTCGGGTCCGCCATCGCGTTGGCCGACGCGAGTGGGATCGAGTCACTGAGCATGCGCAAACTCGGCGGCGAACTCGGCGTCGAGGCGATGTCGCTGTACAACCACGTGTCCAACAAGGGGGACCTGACCGATGCCATGATCGACGGCGTTTTCGCCGAGATCGACCTGCCATCCGGCGGAACCGACTGGCGGACTGCCATGCGTCACCGGGCCATCTCGGTCCGGAAGGTGCTCGCCCGACACCCTTGGGCAACCGGGCTGATGGAATCGCGGACCACACCCGGCCCTGCGACGCTGCGACACCACGACGCGGTCCTTGGAATTCTGCGGGAGGCGGGCTTTTCCATCGTGCTGGCCGCGCAGGCCTCTTCAGTCCTCGACAGCTACATCTACGGATTCGTGCTGCAGGAGCGAAACCTGCCAGCTACCTCTATGGGTAGCACGAAACTGGCCCAAGTGATCCTGGCGCGGCTCGCCACCCAGGATTACCCCCACGTCGCCGAGATGACCGTCGAGCACGTCCTGCAACCTGGCTACGACCACGACGCCGAGTTCGAGTTCGGGATCGACCTGATTCTGGACGGCCTCGAGAGGGTTTGCCGCGCAACCTGATCCACTGTTACCTCGAGCACCCGGCTACGCCACAAGAGTGCGATTTCCGGTGAGGCGCGGGCCGCGGATCACGAGCCAGAGCCCCAGCAGGAACTCCCCGATGAAAGTGAAGGTGGCGGTGTCGGTCCAGGGTCCGGGGGACAGCACGGTGCCGAAGGTGTCGATCGCGTAGCTCAGTCCGTCGATCACGACGAGCACAGCGATGAGCTTCGGGACGTATCCCGATGTGAACGCGAGGTATCCGATGACCAACAGGTGCAGGCCGAACAGGAAGAGACCGGCGTGCCAGACATCGTTGAACGCGTTGATGGCCAGGAGCGCTTGGGCGTGTAGTTGTTCTGGGCTGAATGCCGCGAGGTGGTTGTCGTTGTTGAGCAGGCGAAGCACTTCGACGAGTTGACTGATGGCCACCATGAAGACCACGGCGAAGGCAATCCTGAGGGTGGCCGCGAGCATGGAGAGGCTTTTGTTCACGGGGCTGAAGACCCGGTAGAGGGCCCATCCGACGAGGATGTCGAGGGGGATGACCAGGTACAGGCTGACGATGCCGAGCCGGAACAAGCCGCTCGACTCGGTGATGTTCATGGCAGTTTGGGCTGGATCACCTGGTGCGAGGAGCCCTTTCACAGCAATGAAGTAACCGAATGCGGCCAGCGCGGAGATGAGCAGGAGCGCGATTCCTGCGGTGAGGCCGGCGTTGCGGATGGACCGGTCCGGGTCCGTCTCGGTGTTGCTGTTGATTGCTGTTGTCGAAGTCATGGTCTGCTCCCTTTTGTTCGCCGGCCCTTGGCGGCCGCGGTACAGACCGTGACAGGGGCCGGTTGAGCCGCGGTCGAAGCGCGGTGGAGACAAAGTGTTTCGATCCGGATTCGGGCGCACTCCGAGGCCCGACATGTCGAGCCCGACAGGTTGGCGTTGATCTGGCAGGTTGGCGTTGATCTGGCGGTGGAGGCCAGGTGCGGCAAGAACGAAACCTGTTTGTGGGAGGCTGCAATCCCGAGGGCAGGAGAAGCCCTCCGAGGAGTCAGCGTGGTGCGGATCGGTCTATTCGGCGGTGTGAGTGCTAGCACCGACGGCGGTGAGCCGTTGGACATTGGTCCGGCGAAGTGCCAGGCGGTGCTCGCGGTCCTTGCGCTGTCGCCCGGGTCTGCGGTTCCGGTCGCCCGACTGGTGGATCTGGTGTGGGGTGATCAGCCACCTCGGACGGCCGAGAAAACCTTGCAGTCCTATATCGTTCGGCTCCGCACCGGGCTGGGCGCCGATTCGATCGTTCGGACCGGTGCCGCCTACCGTCTGGCAGTTTCCGTCGATGCGGTGGACGTCGCCCGTTTTCGGCGGAAGCTCGATTCGGGTGCTATCGAGGCGGCGCTGGTGGAGTGGACGGGAACGCCGCTGGCCGGACTGCACGCGCCCGGCCTCACGCCGATCGTAAATGGGCTGGTGGAGCAGTGGTTGGGTGCGGTGGAAACCGACCTGACTCGTCAGGTCGAGACCGACGCGCTGGGGGTGATCGGTCCGTTGACGGAACTGACCGCGAACTATCCATTCCGGGAAGGGTTGTGGTCGCTGCTGATGACCGCCCTGTACCGGGTGGGGCGACAGGCCGACGCGTTGGCTGTGTTCCAGCAGGCCCGCGGGCACCTGGTGGAGCAGCTCGGGGTGGAACCCGGTCCGCAGCTGATGGATGTGGAGACCCGGATTCTGGATCACGACGAGCGGCTGAGCGGCGGTCGTCCCTCGGATCCGCCGGCTGCCCGTCCTGCCGGGACGGTGACGTTCGGCTTCTGTGAGGTCGAGGATTCCGGACGGCTGTGGGTGACGAACCGGAAGAAGACGGCCGCCGCCATGGCGCGCCTCGACGAATTGGTGCGGGCTGCGGTGCACCGTCAGGGTGGGTTCTTGTTCGTCATCGGCGGGGACTCGTTCGGAGCGGCGTTCCATCGGGCGGACGACGCCGCTGCCTGGTCGACCGAGCTGCAACTCGGGATGAGCAGCGAACCCTGGCCAGGAGGTGTCGAGCCGCGGTTGCGGATCGGGTTGCATACCGGCGAGGCCGAAGTAGCCGCCAACAGCTATTTCGGTGCGGCCGTCAACCTCGCGGAGCGCCTCGCCAGTGCTGGTCACGGCGGCCAAACCCTTTTGTCCGCAGTCACTGTCGCATTGCTGGACCGCAGCGACTTACCGGATCTCGGCGACCACCGGCTCGATGGTGAAGCCGCGGACCAGCACATTTTCCAACTCGGGGCGAGTGGGCATCCGGCGCTGCGCAGCCAGCACCATCGCCCCGGCAACATCCCGCTTCGTCTCGGACGCCTCATCGGGCGTGATCAGGACCTCGAAGACATCGCCCGCGCGATGGCACAATTCCCGGTGGTCACATTGGTCGGTCCGGGTGGGATCGGCAAGACCAGGCTCGCCCTGGCTGCGGCGCAGCTGTCCGACCCCGTTCGGACCGGCGGGGTCTGGCTCGTCGACCTGACCCGCATCACCTCATCGAGCGACGTCCCTCGGGTGGTGGTCGACGCCCTGGCACTCAAGGAACACCCGGGGCGCACCCTGCTTGGATCGGTGGTGGCAGGGCTGCAGTCACGACCGACGCTGCTCGTCCTGGACAACTGCGAACACGTCATCAACGGTGCGTCCGAGCTCGCAACCGCCATCGCCCAGGGTTGTCCGATGGTTCGGGTGCTGGCCACCTCTAGGGAAGCTCTCGGCATCGGCGACGAACAACTCCTCCCGGTAGCACCCCTGGACCCGGCCGGCCCCGCGGCGGAGCTTTTCAACGAGCGGGCGCGGGCAGTCTGGCCGACGTTCGATGCGGCCGCCGCCCGCGTCGACGTCGAGGAGATCTGCCGCCGCCTGGATGGCATCCCATTGGCCATCGAGTTGGCCGCGGCTCGCAGCAGAACCCTGCGCCCATCGGACCTCGTGGCCCGCCTCAGTGATCGCCTTCACCTGTTGACCGGTGGCCGTAGGACCAGCGCGGCACGCCACCGGACGCTGCGCGCCACCATCGGGTGGTCCTATGACCTCCTCACTACAACTCAACAGGTCCTTGTTCGGCGGCTGTCCATCTTCGCCGGGCCGTTCGACGTTGCAGCCGCCGCAAGGGTTACCGAAGAAACTCCGACACTCACCGATGTTGCAGGTCTGGCGGCTGTCGATGACCTGTTGGGCGAACTGGTCGAACGGTCGATGCTGCTGGTCGAGTCTGGTCGGTTTGGTCGGCGTTTCCGGCTGTTGGAAACGATTCGGGAGTTCACCGCCGAGCAGCTGACGCTTTGTGACGACTCCGTCCTGGTCGCCGGCCGGCACGCGCAGTGGTGTCTGCATGAGGTGACCCGCATTCACCAACTGCTGGTCAGCCCGGCGGAGGCCGAAGGGGTTGGGCGGCTCGGCGAGCTGTGGCCCAACTTGCGGGCCGGCTTCGACTGGGCCTGCGCCACCGGCGACCGTGAGCTGGCCGACGCTCTTGTCCGCCCCGTCGTCGGTGAGGTCAACCTGCGCCAGCAAACAGAGATCAGCGACTGGGCCGAACGCGTCCTGGCAATCACGCCGCTGACGAAAACTGATGACGTCGCCTTTTGGTTGGTGTGCGCTACTTACAGGTGCAGGCAGAGCGGAGACCACGACCGGTACGAACGGCTTGTCCATCGCTTCGGTGATCCGGACCATCCGCTGGTCCGGTACACCCGCGCGTACTTCTACGGCGACGGGCTGACTCGGCGGGCCCCAGAAGCGGTGGCCTGGTTGCGCCGGCACGGCGAAAACTACGCGGCCGAGCTAGCCGAAACCGGCGGTGTGGCAGCAGGTTTGATGAACACCGCGCGCTTCCCTGAACTCGACGACTACGCCTCGACACTCGTGGCACGGTACCGCGCGCAAGGTCCGCCGACCTTGTTGTACGTGGCATTGAGCATGCTCGGCTACTCCGCGCTGCTACAGGGCGAACCGGACCTGGCCGATCGGTTGTTCGACGAAGCGGTCAGCGTCGAGGTGCCCGAACGGACGGTTTCGGTGAACAAGCCGATCGAGGCGCGAGCCGCTTTCCGACGGGGGAACTGGTCGGCGGCCTTCCGGATCCTCCGTGCCTACGTCGACGAACTCCTCGAAACCGACTACCCGGATCTGGCGACGAATGCCGCTGTCGAGTTCATCAACATGATGGCAACGATCAACCATCTCTCCGCGGCGGCCCTTGTGCTCGACTACCTCGCGGCGGCCGGCGACTTCGGTGCGCTGGCTGCCCGAACCCTTGTCGCCGATTCGGCAGTGCGGATCGCGGCCAATTCCGAACGGATCTCAGGCCACGATCGGTCAGCCGAACCGCGACTCGACGCTCGGCGCGCGCTGATGTTCATGAGGGACGTCCTTGACGAACTCGGAGATCCTATTCCTGCACCGCGGGGCTGACCATGACAGTGGCCCGGTCGCTCCTGGCCAGTCAGAGCACGGCCGCGAGCGTAGCTGCTACCCGCGTCCACAGTGTTCGCTCGATGTTTGACGGCGAAGCGAGATTCATGACGGCGCCAACGACCATCCCACCGCTTGACACCGTGCGGATCCGGCGCCGCAGCAGGGCGGGATGAACGTGGACCGGGCCGCGACGGCCAGCAGCACATAGACCAGGCCCGATCCTGCGCTCGAGACGCGCAGGCCGCGTGGGAGAACGCCGGGGCTCGCCCCACCCCAGGCGGCCGCGCCCCAGGGAGCCCCAGCCGCCAGCGCGATCTGAAAGCCCGCCATGCCGCTCAGCAAGACGGCGGCGATCCCGGAGGATCTGCTCGAACTTGGCGCGACCTTCTCGATGCGGACCATCTCTGGAAGATTCACTTTGCCCCTCAGGCGATTACGGAGAGGCTCGATCGCTTCTTGTCTTGCGCGCATTGTTGGGCACTGCCCGGGCGAGGCCGTCGAAGATCAGATCGAGCCCGTAGGAAAATTCTTCGCCGAAATCATAGTCGGGTCGCATGACGTGCTCCATGGTGAACTCGAGCAGTGCGGGGTAGGCCTCCGCGTCGAAGAAATGCATCATCGACGCTGCGGTGTCGGCGACGCTGTCCGGGCCGTGGATGGGTAGGGCGTTCTCCGACAGGGCGAACCCGAAGACGTAACTGTCGATCAGGGCGAAGGCGTGGGCGGTCAGTTCCACCGAGAAGCCCGCAGCCCGCAGGGTTGCGACGAACGCGTTGTGGTGTCGCAGCGTCGCAGTGCCCGGGTTCAGTCGTGACTGCAGCAACGGGGTGGCCCAGGGGTGATTCGCCAGTACCCGGCGGGCCGAGTTGGCTCGCAGCCGCATCTCCTGCCGCCAATCTCCGCCCGGCGCCGGCAGGGTGATCTCGGCGTAGACGAGATCGACGATGCCATCGATGATCTCGTCCTTGTTGGCGACGTAGTGGTACACCGACATCGGTTTGACGCCGAGTTCCTGAGCGAGCGTGCGGATGGTGAGCGCCCCGATCCCACCGGCGTCGGCGACCGTGATCGCGCCGGCCAGCACCCGGTCCCGGCTGAGCGGAACGCGTTCCTTGGTACCGCTGCTGATTGATTCTGACATCCGTCTCTCCCGACCCCTAGCCAATTCGTACTTAGTACTATACCCTCGTACTTAGTACGATAGCATCGAAAGCCGAGAGTCGGGCAGAGACCCGATCATCTCCACCGCGACTCCACCGGCCTTCTACCGTCTCCCTACTTGAGTCAGGCATGGTCTGTTCATCAAGGCAGGAAGACGTCAGACGAAAAGCTCGTAGTCATCCCCGCCAGCAGTGCGGCAGCCGATGCCCGGTCGCCGTGGGCGGGACGACAACTCCTTGGTTCCACCATCACGACGGTTGCCGATGCCCGGCTACCGATGGCGGGATGCGGAGCGCCGGCCGGACCAAGTACGTCAATTCTCTATCCCGCGAGAGGGAAGCCACCATGGTAAAGATCACTGCGACGACCG
>Ga0164306_10000421_pt1 | contig 17173 bp, 13 predicted proteins | sample Whisoiple_242_MG_FD_110213 | JGI IMG/M metagenome (GOLD analysis project Ga0164306, IMG submission 110213) | Soil microbial communities amended with fresh organic matter from upstate New York, USA - Whitman soil sample_242_MG | ecosystem: Environmental > Terrestrial > Soil > Unclassified >... | reverse complement strand
GGATGGCATCAAACAGCGGCCGCAAATTTTCACCCGGAACGTCGACGCTGGTGGAAGCCGTGCCAGCTTTTGCGTTGGTATAGAGTACGGGAAAATCGAGCTGGTCTTCGCGCGCGTCCAGATCGATGAAGAGATCGTACAGCTCGTTGAGCACTTCCTGCGCCCGCGCGTCCGGACGGTCAATCTTGTTGATGACGACTACAGGCGGCAAGCCCGCTTCCAGGGCCTTGCTGAGAACATAGCGCGTCTGCGGCAGCGGGCCTTCACTGGCATCGACCAGCAGCATTACGCCATCCACCATTTTCAGGGCGCGTTCCACTTCGCCGCCAAAGTCGCTGTGGCCGGGCGTATCGACGATGTTGATCTTGACGTCGTGATAAATAATGGCCGTGTTCTTGGCCAGAATGGTGATGCCGCGCTCGCGCTCCAGATCGTTGGAGTCCATCACGCGATCGACCACGGCTTCATTGGCGCGGAAGGCGCCGCTCTGGCGCAGCATGGCGTCCACCAGCGTGGTTTTTCCGTGGTCAACGTGCGCGATAATTGCGATATTGCGAATACGGGAATTCAAATCGGCTTAGCTCTGCTCTCTAAAGAATGGGTTACTTCTATTCTATCTGGAATTCAGCGATGATGCGTGCGCTCAAAGGCGGCATAAAAAGAAAAAACGGACGGCGCCGTGGTTAGAACCGCAGGCCGTCCGCATCCGTCTTACGTTCAGCAGTATTAATGTGAAAGCGGCCGGTTGATCTTGATCCGGTCATCCATTCCCACGATTGCGCTTTCGTGAATCGGTTTGTAGCCATCTTTCTGGATCACAATGTCATAGCTGCCGGGCTCTACTTGGATCTCCAGCGGGGTGGGCTTTTGCAACGGCGTGCCATTGATGGTGACCAGCGCACCCTTGGGCTCAGACTTGATCTCGATCCGCGCCATGCCTTGCGACGAGCCGCCGTTGCCGCCGAATAATTTTCCTACTCCACCGCTGCCGACAAGCTGAATGTTGTCGGTGCGGCCGGCCGCCATCAGCTTGGGCGCGTAATTCACGGATTGGCCGACTGCCACCTTGAGGTCCGTGGTGGCGTCAAGAAAGCCCTGCTTGCGGACCACGACATTTTGCGTTCCGGGTTCGACCAAAAATTCTATCGGCGTGACCTTGCCTGTATCTTTTCCGTTGATCAGGACGTGCGCGCCGGAAGGCGTTCCCGTAACGGTGATAAACCCTTTAACCGCGTTCAAGCGGACGTCGACCGGGGTGCGCGCGCCGCCGGTGACCTGCACGCTGCGCGTCTCCGTGGCGTAACCTGGCATGCTGAACGTTACTTTGTACGTTCCCGCGGCCAGCCCCGGAACTGTCTGCGGAGCCTTCCATTGTTGTCCCGCGCGACCTTCAATTTCCACCGTCGCGCCCATTGGCATGGAAGAGACGATCAACTGTCCTTCGGCCGGCGCGGGCGGAGCTACGGGCGCAGCAGCCGTGTTCCTGGCTACTTTGCTCGCGCGCGATGACGCATGCGGGCGGCCTTCTGCCTGCGCTTGTCCCGGCGCGTCCTGCGCGTCTTGCGATCCTTGGCTCTGTGTTGTTTTCCGGCTGAACGGCGCCGCCGCACTTGAAGCAGGTTTCGACGACTGTGTTGCCGGATCGTCAGGAAGTTCTGGCGTGCGGTGCTGGAACAGCATGGCTGCCACCACAACAACCACCAAGCCGGCGACTACGCCTCCCACGAGCTTCCAATGATTTGCGGTGCTTACGGGCCCTCTCGATCCAGTTTTCGCCGGGCCGTTGTAGGTTGTTCCCGTGGTGCCTGGCGTGGGTTTAACAACCTGGCTGGCTGACGCGGAGGGTATCGCCTTGAAACTCTGGCTCGCGTTGGGTCCCGGCACAGCTCTGAATGACTGGCTGGCATTGGGCGAAGGCTGAACTCTGATTGACTGGCTGGCATTCGGTCCGGGGCCGCCCTGATATGCGGGAAACGATCCCGTAGAGTTCGCGCGCGAAACCGGTTCGTTCTTGGCAGCTTCTTCCAGGTCGGCAAAAAATTGCTGGCCGCTCGAATAGCGGTTTGCCGGATTCTTGGAAAGCGCCTTCAAGACTACTTTCGATATCTGCTCCGGCACTCGCGGATGCGCCATCTGCATCGGGTGCGGATCAACGTCAGTAATGCTGCGATCGATTTCACCCAGGTGGGGGCCGTGGAACGGGCTGCGCGCGGTGTAAAGCTGGTAGATGATGGTGGCCGCGTTAAAAATATTGCCGGCGCGGTCCGACGGCTTGTTCTTCACCTGCTCCGGTGAAAGATACGGCTGGTTCTCCAGCTTCTTTGCCGGGGTGTGCGTCAGCAGGTTCTTATCGCGCAGCAGGCCGAAATCCAGCAGCTTGAGCGTGCCGTCCGGCAGAACTTTGATGTTGTTGGGGTTCAGAAAACTGTGGTAGACGCCTTTGCTGTGCGCGTAATCCAGCGCCGTCAAAAGTTGTTTGGCCATTTGCAGCACTTCAGCCATCTCCGGCTGGCGCTTGGCCATGAACTCCCTGAGCGTGGGCCCTTCAACGAACTCGGCCGTCATGAAAACGGTGAAATCTTTGTAGCCGCAGGTATAAAGCTTTGCGATGTTGGGATGGTCGAGCGCGCTGGCCGCTTTCGCCTCCGCCAGAATCTTCTGCAAGAGTTCGTTTACATCGTCCAGCCACTCCGGCACGTCAAACTTGCGCAGCGCGACGGAACGGTTCTGCTGCGGACTTCTGGCCTGATGGACGACGCCTACGCTTCCCCGCGGCAGTTCTTTGACCAGCTCAAGGCGATCAGTGCGCGGAGCGGCAGACGAGCCGTTGCCTGTGGCTATGCCATTAGCTGAGGCTGTAGCGTTGCCTGTGGCCGGGGCGATGGAATCGGTGGCAGGGCCCGTGGCGGTAGCAGTGGCCGTGCCTGTGGCGGTTTCCGGGTTTTCTTGCATCTTGGGGTTCCTGTGCAAGCCCTTGGAGGAGGACAGCCCGAATCTTACCCCAAAGGCCCACCGGAACCGGCCATAAGAACACTGTCTTGGAGTTACTTAGGTAATTGGGGCGTGCCAGGGTGGGACGCGCCTCTGGCTTCAGTTTCCTCTAGCAAATACAAGGGTTTGGCGATCTATGGTTTTACGACCTGCTGCCAAAGACCCAATCCCGATCTCCTCTGTGTTCCTCTGTGTCCTCTGTGGTTAAAGGTTTTGGTTTTGGTTTTGGTTTTTCAATTTTGGCAATTCCGGCGATTTTGGCAATTTCCTTTCGATCCGCTCATTCTGCGGCGACTATTTACCCGCTGCCTGCTGAAGCTGAATGCCGACGATTTTCTTCAGCTCGATCACTTCCAGCGGGCATTCCGGCCAGTTGTTTTCCCAGCACACAATCAACTCGCAGCCAGAAAGCGGGTGCATGTGCGCCAGGAAGTTGCGGCTCTGATATTCAAATTCAATCCGTACTCGTTGCCACCGTCCTGGTTCTATCTCTCTCATCGCTTCACAATCCGGAAATCCCGGTTGAATGTGCAGGACAGAGAAGCCCAGTTGCCTCGCTACACTGCCAAAAACAAAAAGCACGCCATTTTCGTTGGTGGGCGCGTACGCCATTGCGCCATCCAACAGCGGTGGGCCATAGACAAGTTGGCCAGCAATAATCGATGGCCCGGAAATCGAACTGGAAGTCTTTCTGAATATGCTGTCTTTCTCCACCGGATTCAGATGCTCCGTTATCGCCTTCATAACGTCGTCCCACTCTATTTCCAGGTGGTTTTGAATCAGGTAATCGCGCATTCCGCCGGCCACATTTCTCCAGCCGTGGTATCGGCCTACCAGCGGCCTAACGCTGTATTTGCTTTGCTGCTCGTACTGCGCAATGGTCGGAATTTTCTTCAGTTTTCTCACAATTTCGGCCCAGTCCAGAAACAGCGCGCGCTGCTCCACGGGATGGCCCTGGCCCGTAGCATCCAGTCCGGCTTCCGCCAGCAATTGCATATAATTGCCGAACCGCATCCGGACCTTATAGCTATTGATGTTGGTGGCCGTCCGTAAATCCTCCAGCCTGGGCGTCCGATCCAGTTTGGCCGCACACTCCCTTACCGCGGCAATGATTTCTTCTTTGCTCACAGCTTTCCTCCAAGGACCTCAGTTCTTTTTTGATTCTGCCCACCTGAAAACTGCCTCATCCCGCTTTCTTTCCTGATCTGCGCTCATCTGCGAAATCTGCGGCGAACGGTTTTTTCATTCGTGTTGATTCGCGTTAATTCGCGGCTAAATCCGTGGCATTCCAATCCCGGCGATTTTTGGCACTCTTGGCAATCCTGGCAATTCTCTCCCCCGCCATGCTATTTCGCACTTACGTAGGCTCGCCCTATGCCTCCAATCCCCTCCACTTCCCTGATCTCGCCCGCCTCTTTCATCCGTTTCAGCGTATTGTGAATCGGCGGCATCACATGCTTGTACTTGTCCAGGTCATATCCCATCTCTGCCATGCGGTCCCTTACCTGGGTCGGTGTCAGCGGCAGTAACAACGGCTGCCGGAAAACCCACCGGATCGCCTCCGTCAGACCCATCTCCTGTCCCGCCCCTTGACCTGAGGCTTCATTCTGTCTTAACTCATTGATTCTGCTGGCAATATCGGGATCAATCGTTTCACCGGTCAGTCGGGCCAATTGTTCAACAATCGGCCCCCAATGTGAAATCTGTTCTTTGACCTCGATTTCCTGCCGCAGCAGCTCTTTGAGCCTTTCCCTTGCCGATTCATACATTTTCCTTGCTGTTTCATCAGCCATAACCTACTTATACACAAATGTTAACTTAATGTCAATAGCTATTTCATGTATATTCACATGTCATTCTGGTGAAGACGGTCAGGCTTTTATGCATGGCCCCCACGCCAGAATCGCGAGGTGGGACAAACAGCCGTGACTGGTGACGGTCAGCGCCGGAGGCGCGTCGCGGAGTTAGCCCAGCGTGAAGGCGAGCGTACGCGAAGCCGGAACGCTGGGTAGCAGGCTATTCCTCACGTGCTTCGGTTCACGACACAAGTGTCAGGGCACGACTTTAGTCGTGCCGAAAAAGGCTTCTCAAAGCAACCCTTCCTTGCGCCGCAGGCTCGCGCGCAGCTGCTCCCAGCAAGCCCGGTTTTGGCTTGCTGGGACGCAATGCAGCGGAGCGCGCGAAAAGCAAGTCGAAAAACAAAGCATTTATAGACCACTGTGCGCCGCGCAGCACCTTCCGCTGTTCGTTCCCGCACAGTCGCTAACGAAAGCGAACAGCCAAGGGTCAAACCCACTGGCAGAATCTATATGATCTGCAATGGCTTACGTCCGCCCGTTGTTGGTATAAGAGTTGCGGTATGTGAGTTGCCCTTTCGATGAAGCCGCCATTTCGCCAGGAGGTTTAAAGCATGTCACTGCGCGCTGTCTCCACCTTCCTTGTTGTTTGTGTTGCTTCGATCGTTGCCGTCGGACAGAACCTGGCCCCGCCGGCGCCGGAGCGCATCACCATCCATTCCAATGTGCTGAATGAAGATCGCCCGATCCTGGTGCGAATGCCGGCGGCTGCGCAGGGCAAAAAAAACAAATATCCCGTCCTCTACCTGGCGGACGGTGACGGACACATCAACGAAGTGGGCGCCATCATTGATTTTCTGGCCTCGCAGAACCGCTGCACGCCAATCATGATTGTTGGGATTCCGAACACCGACCGCACTCGCGACCTCACGCCCACGCGCTCCGATGCGAAAGGCCCCGACGGCGCCATCATCCAGGCTTTCCCTACCAGTGGCGGTGGCGATAAGTTTTTAGAATTCATCCAGAGCGAACTTTTCCCGGAGATCGAAAAGCGTTACCCCACTCAGTCTTATCGCATCTTTGCCGGACACTCGCTCGGCGGCCTGCTGGCCATCCATGCGTTGATCGCGCACCCTGATATGTTCAACGCATACATTGCCGTAAGCCCAAGCCTGCAATGGGACGATCAGCACACCCTGCACCAGGCGCAGCAATTCTTTGCCAAACAAAAAGAGCTTAATAAGACGCTCTTCTTCTCGCTGGGGAATGAAGGCGCGACGCCCAACCCCATGGGCGATGGCTTTGACCAGATGCAGAAGCTCTTTACAACGACAACTCCCAAAGGCTTCATCGTGCGTTCCGCTCGCTATCCTGACGAGGACCACGGCTCAACTACGTTTCTGGCCCACTATGCCGGCCTGCGCACCGTGTTTGACGGCTGGGTCATGCCGCGCGACCCCAAAGACGGGATGCCCATTGGCGGACTCAAAGGCGTTGAGCAACACTATCGCGAATTGTCAGAGCGCTTCGGCTTTCCTGTCTCCGCCGAGCAGACCATCAATCAGTTCGGTTACTTCCTGCTGGGACAGAAAAAGATTGAAGACGCGCTCGCCGCCTTCAAACGCAACGTGGAACTCTATCCCGGCTCAGCCAACGTCTATGACAGCCTGGCCGATGGCCTTGAAGCTGAGGGCAAGGCCGACCTGGCCCGCCAAAATGTGCAGAAGGCAGTAACGGTCGGCACAGAGACGGGCGACCCTTTGCTGCCGCAGTTCAAGCAGCATCTGGATCGCCTTGTGGCTGCCGCCGCCGCAAAATCGGGCCACGCGGCCGCCCCGGCAAAATAATTGGCTTTGATGTCCCGGCTGATACCAGCCGGGAGAAGTTCTTTGACAACCTAATGAGTGTGACGCTGCGCGAACGCTTCAGTGGTTGCTAATGCGCGGAAGCACCCTTCAGCTTCCTATCAAAGAACTCCGCTCCTGCCTTGTACGATTTCACCCAGGTCCGCCACAGCAGGAAGTCGTGGATCTCGTCAGGAAAAATAATCTGCTCGATCTCCACGTTCTGCCGGCGCAGGCGCTGAATCAGGTCAGTCGTCTGGGAAAAAGGCACGTTGCGGTCATCGTCGCCATGCATAAAGAGCACCGGAGACTTCCATCCCGCAACCGACGCCACGGGCGACGAATCAAACGCCAGCTTGGCCGCCTCTTTTGCGTCGGGCGCGTCGCCGCCGCGGCCGGCCAGCAGAGCCGACCAGTCATGCACGCCGTGAGAGTCGACGCCTGCGGCAAAGATATCCGAGTTGCGCGCCAGGGCCAGCGCGGTAAGCAGCCCGCCGTAAGAGCCTCCCCAGATGCCGATGCGCCTGCGGTCGACGTACGGCAGGCCTTGCAGATAGCGCGCGCCCGCAACCACGTCTTTGTATTCCGACGACCCGCGCCAGCCGGCGTTGGCGGCTTCACGGAAGGCGCGTCCGTACATTGCGCCCAGGCGGTAATTCACCGAGAGCACCACGTATCCGCGGCTGGCCAGATACTGATTTTGCGCGTAGGCGTTGTGGTAGTAGTACATGTAATGGAAGCCGGGCATCATCTGCCGCGGCGGGCCGCCGTGAACAAAGATCACCGCCGGAGCCGGCGGCACAAGTTTCGCTTCAGTACGATTGCGCGGGACAAAAAGCTGGCCGTGGATTTCCAGCCCGTCGTCGCTTTTGAACGTGACTGTCTGCGGCTCAACCAGTTGGTCCGACGGGAAATCTTTCGGCAGAGCGCCGGCGGCAATCATCTTGCGGCCAGAGGTCGTCAGGTAATACGGCATCGCCGGAGAAGTTGCGCTCGAGCCGAAACACACAATCGTCTTGCCATCGGCGAGCATTAAAGGATGCCACTCAATCGTGTTGCCGGAGGTGATATTGAAATGCGTTGTAACCATCCCCGGCTTGGGCACGGGATCAAACCATGACAGCATGATCTTGAAAATGTGTCTTCGCTCCACATCGCCCGCGTTCGATGTATAGAACAACGAGGTGTGGTCCGGAGCGAGCTCAACGTCTTCCACGTCGAAATCGCCTTCAGTAAGCAAAGCTGTTTTGCCATTGTCGGCATAGAGAATGTAGAGATGATTGCGTCCATCCTGCTCCGAGCAGAAAACAATGCGCCCGCCTTCGGCAAATTTCAGCGACTCCGCGGCAAACGGCGGCAGAGAATCATTCAGCTCCTTGCCACTGTGCCACAGCTCACGCGCTTCGGCAGTCGCGGCATCAGCCAGCCAGATGGCCCACGGATGCGCGCGAACAGGAATCACCGGCAGATGATTTTCGGCTCCCGGCGTGCGGATGAACACGAGCTGCTTGCCGTCGGGCGACCAGCGCGGCGCAAAGTCGCGGTCGACGCTGGGCGCAACGTAGCGCACGCGCTGCTCGGCCACGTCAAAGATCGCGATAAACGCATGGTCTCTGCGGCCGGAGCTGAAGGCAATATGCTTTCCATCGGGCGACCACTGCGGCTCGCCTTCTTCTCCGCGCAATTCCGTGAGCTGCCGCGCCGGCTTGCCATCAGACAAGCTGGCCATCCACAAATGATGCCTGGCGCCGACCCACACGGCAGTCTGCCCGTCGGGCGAAAGCTCGATGTCCTCGCAATCTTCTTCCGCGCAGCCCATATCGCCCAGCAGCCGCGTCTTGCCTGTCTCCACCTCAACGGCCCACACCTGCTGTTTGGGTTCTTTTATTTCAGTCGTGGGATTTGCCACGTGGCCTTCACTGCTCACTTCAGAGCCGCGGGCAAACACCACGGTCTTGCCGTCCGGCGTGAGCTTGACGGCAAAAATATCCTGGCCATCGTCACCCTGGTAATGTGTGACCTGCCGCGCGGCGAATTCAGGCGCATCCGCCACCCAGACGTTGCGCTCGCCCCGGCTGTCAAAGACCCAGGCAATGCGATTGGCCTTGCCTGCCGAGGTCAGCGCCGTCGGAAATGGCGAGCTCATCACCTGTTCGATCGTGAACCCAGGTTGTTGCGCGACGGAAGAAGCGGCAAGAAGCAGGACCAGCAGAGGAAGCTGATGGAGAAGTCGAAAACGTTTCATAAAGCCGACATCATAACAGCCTGCGTGCGCGATTTCCCCGGGAGCAAAAACTCAGCGCGGTTTTTCCAGGTAGTTGGCCACCAGCGCCGCGCATGCTTCAACAAACTGCTGCTCTTCAGGAGTAAAGGTGTTGGCAAAATAGCTGTTGATGTCGATCTCGCCGAAAAGCGCGGCACGGCTAAAAACAGGCACTACCATTTCCGACTTCACCAGCTCAGATCCTCGCAGGTAGCGTGGATCTTTAGCAACATCATTCACCACGACGGTTTTCTTTGTGGTGGCTGCGGCGCCGCACAATCCTCTATCCAGCGAGATACTCTCATGCGGCTCAAAGCTGCCAACGTGCGGTCCCAGGACCAGTGTAGCCGGTCGCGCCTTGTCGATCAGATAAAACCCTACCCAGTTATAGCGGGTCATGGTGTCATGCAGGCGCTGGACAATCGTATCCATCAGCGCATCCACTGTCCGCGCCGACTGCGCCGCATATCCGAGTTCCTTGAGCAAATCGTTGTGCTTTGACATTCCCTCGACCAGAAACCAGGCCGCGCCGTCCGTCCTGAGGCTTTTATAACCGTTGCCGCCGGCTCCGGCAATGTCATTGTGGGTTCGTCCTTTTTTTAGGACGCTGCGCTCAGCAACGCCGGTCTACGGTTTCTTCTCCATAAACTTCCCTACAACCGCGCCAATCTCTTCCGCAAATGCCTGTTCAGCTTTGGTGAACGTGTTGGCAAAATAGCTTTCAATGTCCAGTTCCGCTACCAGCGCATTTTTGGCCAGGATCGGGACCACCAGGTTCGCCTTCACAATTTCCGATCCTGAAAGATATCGCGGATCGTTGGCAACGTCGTTCACCACCACGGTCTGGCGTGTGGTGGCTGCGGCGCCGCACAACCCTTTATTGATGGGGATGCGCGCGTTGGGGCTGAAACTTCCCACGTAAGGCCCCACCACCAGCACTCCCGGATCGGCCGTGTCCACCAGATAAAAACCCACCCAGTTATAACGCGCCATTTGATCGTGCAGGCGCTGTGAGATGTGAGTCATCAGCGCGGACGCTGTAGCGGCTGTTGCCGCAAATTGACGGAACTCCTGCAGGAGTTCCTGATGTTTTGACATGTTTTCCTTGGTCTGGGCAATTTTAAAGATTGGTTTTGTTATAACCTTCAACGCCACGTTTGAGCAATCATAATTTTTGCCAGGCGCCGAACTCCCGGCGGCTCACTTCTCTCTCTGCCGCCCGTCAAAATTTGAAAAACATCCGCTTCAGCCATTACCCTTGATTCGGACGCACTTTGATTCGGACAGAACTTGATTTGGACAGACCTTTGATTTGGACAGACTTTTGATTTGGACAGACTATGAAGATTCCTTTCCCCCGCACGCTTGCATTCGTGATTTTGTTTTCTTTCATCGCATTCAACCTGCATGCGCAGGACGTTGCTTCTTTTGAAAAGCGCATCACCGTCAAGAAGCTGGCCAATGGCCTCACCATCGTGATCATGGAGCGCCCGGAAGCTCCTGTCTTTTCTTTCTATACGCGTGTGAATGTCGGCTCCGTCCAGGAAGTGGCCGGGATCACGGGCCTGGCGCACATGTTTGAGCACATGGCTTTCAAAGGCACGCATGAGATTGGCACCACCAACTGGCCAAAGGAAAAAGTTGCGCTGGAAAAAGTGGAAACCGCGTATGCCGCTTACCTCAAAGAAAAATTAAAAGAAGTAAACCGCGACGACAAGAAGCTTGCAGCGCTTGAGAAAGCCTGGCAGGAAGCCGTCGCCGCAGCCGACGAATTTGTTGTTCCCAACGAGTTTGGCGAGATCGTTGAAAGCCAGGGCGGCGTGGGCCTCAACGCATCCACTGACCGCGACGAGACAACATATTTCTATTCGTTTCCGCAAAACCGTCTTGAGCTCTGGGCCTACCTGGAGTCAGAGCGTTTTCTTGAGCCGGTGATGCGCCAGTTTTATAAAGAGCGCGACGTCGTCTATGAAGAGCGCCGCATGAGCGTTGACAGCTCGCCCCAGGGCCGCCTGCTGGAGCAGTTCCTGCGCGCGGCTTTCATCGCTCATCCTTATGGCCGCCCGGTGGTCGGATGGCCGTCTGACCTGAAGGCTTTTTCCGCCACTGACGCGCTGAATTTCTTCCACAAGTATTACGTGCCTGCCAACATGGTTGTGACCGTGGTGGGTGACGTAAAGGCCGCGGAAGCCCTGCCTGTCATGGAAAAATATTTTGGCCGTATCCCCGCTCGCCCTGAGCCGGAGCCGTTGCGCACACAGGAGCCGCCCCAGGAAGCCGTGCGCACCGTTCTGATCCATGACCGCAGCCAGCCGCTTTATGTGGAAGGCTATCACCGCCCCGACTTCCGCGACCCCGATGACGCGGTCTATGACGTGCTGGCCGACTTGCTTTCAAAAGGACGCACCTCGCGTCTCTATCGTTCACTGGTGCGCGACAAGCGCATTGCCATCGCCGCGCAGGGCGGGTCTTTCCCTGGCAGCAAATATCCCAACCTGTTTTTCTTTTTTGCCGCGCCCTCACAAGGCCACACGGCGGAAGATATGGCCGGGCCCATCCATGAGGAGATCGAAAAGTTGAAGGACAAGGACGTGACCGACGAAGAGTTGGAGTCGATCAAGACGCGCGCCAAGGCCGACCTCATCCGCGGCCTGGGCAATGACCAGGGCCTGGCCTTCCAACTGGGCGAGTACCAGGCGCTCTATGGCGACTGGCGCGAGCTCTTCCACCAGATTGAAGAGATTGAAAAAGTCACCAAGGCCGATATCCGGCGCGTTGCCAATAAGACGTTCGTTGAGCCGAACCGCACCGTCGCCGTCATGGAAACTGAGAAACCAAAAACCCCGCCCGCCGGGCCCGCCAAAGGAGAGCAGAAATGAATAACGTGAAAGCATTGCTCTTCCTTCTGTTGGCTTTTTCATTCACCGCCGCTCAAGCCCAAACGGCCCAGCCGTCGGCGCACAAAGCTGCGCCAACGCCCGATAAACAATCAAGCGGGGTCGCCACCTCCTGGCGGCAGGTTCCCATCCCGGCGCTGCACCAGTTCAAGCCGCAAGAGCCGCGGCGGGTGCAACTTCCCAATGGCATGGTAATTTTTCTTCAGGAAGACCACGAGCTGCCGCTGATCGATGGCACCATCCGCATTCGCGGCGGCTCCCGTGAAGAGCCCGCCGGCAAAGTCGGCATGATCGCCCTTTATGCCGACGTCTGGCGCACCGGCGGCACCAAAAGCAAAACCGGCGACGAACTGGATGACTTTCTGGAAGCCCACGCCGCCAGGGTTGAAGCCTCAGACAGCGCGGACTCCACGTTCCTCGCTTGGTCATCGCTCAAAGAAAATTACGACCAGGTCTTTCCCGTGGTGATTGACCTGCTGGAAAATCCGGAGTTCCGCCAGGACAAAATCGATCTCGCGAAGCAACAGTTTGAGAGCCTGATCTCGCGCCGCAATGACGATATTGATGAAATCGCCGGCCGCGAATCCACCAAGCTGGCCTATGGCGCGGACAATCCCTACGCGCGGACCGCCGAATACGCCACCATCGATGCCATCACCCGCGAAGACCTGCTGCAATGGCACAAACGCACCGTCGCGCCTGGCAACATGATTCTGGGCCTGGCCGGTGACTTTGACTCCGCCGACATGGAACAGAAATTGCGCCAGATTTTCGGCAAGCTGCCGGCAGGCGAGCCGTTCGTTCCCGCAAAGATTACTTTCAACCAGCCCAGGCCGGGAATTTATTTTGTGGAGAAAAATGACGTCAACCAGAGCGATATCCAGATGGTCGATCAGGGCATCGACCGCCACAACCCGGACTACTATGCCGTGGAAGTAATGAATGAACTGTTCGGCGGCGGCTTTTCGTCCCGGCTGTTTGTCAGCATTCGCACCCGGCAGGGGCTGGCCTACTCCGTGGGCGGAGGCGTGGGAACGGCCTTTGATCACTCTGGCATCACGCGCTTCTCCATGGGCACCAAGAGCGGAACGACCGCCGCGGGCATTGACGCGCTGCGCAAGGAATTCGACGGCCTGATCCAGGGCACGGTCAAGCCCGGCGAACTGAAGAAGGCCAAAGACTCCATCCTGAACTCTTTCATTTTTGAATTTGATTCCAAAGAAAAAGTCCTGTCCGAGCGCATGCGCTATGAGTTCTATGGCTTCCCGCCGGATTTTCTGGAACGCTTTCGCGCGGGGATTGAAAAAGTCACCGCCGCTGACGTTGACCGCGTGGCCCGCAAATATCTCCATCCGGAAAAGATGGCTGTGCTGGTCGTCGGCAACGCCAAGGATTTTGACCGTGATCTCTCGACCTTCGGCAAGGTCACGGCCATCGACATCACCATTCCGCAGAAGAAGGCGGAGAAGTCAGGAAGCAATTAGCGAAGAAGCAATTGGCAATTAGCAATTAGCAATTAGCAGTTAGTTCTCAAAATAGTTTTTGGATGACACAAGAATCTTGACGTAGAGACGCGGCATGCCGCGTCTCACTCGCGGATTAGGAAATACCAAAAAGACTGCCGCGAATCTCGCCAATAACACGAATCAAGAAACTATATGATTCGCGTCTTTCGCGTTTATTCGCGGCAAATCCTTCTTATTTGCGGCTGGATTGGTTTGGCCAACTGCTAATTGCTCGCTGCCACCTTCGCGCAATGCTTCTCAAAAGCCTGCTTCAGGCGCGATGCAATCGTATTCGGATCGCTCACTTCAATGTCGCTGCGCTGCATCATGTAGACAAGCTGTCCATCGCGCATCAAAGCAATTGAAGGCGAGGACGGCGGAAAACCGGTGAAATGCCGCCGCGCAGCGTCCGTCGCCTCGCGGTCCTGTCCGGCAAAGACCGTAATCATGCGGTCCGGGCGAATTCCGCTCTGGATGGCCGCGCGCACGCCGGGACGCATTCTTCCCGCGGCGCATCCGCAGATGGAGTTCACCACCACCATCAGCGTGCCTTTCTGGTTGATCGCATTTTCCACGTCGGCCGCGGTGCGCGCCTCTTCAATGCCGCCTGCCGTCAACTCCTGGCGCATGGGCGCCACCATTCCCTCTGGATACATCGTTTCCTCCCGATCTGATCTGCTCTCCATTCTATCAATTAAAAACTCTTTTCCCCAAACGTCCCCCATGCTGTAATCTGTTACGAATCTTTTGACGACCCAGGAAAACATCCCCCTTGCACCGCTGACGACTTTTCAGGTGGGTGGGCCGGCGCGTTATTTTGTTGAAGCCCATTCCGAGCACGAAGTTTCAGAAGCGGTGGCATACGCACTCGCGCGCAAGCTGCCTCTGTTCGTGCTGGGCGGCGGCAGCAACCTTGTTGTGTCTGACGATGGCTGGCCCGGCCTGGTGCTGAAAGTCTCTCTGGCCGGAGTGGAGTTTGAAGGCGACCTTCAGAAGATGCTCTTCCACGCCGGCGCGGGCGAAAATTGGGACTCGCTCGTCGCGCTCGCCGTCAGCAAAAACTGTGGCGGCATCGAATGCCTGAGCGGCATTCCCGGCACCGTTGGCGGCACACCGGTGCAGAACGTGGGAGCTTACGGTCAGGAAGTCTCGGAGAGCATCACCCGCGTCCGCGCGCTGGAAATCGCCACCGGCCAGGTCCTGGATCTGAGCAACGGCGACTGCGGTTTCTCTTATCGCTCCAGCATCTTCAACACTACGCGGCGCGATCAATACATTGTGCTTGAGGTCTCATATCGCCTTCACCGCAACGGCGGGCCAAGGATCGAATATGCGGACGTGAAAAAATTCTTTGCCGCCGCGAACATTGAAAAGCCCACGTTGCAGCAGGTGCGCGACGCTGTGCGCTCCATCCGCCAGAGCAAGGCCATGCTGCTGGTAGAAGGCGACGAAGACTGCCGCAGCGCGGGGTCATTTTTCAAGAACCCGCTTGTCGGCGAAGTTGAGGCCAACCGCATTGAGGCCCTTGCGCAAAGACGTGTGCCCGATAAAACGCTGCCGCGCTATCCGGCAGCCGACGGCCAGGTGAAGCTCGCGGCGGCGTGGCTGGTGGAACAATCAGGATTTCCCAAAGGCTACTCGCTGGGCCCGGTAGGAATCTCGCGCAAACACTCGCTGGCCATTGTGAACCGCGGCGGCGCAACAGCAAAAGACATTCTTGCGCTCAAAGACGCAATCCAGAAAAAAGTCTTCGATCTCTGGGGAGTGAGTTTGCAGCCCGAGCCGGTGTTTGTAGGATTTTGAGAGCAGCCAATACCCTTAAACTTGCTGCCCGCTGCTACGATGTTCTCTCTCACTTGAACGTCATCGCTCACTTGAACGTCATCCCGAAGGGCGTAAAGCGAGCCCGCGTTGTTATCAGCGGGCGAGCCGGGGTCCCCAGGCGCGCCGCTGTTGCGCGTTTGGGGTGGGAGTAGCCCTGAGGGACCTTGTGTTTAGCATGGAAGAAAAGCTCTCATATGTCTACATGATGGGCAGCACCTCACGGCGCGTGCTGTACACCGGGGTGACCGTACCTCTTTATTTCTGCATTTGGCAGCACAAAAACAATCAGGGCGGATATTTCACCTCCAAATATAAGTGCTATCGTCTGGTGTACTTTGAGCAATTCACAAATGTGGAAGTGGCCATTGCCCGCGAAAAACAAATCAAAGGCTGGCGCAGAGAAAAGAAAGACAAACTTGTCGAATCAATGAACCCCGCGTGGAAAGATCTTGCTGCCGATTGGTATCCCAAAGGACTTCTGAAGGACGGAGTTCCGGTAGATTTCAGCAAAATGAAAACATAGGGTCCCTCAGGGCTAGCTCGCCCGCTCTGCCCATTCACGCCAAAAGCAGGCGTGAACGGGACCCGAAAACGCGGGGCTCGCTTACGCCCTTCGGGATGACGAATTTTTATTTGGTCAATTCCTGTCGATATTCCCGCGCAATCCAACTTTTCCTCTTTTTCGTACTCAAATGTATCTTTCTGGCAGTTCGTTCATCTGAAAGAATGTGGCCGGAAATCCGCCCCGCGCAGGACTTAGAATAGAAACAGGTAAATCGCACCAATATGCTCATCAAGAAACCAGCTGACATACCGTCCTCAGAGATCACTCCAAAACCGTCTTATCTGAACCGGCGCAAGTTCATCACCGGAGCAGTCGCAGCGGGCGCGGCCCTGGCCGGAGGCTTCTTCCTGCGGCAACATAGCGGCCCTGACGCCACGGTCCATGCCGGCGGTGCGAAGCTCAGCGGCATCGTTAAGAGCCCGCTCAGCACCTCTGAGGCGCCGAATTCGTTCCAGGACATTACCAATTACAACAATTACTACGAATTCAGCACGGACAAATACGAGCCCAATGGGCTCTCGAAGAACTTCCGCACGCGGCCATGGACGGTCGCCATTGACGGCATGGTGAAGAAGCCCAAAAAGCTGGATATCGACTCCATCATGAAGCTGGCGCCGCTGGAAGAACGCATCTATCGCCATCGCTGCGTTGAGGGCTGGTCCATGGTTATTCCCTGGGTCGGGTTCCCGCTCAGCGCCCTGATCAAGGCCGCGGAGCCGCTGGCTGGCGCAAAATTCGTCGCCTTCCAGACCGTCCTTGCCCCGGACCAGATGCCCAATCAGAAAGAAAGCGGCGTGCTCGATTGGCCGTATGTAGAAGGCCTGCGCATGGATGAAGCCATGCATCCGCTGGCGATCATGGCCGTCGGCCTTTATGACGAAGTGCTTCCCAATGTTGACGGCGCGCCCATGCGGCTGGTGGTGCCGTGGAAGTATGGCTTTAAAGGAATAAAAGCGATTGTGAAAATCAGCTTCACCGATTCCATGCCTCCCACCACCTGGAACCGCATGGCGCCGGACGAATACGGCTTTTATTCCAATGTGAATCCTCAGAAAGACCATCCGCGCTGGAGCCAGGCGAATGAGCGCCGTATCGGCGAATTTCGCAAGCGGCCAACCCTTATGTTCAACGGTTACGCCGACCAGGTGGCAAGGTTGTATGAAGGGATGGATTTAGTGAAGAACTACTGAACTTTGAGCTTGGTTCTTTGTGCTTTGATCCTTTGGTCTGCGTTCGTAGCTTTGGCTTTCCAGAAACAAAGTACAAAGCACAAAGTTCTAAGATCGGGCTTTAATCGATGTCCAACATCCGTTTCGCAAAACTCGTCGTCTTCGTCAACGCGCTCGTACCGTTAGTTCTGCTTCTCTGGGATGTCTATCATCAGAACGTCGGAGCAAATCCACAGGAATTTGCGATTCGTACAACTGGCGTGATGACTCTGGTCTTTCTGACCGTCACCATTGCGATCACCCCAGTGCGAAAAGTCTT
>Ga0164306_10000420_pt1 | contig 17184 bp, 17 predicted proteins | sample Whisoiple_242_MG_FD_110213 | JGI IMG/M metagenome (GOLD analysis project Ga0164306, IMG submission 110213) | Soil microbial communities amended with fresh organic matter from upstate New York, USA - Whitman soil sample_242_MG | ecosystem: Environmental > Terrestrial > Soil > Unclassified >... | reverse complement strand
CACGTCCGCCGTATTCAGCGCTTTCCGGTCGCGCCGCGACGGCTGCAGGTCTGGCGCCGTTGCGGCCGTGGCGTGAGGCGTTGGCCGAGGCGATCGGAAATTAACAGTCCCGCTACCCTCGACGCCGTGAGCGACGAGTTGGTGGCTGTCGCGTGAGCGACGAATTGGGGTCAGTCGCATGAGCGACGAATTGACAGTGGTGACGGTGACGTATTCACCGGGACCTCACCTCGGCAGGTTCCTCGCCACGTTGTCGCACGCCACCGAGCGGCCGGTGAGGGTGGTGATGGCCGACAACGGCTCGACCGACGGGAGCCCGGAGGAGGCGCTCGAGCGGTTCCCGAACACCCGACTGCTGCGCACCGGCGGGAACCTGGGCTACGGCACGGCGGTGAATCGGGCGGTCGCGGAGCTTCGCGCGGATTCCGCCGACCTGGATCTCTTCGTCGTCGCCAACCCCGACGTGCAATGGGGACCGGGCAGCATCGACGCGCTGCTGGAGGCGGCGGATCGCTGGCCGACGGCGGCCTCGCTCGGCCCGCTGATCCGCGACCCCGACGGTTCGGTCTACCCGTCGGCGCGGCACCAGCCCAGCATCATCCGCGGCGGCATGCACGCGGTGATCGGTCCGGTGTGGCGGTCCAACCCGTGGACGGCGGCCTACCGGCAGGACCGGCTCCAGCCCAGCGAACGTCCGGTCGGCTGGTTGTCGGGATCGTGTCTGTTGCTGCGCGGCGAGGCGTTCGATCAGGTCGGCGGCTTCGACGAGCGCTACTTCATGTATATGGAAGACGTCGACCTGGGAGATCGGCTCGTCAAGGCCGGCTGGCGCAATGTGTATGTTCCGGCGGCGGAGGTTTTGCACGACAAGGGTCATTCCACTGGTCGCGACCCCGCCCGCAACTTGGCCGCGCATCACAGGAGCACCTACACTTTCCTCGCTGATCGGCACAACAAGCGGTGGCAGGCGCCGCTGAGGTGGACGATGAGAGGCGCGCTCGAGGTGCGCTCGCGACTGGTCGTGAGAAGCAGTCGGCGAAAGGCGAAAGGACGGTAGCGTGGCGGATCCCGTCAATCCCGCGGCTGTCGATGCCGTCATCCTTGTCGGCGGCCAGGGCACAAGGCTGCGGCCGCTGACGCTGTCGGCGCCCAAGCCGATGCTGCCGACTGCCGGGCTGCCGTTCCTGACCCATCTGCTGTCCCGGATCGCGGCGGCGGGCATCGAGCACGTCGTGCTCGGCACCTCATACAAGGCGGGTGTGTTCGAGTCGGAGTTCGGTGACGGTTCCAAGCTGGGCCTTCAGATCGAATACGTCGTCGAAGACGACCCGTTGGGCACCGGCGGCGGGATCGCCAACGTCGCACACAAGCTGCGGCACGACACCGTGATGGTCTTCAACGGCGACGTGCTGTCGGGCGCTGACCTCGGCGCCTTGCTGGCCACCCATCATGACCACGGTGCCGATGTCACGTTGCATCTCGTCCGCGTCGGCGATCCGAGGGCGTTCGGTTGCGTGCCGACCAATGCCGACGGGGTCGTCACCGCGTTTCTGGAGAAGACCGAGGATCCGCCGACCGACCAGATCAACGCGGGCACCTACGTGTTCAAGCGCGACGTGATCGAGCGCCTGCCGAAGGGCAGGCCGCTCTCGGTGGAACGCGAGGTCTTCCCGCAGCTGCTCGCCTACGGTGCCAAGGTGTGCGGATACGTTGACTCCACCTACTGGCGCGATATGGGCACGCCCGAAGACTTCGTCCGCGGCTCGTCGGATCTGGTTCGCGGCATCGCGCCGTCGCCGGCTCTGCAGGGCCATCGGGGGGAGTCGCTTGTGCACGACGGCGCCGCGGTGGCTCCCGGCGCGCTGCTGATCGGCGGGACGGTCGTGGGCAGGGGGGCCGAGATCGGCCCGGGCGCGCGGCTGGACGGCGCCGTGATCTTCGACGGGGTGCGCATCGAGGCGGGATCGGTGATCGAACGGTCCATCATCGGCTTCGGCGCCCGCATCGGCCCGCGCGCGCTGATCCGCGACGGTGTGATCGGCGACGGTGCCGACATCGGTGCGCGCTGCGAGCTGCTGCGCGGCGCCAGGGTATGGCCGGGGGTGGCCATCCCCGACGGCGGCATCCGCTACTCGACAGACGTCTGAGAATGCTATTTCGCGGGAGTTTTTCCGCGCGCTGCGGCCGCCAGCTGTGCGAGCCCGAAGTCGGTGCCTTCCGGCAATGCGTCGAGCGGCCACCAGCGCAGGTCCAATGACTCGTCGCTGCAGACGATTTCGGCGTCGTCGGGAGCATGGGCGATGAACTGCATGTCGAGGTGACGGGTCGGCACACCCAGCGAGCACGTCACCGGATGCACGTGCAGCGCAGCGATATCCGTGTCGATCCTCAGCCCGGTTATGCCCGACTCCTCGGTCGCTTCCCGCAGCGCAGCAGCGACGATGTCGGGGTCGTCGTCCTCGCAGTGCCCGCCGAGCTGCAGCCAACGGCCGAACCGCGGATGCAGGGTCAGCAGGACCCGCGTCCCCGTGTGGTCGAGTACCAGCGCGGAGGCGGTGATGTGGCCTGGCACGCATTCCCTCGTGCACGCGTCCTCGCGGGCGAGCACAAATGACAACACCGCATAACGCAGCGCGTCCTGCGCGGGATCGGGTGGGGCCCATGTGGTGAGCGCCTCGATTGTGGATTGACGGAGCGTCACTTGCGCACCAGCAGGCCCTCGGTCGATGCCGGCCGGCGCGGTTCCATTGGCTCGGCGGGGTAGCCGATCGCGACGGCGCCCAACGGTTCCCAGTCGTCGGGCAAATCAAGCTCGGACCGAACCAGATCAGCGGCGAAGATCGTCGAGCCGATCCAGCAGCTGCCGACCCCGCGCACGGCGAGCGCGACGAGAAGCGCCTGAACGGCCGCGCCGACCGCGACGGTGAACATGGTGTGTTCGGCGGCGGTGCGTGCGGCGTCCGGGTAGCTGTGCGCACCGTCGGGGACCATGAACGGAATAACGAGTTCGGGTGCGTCGTAGAGGATCTGGCCGCGGCCGACCCGGCGTTCGACGGCGTCGGGGGCCTTGCCGTCGCCGCCGAGATCGGATCGCCACTTGTCCTTCATCCGATCCAGCAGCGCGATCTTGGCCGTCGCATCTGCCATCCACACGAACCGCACCGGCCGGGTGTGGTGTGGCGCGGGCGCGGTCAGCGCTTCTGCAACGGCGGCTTCGATGAGTTCGGGCGCGACGGGCTCTGCGCTGAACCGCCGAACGGATCGGCGTAACAGCTGCGCCTGACCGCGACCCATCGCGAGCGCCTCCTCGGTGCCCAGCCAGAAAAGATCCTCTTCGCCGGGCCGTAGCAGAGTACGGGCGTTGGATCCGTCGTCGTGCAGTGTCAGTCCCCGCACCACCGCGACCGGGACCCCGGTCAGCTTGCCCTTCACCAGATCGGCGGCGGCGGCGATTTCGTCGGCGACCGCGACCTCGGTGACCACGAGTTCGTTGCCGTGGATGTCGTGCGCACCCGCGTACCCGTGCAACACCGTGAGACCCGCTGCGCCGATGGCGGCGTCGATCTGGCCGTTGCGCCAGGCGCGGCCCATGGTGTCGGTGACGACGATGCCGACGGTCACGCCGAGCCGGTCACGCAACCCCGCCCGTAACGCCGCGGCGCTGCCGTCGGGGTCGACGGGTAGCAGGGCAAGTTCGGTTGAGCCGACGTTGGAGCCGTCCACGCCCGCGGCGGCCTGGATGAGACCGAGATTGTTCTCGGTGATCAGCGTCCGACCCTTGCGGGCAAGCACCCGCACCGCCTCGTGGTCGATCAGCTTGCGGCGCAGCGTATCCCGCTCTTCAGGATCTGCAGGCGCGGACACGATACGACCCTCGCACTTAGACAGCACCTTGCTCGTCACCACCACGACGTCGCCGTCCTGCAGCCACGGCGCGGCGGCGGCCAGCGCCGCGGCAAGGTCGTCGCCGGGGCGGAACTCGGGCAGGCCGGGCACGGGAAGCAGTTCAATGGCGGCGGCCGCTCCGTGCTCGGTCATGACTTGACTCCCGCGAGATCGATTCCGGCGCGCACCATTTCGGCTGTCTTCGACGGATCGGTCATCAGCAGGGGAACCGAGCGCACCTCGACACCGGCGATGTCGGCCTCGTCGCCCTCGTGCACAAGCCAGCCGTCCAGAATGCCGACGCCCGACCGTGATCCGTAATACCCGCCGACCGCTTCCGACGTGCTGGCCACGCCGATCACCTTGAGGCATTCGTCCGCCATGCCGCGCAACGGCTTTCCGGCGACGATCGGGGAGTAGCCGATGACGCGCGCCGAGGTCGAGCGCAGGGCGCCGCGGATTCCTGGTACGGCGAGGATGGAGCCGATGCTGACCACCGGGTTGGACGGTGCGATCAGCACGACGTCCGCGGACGCGATGGCGTCGGTGACCCCGGGCCCCGCGGTGGCCTTGTCGGCTCCGACGAAAGCAAAGCTGTGCGTCGGCACCTGCGCCCGGTACCTCACCCACCACTCTTGGAAGTGGATCGCCTTGCGGTCGCCGGTCTGGGGATCGGTGATGACGACGTGGGTTTCGCTGCGGTCATCTGAGGCGGGAAGAAGGGTCGCACCGGGGGACCAGCGATTGGACAACGCCGCTGTCACCTCCGACAGCGGATAGCCGGCCCGCAGCATCTGGCTGCGGACCAGATGGGTGGCCAGGTCGCGATCCCCAAGGCCGAACCAATCCGGCTGCACGCCGTAGGCGGCGAGTTCCTCCTTGGCATGCCAGGTTTCATTGCGGTGGCCCCAGCCGCGTTCGGGATCGATGCCGCCGCCGAGGGTGTACATGCATGTGTCGAGGTCCGGGCAGATCCGCACGCCGAACATCCATGCGTCATCGCCGACGTTGACGACCGCGGACAGCGAATGATCTTGTGATCCTTCGCGAGCGAACTGGCCCAGGCCGAGCAGGTGCTGCACGCCCAACAGGAATCGCGCACCGCCGACCCCGCCGACCAGAACGGTGACCTTCACACCGACCGAGACTAGGCGTTCGGTCACGAACAGGTCTCAGCAGCCAGGCGATATGAGGCTGTGACAGACACGCCGGAGCAGCGACGCGCCGAAATGAGATAACGAGATGGTATGAAAATCGGTTCTAGCGCTTGACCCCGGCAGCTAACAAGTGTGTAATCACACCAGTGTCATTTTTCGGTTGGCCGGCCGGTTCCGGTGTCGCAGACCGAGATTCGATCACATGTTCGAATTGAGTTGCCGCACATTTCGGTCGTGGGGCTTTCATAGCGGTTCAGCGAGACTAAGTGTGAGGAGGGGAAGATGTCTTTTGAGCAGGTCGATTTCGGTCAGCACGCAGCATTCGACAATCGGGTACTCGGCTCCGTAGGCAATATCCCGCACACCAATACCGGGCCTGCGGCGTTCGAAGGGCTGGGGCGGCCCCAATTGAGTCTGGTACCTGAGCGTCCAGAACTCGATGCGATCGCACCGGCAACGCCGGATGACGAATGGCAGGAGCGCGCGCTGTGCGCGCAAACCGACCCGGAGGCGTTCTTCCCCGAAAAGGGCGGCTCGACTCGGGAGGCCAAGCGCATCTGCCTGGGCTGCGAGGTGAAAGACGCCTGCCTGGATTACGCGCTGGCCCACGACGAGCGGTTCGGCATCTGGGGCGGCCTGTCCGAGCGGGAGCGTCGCCGCCTCAAGCGCGGCATCATCTGACGCTTGCGCTCACTCGTCGTCGATCGAAGGGTCGATGACCGAAGGCTCGACGCCCAGATACGTGGCGACCTGGGCCACCAATACCTCATGTAACAGCTCGGCGAGTTCGACGGTGTCTTTCGCCCGTCGCTCGATCGGCTTGCGGAACAACACGATTCGCGCTCGAGTGGAATTGCCGCGGACATCGACGCCCGCCGGGATCAGCCGGGCCAGCGCGATCGGACCGTCAGCCACCACCTCCGGCGGCCACTGCACACTCTCGGGGTCTTTCGGGGCCATCCGCGGGATCTCGTCGACGGCGACGTCGAGCGCATTCACCCGGTCCTGCCATCGCCGCTCGATCGGCTCGTAGGCCTCGAGCACCGCCATGTCGAACCGCTCGGCCCGGCTGCGCCAGCCCGGCACGGTAGAGGGAAGCAACGGACCGCGCATGTCACGGCCTCGGCGTGATCGCTCGGCCACGTGAAGAACTGTAACGGTTGGAAGTCGGCCCGCCGACCGCTGCGTGTCCCACGCCGTGGCGGGTTTGTCCCGCGATAGCCTCTCGTTCGTGAATGTTCCCCGTCGCTGCTGCCGGCCCGGGTGCCCGCACTATGCCGTCGCGACGCTGACGTTCGTCTACTCCGATTCCACCGCGGTGGTCGGCCCGCTGGCCACGGTCTCGGAGCCACATTCATGGGATCTGTGCGTGAGCCACGCGGGCCGGATCACCGCGCCCCGCGGCTGGGAGTTGGTCCGCCACGCGGGGCCGCTGCCGACGCATCCGGACGAGGACGATCTGATCGCGCTCGCCGAGGCCGTCCGGGAGGGCCGTGAGGCTCCGGTCAGCGGAATGGCGGCCGGTTTCACCGATCCGGTCACCGGCGTGCACGGTGGCGCGCTGATGGCGCCGCCCGCCCCACGACCCGAGTCGAACGGGCGCAAGCGCGGCCACCTGCGGGTGTTACCGGACCCGGCGGACTGACCGGAAGTAGTCCTCCCCGCGACGGATAGGCTGGCGCCATGTCCCGACCGGCCGCGGCAGTTCACCGCGTCATCAAGGCATATGACATTCGTGGCCTGGTCGGCGAAGAGATCGACGACGCCTTCGTCGCCGACGTCGGCGCGGCCTTTGCCCGGTTGATGCGCGACGAGGGCGCCCGACAGATGGCGATCGGTTACGACATGCGGGCCAGCTCGCCGACACTGGCGGCCGCGTTCGCCGACGGCGCGACGTCACAAGGCCTTGACGTCGTCCGGATCGGACTGGCCTCGACGGACCAACTCTATTTCGCTTCTGGAGTGTTGGACTGCCCCGGTGCGATGTTCACCGCGAGCCACAACCCGGCGGCCTACAACGGCATAAAGCTCTGTCGCGCAGGTGCCAAGCCTGTCGGCAAGGACACCGGGTTGTCGGCGATCAGTGACGACGTCATCGCCGGTGTGCCCGCCTTCGACGGGCCGGTGGGCACGACGACGGACCGCGACGTGCTCGCCGACTACGGAGAGTTTCTTCGCTCGCTGGTCGATCTGACCGACCTGCGACCGTTGCGGGTCGCCGTCGACGCCGGGAACGGGATGGCAGGCCACACCGCGCCCGCGGTCTTCGGCGCGCTTCCCTCGCTCGAGGTGCTGCCGCTGTATTTCGAACTCGACGGCACGTTCCCCAACCACGAGGCCAACCCGCTGGAGCCGAACAACCTCGTCGACCTGCAGAAGCACGTGACCGCCACCGGGGCCGACATCGGGCTGGCGTTCGACGGCGACGCCGACCGGTGTTTCGTGGTGGACGAATCGGGGCATCCGATCTCGCCGTCAGCGGTGACTGCCCTTGTCGCCGCGCGCGAGTTGAGCAGGGAGATCGGCGCAACGGTGATTCACAACCTGATCACCTCACGGGCGGTGCCCGAACTGGTCATCGAGCGGGGCGGGACCCCGGTGCGATCCCGCGTCGGGCATTCCTACATCAAGGGCTTGATGGCTGAGACCGGCGCGATCTTCGGCGGTGAACACTCGGCGCACTACTACTTCCGCGACTTCTGGGGCGCGGACTCCGGGATGCTGGCCGCCCTTCACGTGTTGGCGGCGCTCGGTGAGCAGCGCAGGCCGCTGTCGGATTTGATGGCCGACTATCAGCGATACGTTGCCTCCGGCGAGATCAACTTCACCGTCGTCGACTCGCACACGTGCGTGGACTCGGTGCTCAAGTCGTTCGCCGACCGCATCCAATCGATCGACCACCTCGACGGGGTGACGGTCGACCTGGGCGACGGCAACTGGTTCAACCTGCGTACCTCCAACACCGCGCCGCTTCTGCGGCTTAAGTTTGAGGGGCGCACCGCCGAGGACGTCAGGGAGGTCGTCGGGCGGGTGGCCGCCGAGATCGCCGCGCAGACCGAGATGGCGACATGATCGCGCCCCCCACAATCGACTTCGACGATGCCGAGGGGCTGCTGGCCGCCGACCGGGGCGGGCTGCTGCGCGGGGCCTCGATGGCCGGTGCCCAGGTGCGCGCGACCGCTGCAGCGGTCGCGGAAGGAGCGCTGGAGTCCGTCGCCGGTGACCCGCCGCGCACGGTGATCTGGGTTGCGGGCCGTGGCAACGCCGAGACGGCAGGCTCGATTCTGGCTGCGGCGCTTGGTGGTTCGGCCGCGGCGCCGATTGTCGTCTGCGCAGAGGCGCCGCCGTGGATCGGTGCGTTGGACCTTCTCGTCGTCGCGGGCGACGATCCCGGTGACCCCTCTCTCGTCGGTGCGGCGGCAACCGCGGTGCGACGCGGCGCAAGGGTGGTCGTGGTAGCGCCGTACGACGGTCCGCTGCGCGACGCAACCGCGGGCCGCGCGGCCGTGCTCGAGCCACGACTGTGGGTGCCCGACGACTTCGGTCTGACCCGCTATCTGGCCGCAGGCATCGCGGTACTGCATGCGGTCGACCCGAGCCTGAGCGCGGATCTGAGCGCGCTCGCCGACGAACTCGACGCGGAGGCGTTGCGCAACAGCGCGGCTCGCGAACTGTTCACCAACCCCGCCAAGACGCTGGCCGACCGGATGGCCGGGCGCACCGTCGTGCTCACCGGTGACAACGCGGCCACGCTCGCGGTGGCCCGTCATGCCGGCGCGATCATGCTGCGGGTCGCGCACCAGGCGGTCGCCACCGTGGGGCTGGCCGATGTGATCGTGGCCTTGCGCACAGGCCTTGGCGCGCAGTCCGACGCCGACCGCGAGGCCGCGCTGTTTCACGACGACGAGATCGACGGCCCGGTGCCGGAGCGCGCCCGGGTCTTCGCCATGACACTGCAGGACGAGCGTGCCGTGGTGACGGCACGCGTCGCGGGACTCGACGGCGTCGACATCGTCGGAGCCGAGGACGTGCCCGAGGTTGCCGACGCACCGGTCCGGTCGGGGCGTCCCGAGCAGCAACTGGCGATGTTGGCCGTCCGGTTCGAGATGGCGGCCACCTACCTGCGGCTGGTTCGAGGTTAGCCGGGTGAACCTGTTACGAGGAGCGCTGCGGACCTATGCTTGGGGCTCGCGCACTGCCATTGCCGAGTTCACCGGAAGGCCAAGTCCCACAGCGCATCCGGAGGCTGAGTTGTGGTTCGGCAGCCACCCCGGTGACCCGGCGTGGCTGGAGACCGACACCGGTGAGCTTTCGCTGTTGGATGCCGTGCGGTCCGATCCGGAGGGACAGCTGGGCGGGGCGGTCAGTCAACGCTTCGGCGACACGCTGCCGTTCCTGATGAAGGTGCTCGCCGCTGACGAACCGTTGTCCCTGCAGGCCCATCCGAGCGCCGAACAGGCCGTCGAGGGTTTCGAGCGGGAGGACCGGCTCGGTATTCCGGTGTCCTCGCCGATCCGCAACTACCGCGATCGCAGCCACAAACCGGAGCTGCTGGTGGCGTTGGGCACCTTCGAGGTGCTCGCCGGGTTCCGACCCGCCGCGAAATCGGTCGAATTGATGCGATCGCTTGCGGTTTCGGCTTTGGACCCGTTCGTGAACCTGCTGGCAGGCCAGCCGGACGCCGACGGTCTGCGCGCGCTGTTCACCACGTGGATCACCGCGCCGCAACCGGATCTCGACCTGCTGGTGCCCGCCGTGATCGACTGCGCGATCGACTATGTCCGCTCGGGCGAAAAGGAGTTCGCGGCGGAGGCACGGACGGTGCTCGAGTTGGGGGAGCGGTACCCCGGCGACGCGGGTGTGCTGGCCTCCCTGCTGCTGAACCGGTTGACGTTGCGTCCCGGCGAGGGCATCTATCTTCCCGCCGGGAATCTGCACACGTACCTGCACGGTGTCGGTATCGAGGTGATGGCCAACTCCGACAACGTCCTTCGCGGCGGTCTGACCCCCAAGCACGTCGACGTTCCTGAATTGCTGCGGGTGCTGGATTTCACGCCTGCCAGCGAGGCGGCATTGCGCCCGACGACGTCGCAGGACGGAATGGAAACGGTCTATGAGACCGTTGCGCCGGAGTTCTCGGTGTCGGTCCTCGGCCTCGACGGAGACCTTCTCGGACACGAGGTCGACGCACCGTCGCGCCACGACGGCCCGCAGATTCTGCTGTGCACCGAGGGTTCGGCGGTTGTGCACGCCAAGTCCAGCGTGGTGACGCTGCAGCGGGGTGGCGCGGCGTGGGTGTCGGCCGATGACGGACCCATCAGGCTCGTCGCCCAGCGTCCGACCAAGCTGTTCCGCGCGACCGTGGGCATCTGATGTCGGCCGAGGGCAGCACAAGGGCGATCCTGGCGGCCCTGCTCGCCAACGCGGGTATCGCCTTGGCGAAGTTCATCGGCTTCCTGATCACGGGCAGTTCGTCGATGCTGGCCGAGTCGGTGCACTCGGTCGCCGACACCAGCAATCAGGGTCTGCTGCTGCTCGGGCAGCGCCAGTCACGCAAGGAAGCCGACCCGCTGCATCAGTTCGGATACGGTCGCAGCCGCTACTTCTACTCGTTCGTGGTGGCGATGGTCCTGTTCACCCTCGGATCGGTATTCGCCCTGTACGAGGGCTACCACAAAATCTCCCATCCGGAGGAGCTCACCTCGCCGATCGTGGCGATCGTCATCCTGGTTGTGGCAATTGCCCTGGAGGGCTACAGCTTTCGGACCGCGGTCAAGGAGTCGCGACCGTTGAAGGGGTCCGGCAGCTGGTGGCGGTTCATCCGCAACTCTCGTAACCCGGAGCTTCCGGTCGTCCTGCTCGAGGATTCGGGCGCGCTCGTCGGTCTGGCGTTCGCGCTGACCGGTGTCGGGCTGACGATGCTGACCGGAGAACCCGTTTGGGACGGCGTGGGCACCGTCGCGATCGGCTTGCTGCTCGGCGCCATCGCCGTCGTCCTGATGATCGAGATGCACAGCCTGTTGATCGGTGAGGGCGCGACAAGGCAGGAGGATCGGGCGATCAGGGCGGCGATCGAGCGGACCGACAACATCGACCGTCTGATTCATCTGCGTACGCAATACCTCGGCCCTGAGGAATTGCTGGTCGGTGCGAAGATCGCGCTCGCACCATCCACCGACCTGGCCACGGTGGCGACCACCATCAATGCGGCCGAAGCGGCGATCCGCGAGGTGGTGCCCGCCGCGCAGGTTATCTACCTGGAACCAGATCTCGATGGTGCGCTGACCGGCTAGCGGCCCGCTTCTCGGCCAGGAACAGCCGCATGTTGTGCCCGATGGTCCGCCCGACCAACTTCATCGACGGGACCATGTAGAGACTGTCGAGCAGGCTGAACCGGCGCAGAAACCATTCTGCGAGAACGGGATCGGTCTCGGCCGCGCCGAGGAACTGATCGAAGAGGCCGCCCACCGGCCGGTACCACCAGGGCATCGGACCCGAGGCCCGATGAAGCACAAGGTCTCCGATCGCGTTCATCGTCCACACCGGGTACGTCGTCTTCGCCGTTGCGGCGTTGAACTCTCGGACGAGATCGGCTCCGGGCGATTCCAGTGCCCGGCGCAGGTGGCCCGCCTGCAGCGAGGTCATCGTCATGCCCTGGCCGAAGGTGGGATTGAAGCTCGCCACCGCATCGCCGAAGGGCAGGATGCCGGCCGGAAAGCGGTCCATCTTGTGGTACCGGCGCCACTTGCTGGTCGGGTACTTGTGAAACGCCACGTCACCGATCGGCTCGCCCTTGCGAATGGCGGCGGCGATGTGCGCGGGCACCACATCGTCGGCCAGCGCACACATCTCGGCGAAGTTCTGTGGCGGCTCCACCTTCGCCACACCGAACGTGGTCAGGCCCCAGGTGCCGTCCTCGTAATAGAGCATGCCGAGGCCGCGCGGCTGCTCCCTGGAAGCGCCTGCGACAACCACCTTCTCGGTGATGAGCCCGTCCGGTATGCGCAGCTGGTGTGTGGCGTAGCTAACGCCGACATCGACGCTGTGCTCGGGAGGTCGGTCAAATCCCCACTGCTGCAACCAAACCGGCATGCGAGTTCCGCGGCCTGCGGTGTCGACGACGAGGTCGGCAGGCACCTGCTCGCCGGTGTCAAGGCCGACGCCGGTCACCCGCTGCCGGGCGGCGTCGAAGCTCGGCTCCGTGACGCCGGCACGAACGACGTCGACGTTGGGGATCGCGGTCGCCCTGCGCCGAATCTGCCATTCCAGGTGCGGGCGGCTCGGCACATATGCGGTGAACTCGTCGCGCAGCTGCCGCGTCGTCCCCAGGACGTGTCCGGCCCCGCCGAAGTGGATGCAGTCCGGCCGGTTCTCCAGGATCGGCACGCCTGCTGCGACCATGTCGTCGAGCAGCCCGGGAAAATGCGACTCGAGTTCCTGGGCCCCGCGCGCCATCAGCAGATGGACATGCCTGCCCTGCGGCACCGCGGCCCGGTTTGCCGGCTCGGCGGGCAACTCGTCGCGCTCGTACACCGTGACCCGGTCGAAGAAGTCTGAGAGCACCCGCGCCGCGCACATGCCCGCGATGCTCGCTCCGATCACGACCGCGTGATTCCCATTCCGCCCCATGGGCGCCGATGGTAGTGGGTACTCATCGGGCGCCGACCCGGCTTCGGGCGGCGTCACGAAAGGGTAAGGGCGTATGGATCGCGTATTGCTGGGCCGACGAACCAAGTCCGTAGAGCAGTCCATCGAGGACACCGACGAGCCGGGTACCCGGTTGCGCAAGGACCTGACCTGGTGGGACTTGATCGTCTTCGGCGTGTCGGTGGTGATCGGCGCGGGCATCTTCACCATCACCGCGTCCACCGCGGGCGGCATCACCGGGCCTGCCATATCGATCTCGTTCGTGCTTGCCGCGATCGCGTGCGGGCTGGCGGCTCTGTGTTACGCCGAGTTCGCCTCCACCGTCCCCGTCGCGGGCAGCGCCTACACCTTCTCCTACGCCAGCTTCGGCGAGGTGGTGGCCTGGATCATCGGTTGGGACCTGGTGCTCGAGTTCGCGGTCGGGGCCGCGACGGTCGCCAAGAGTTGGTCGACATATCTGGGTGAGGTGTTCGGATTCGCGGGCGGCGAAATCGCACTGGGCCCGCTGAACCTCGACTGGGGTGCCGTCGTCATCGTCGCGATCGTCACCACGTTGTTGGCACTGGGCACCAAGCTGTCGTCGAACGTCAGCGCCGTCATCACCCTGATCAAGGTGGCCGTCGTCCTCGTCGTCATCGTCGTGGGCGCCTTCTACATCAAGATGGCGAACTACACACCGTTCGTTCCGCCTGCCGAACCCGGCGGCTCTGCGGGAGAGCAGTCGCTGTTCTCGTTGCTCACCGGCGCAGGCAGCAGCAATTACGGCTGGTACGGCCTGTTGGCCGGCGCATCGATTGTGTTCTTCGCGTTCATCGGATTCGACGTCGTCGCGACCACCGCGGAGGAGACGAAGGACCCGCAGCGCGACGTGCCCCGCGGAATCTTCGGGACGCTGGCCATCGTCACCGTGCTCTACGTCGCGGTGGCGGCGGTGTTGTCGGGCATGGTGAAGTACACCGAGTTGGCGAAGGCGGGCGAGGACGCCAACCTCGCGACGGCGTTCACCCTCAACGGCGTCGACTGGGCCGCAACGCTCATCAGCGTCGGCGCGCTGGCCGGGCTGACGACCGTCGTCATGGTCTTGATCCTCGGCCAGATCCGCGTGCTGTTCGCCATGTCGCGCGACCGGCTGTTGCCTTACCAGCTGGCCAAGACCGGTGAACACGGCACTCCGGTGCGGTTGACCATCATCGTCGGTGTCGTGGTGGCGGCAGCGGCGGCGTTCTTCCCGATCACCAAGCTCGAGGAGATGGTCAACGTCGGCACGCTGTTCGCCTTCGTGCTGGTTTCGGCAGGCGTCATCATCCTGCGGCGGAGCCGTCCCGACCTGCATCGCGCCTTCCGCGTTCCGCTGGTGCCGTGGCTGCCGATCGCCGCGATCGTGGCCTGCCTGTGGCTGATGCTGAACCTGACGGCGCTGACCTGGATCCGCTTCGTCATCTGGATGGCGATCGGGATCGTCGTCTACCTGTTGTACGGCCGCAAGCACTCGGCGCTCGCCCAGCGGGAGGCCTCTGCGGATTCGGCGCGCTAATCCACCGCGAGCGTCGTAAATCGCGCCCGATTCGCGTGTAGGGGAACGGTTGGCGCCCGTCGCTGCGTCACATCGAGGTGCTCAGCGATTACCTGCGTCGCCACGACGGCGTGATCACCGTGGCGCAGGCGTGCGAGGCGGGGCTGAGCATGCGAGCGGTGGAGAGACGAGTCACCTCCGGCCAGTGGAAGCGATGCGGGCGTGGGGTTTACTTCGTCAACGATCGACCGTTCACCGACGCGGCTCGCATCCGAGCAGCTGTCTGGGGATATGGGATGCGGGCGGCCGCGAGCGGACTGACGGCGGCGTGGTGGCATGGCTTAACACAGTTCGCCCCCGCTGTGGCCGAAGTGACGACGCCGCGCAACAGCCATGGCAGGCGCCACCCTGGAACTAGCGTCAGGCGCCGTGACTTGGCACCGGCCGACGTCGTCGTGGTCAACGACCTGCGTGTGACCGCCCTCGCGCTGACCGTTGTCGAAGCCTCGGCGAAGCGCGGTGGTGGGGCCAAATTGATGGACAATGCCCTGCAGCGCCGTACCGATATCAACACCCTCTGGCGCGCGCACCTGCGCAACAAGGGTCGCACCGGCGCGCCGCGGTCACGGATGCTGCTACAGGCAGCGGGTGGGGGAGCGCGGTCTGAGGCGGAAAGGCTGCTCCACGAAATCCTTCGGAGCGCGAACATCACGGGGTGGAAGGCCAACTATCGCGTCGGCGGCTACCGCGTTGACGTCGGCTTCCCCGCGACGAAGTTGGCTCTAGAGGTTGACGGCTTCGCATTTCACAGCGGAGTCAACGAGTTCCATGTGGACCGGACGCGCCAAAACGCCATCGTCCTGCTGGGGTGGCAGGTGCTGCGCTTCACCTGGCTGGACCTGACCGAGTACCCGGAGAGGGTCGCCGCGGTCATTCGCACAGCGATTTCGGCGCGCTAATCGACCGTCAGCGTCGCGAAGCGCGCCCGATTCAGCGAAGCTTTACAAAAAGATACTCTGTGTCTAGACAGGCGACAAATTCACCTCTATAGTCAAGTCATCAAGGTGATGGCACTCACAGGGAGGTGGACCGTCGTGACGGCCCAATTGACGCAAACCGAGATCGAGGCGTGGCGGGACAAGAAACGGCATCTGTGGCTGATGGGGCTGATCGCCCCGACCGCGTTGTTCGTCATGCTGCCGCTGGTGTGGGCGTTCAACCTGTGGGGCTGGCACACCGTTGCCCAGGTGCCGTTCTGGATCGGTCCGATCCTGCTCTACATCCTGTTGCCCGCGCTCGACCTGCGGTTCGGGCCTGACGGCCAGAACCCGCCTGACGAGGTGATGGAGCGGTTGGAGAACGACAAGTACTACCGCTACTGCACCTATATCTACATCCCGTTCCAGTACGCCAGCGTCATCTTCGGCGCGTATCTGTTCACCGCGGCCGACCTGAGCTGGCTGGGCTTCGACGGCGGACTCGGCTGGCCGGCCAAGATCGGCCTCGCCCTCTCGGTGGGTGTCCTCGGCGGGGTCGGCATCAACACCGCCCACGAGATGGGCCACAAGAAGGACGAACTGGAGCGCTGGCTGAGCAAGATCACGCTCGCGCAGACCTGCTACGGCCACTTCTACGTCGAGCACAACCGCGGCCACCACGTCCGTGTCGCCACCCCGGAGGATCCCGCGTCGGCCCGGTTCGGCGAGACGTTCTGGGAGTTCCTGCCGCGCAGTGTGTGGGGCAGCGCGAAGTCGTCGTGGGAGCTGGAGGCCAAGCGACTGCGCCGGGCCGGCAAGAGCCCGTGGCACTGGTCCAACGACGTGCTCAACGCGTTGGCGATGTCGGTCCTGCTCTACGGCGTGCTGATCGCCGTGTTCGGCCTGGCGCTGATCCCCTATGTGGTGATCTCGGCGGTGTTCGGCTTCACGCTGTTGGAGACCGTCAACTACCTCGAGCACTACGGGTTGTTGCGGCAGAAGCTCGACAGCGGGCGCTACGAGCGCTGCACGCCGGTGCACAGCTGGAACTCCGACCACATCGTGACCAACCTGTTCCTGTACCACCTGCAGCGGCACAGCGACCACCACGCCAACCCGACGCGGCGGTACCAGACACTGCGCAGCATGGATGGTGCGCCGAACCTGCCGAGCGGCTACGCGTCGATGATCGGACTGACATACTTCCCGCCGCTGTGGCGCAAGGTGATGGACCATCGCGTGCTCGCGCACTACGACGGCGACATCACCCGGGTGAACATCCATCCGCGGGTGCGCGACAAGGTGCTCGCCGAATACGGGCCGACGACCGCGAAGGAATCGAAATGAACGACTACAAGCTGTTCGTCTGCGTGCAGTGCGGGTTCGAGTACGACGAGGAGAAGGGTTGGCCCGAAGACGGCATCGCCCCCGGCACCAGGTGGGACGACATCCCCGACGACTGGAGCTGCCCGGACTGCGGCGCGGCCAAATCCGATTTCGAGATGGTCGAGGTCGCGCGCTCTTGACGGCTATCGTCGCCCCTGTGAACGAGGGTCGGACCGCGCAGCGCATCCCCTACGCCGAGGCATCGAGGGTGCTGCTGCGCGATGCGATTTTGGACGGCATGCGCGACCTGCTGCTGACTCGCGACTGGTCGTCGATCACGCTGTCGGCCGTCGCGAGCGCGGCGGGCATCAGCAGGCAGACCATCTACAACGAGTTCGGCTCGCGGCAGGGGCTTGCGCAGGGTTACGCGATGCGGCTGGCCGACCGTCTGGTCGACGCGGTAGACAGCGCGATCAACGGCAACGTCGGCGACATCTATGCCGCATTCCTCGAGGGCTTCCGGGACTTCTTCACCGAGTCGGCAGCCGACCCGCTGGTCATCTCGCTGCTGACCGGCGGCACCAAGCCCGACCTGCTTGCGCTCATCACCACCGACAGCGGCCCGATCATCACGCACTGCTCGTCGCGGCTCACGGGGACCTTCACGCAGAGCTGGGTG
>Ga0164306_10000418_pt1 | contig 17210 bp, 13 predicted proteins | sample Whisoiple_242_MG_FD_110213 | JGI IMG/M metagenome (GOLD analysis project Ga0164306, IMG submission 110213) | Soil microbial communities amended with fresh organic matter from upstate New York, USA - Whitman soil sample_242_MG | ecosystem: Environmental > Terrestrial > Soil > Unclassified >... | reverse complement strand
TCAGTCGGTGATAGGTGTCCGGCGCGACGAAGCGCGGCTTGTCGATCGGAATGCCATGGGCAAATGAATGGCGCACAAGAATGTCGACCGTTTCACCGAGGGTTAATGCCCGGGAACCCGCGGTGAGCCAGAAATCGCGGCCGTACAATTCGGATTCGATGACGGTGGCGATCGAATCTGCGACGACATCGCACGGAATCAGGTCGAGCGGCCAATCCTTTCCGAACGGGAGCATCGGCAGCATCCCGCGGCGCAGGGCCGACACGACGTGATAAAAGCCCTGGAACTCGCTGGTCTCACCGCTATCGCTGCGACCGATGACGATCGAGGGCCGGACGATGCTGGCCGGCACGGCGCCCTCGCGGACCACACGTTCCCCATCGCGTTTGGAAGCGGCATACCTGACAGACGTGCGGGGACGGGCGGAGTTGTCCTGCGGATGCAAGAAGGCGGTGCTGACATGCACCAGCGGGGATCCGGCGCGCTCAGCGAACTCCACGATCCGTTGAGTGCCAACGACATTGGTGGCGGCGTGGTCTTCGGACTTCTTGAACGAGACGACCGCCGCTGCATGCACGACGACGTCGACGCGACGGGCGAGCGCGTCGTACTCGGCGGCCGGCAGTCCGAACCGCGGGGCGGTGACATCGCCTCGCAGCGAGTGCACGCCGGGCATCGGGATGTCCCGCTGGTGCACCAGGGCGATCACCTCCGGCCGCAATGGACCGGTGATCAGCCGGGGCAGCAGCGCCGAACCGATGACCCCCGCACCTCCCGTGACCAGAATTGTCGGGCCGCGCCCGGCGCGCAGGCGTACATCGGGTTGTTTTTCCATTCTTTCGGCTCCCCAGTTCGAGCTCGATTTCACGAGCGGACTGCCAGGAGAGAGAGCGAGTCCGTTCAGGTGGATACGTCCCGAAAGGGATGTATCTCTTGGCCGCTCCGATCCTCTATGTGCCTGTTGCACCTCATCGCATCCTGGAGGCCCCGTGCGCGGAGATCGATTCGACGTGGTCGTCGTCGGAGCCAGCCTCGCCGGCTGCACCGCCGCCACACTCTATGCCCGCCAAGGCCTTTCCGTCGCACTGGTGGAGTCACACCGGGACCCCGCGCACTACAAGCGGGCCTGCACCCACTTCATCCAGTCCACCGCGTGGCCGGTCATCCGCCGGCTCGGAATGGCCGAGGCGATCATGGAGGCCGGCGGCCGGCCGAACCGGCTGAGCATCTGGACCCGATGGGGATGGCTGGAGTTCCCCGGTGGGGTGGATGCCCCTGTTGATGGCGATCAACGCGCTGCAGACGAAGGTGCCGCCGACACCGGGGTGAACATCCGCCGGTCGGCTCTCGATCCCATGCTGCGCGCCCACACCGGCGCCGAGCCCAACGTGACGATGTTGATGGGGCAACGGGTTTCGGACGTCGTTGTCCGAGCGGGCCGGGTGGTCGGGGTGCGGGCGAGCGGTGGCGGCCGGGAGCAGGAGTTCTTCGGCCGGCTCGTGGTCGGCGCCGACGGTCGGACCTCGAAGGTCGCCGAATGCGCCGGACAGCCATCGGTGACCAAGCCGCATGGTCGCTTCGTGTACTTCGCCCCCTTCACCGGAGTGGGGCTGCCCGACGAGGCCTCCCGAATGTGGCTGCTCGAACCTGATGTCGCCTACGCGTTCCCGAACGGTGAAGTGACCATCCTGAGTGTGATGCCGACCGCCGATCGACTCGCCGAGTTTCGGAAGGATCTGCGCGGCAACTACCTCGAACATCTCCGGAGGTTGCCGCACGGGCCCGATCTGTCCGCAGCCGAACAGGTCGGCGAGTTGTCCGGCGTGTTGAACTACATCTGCGTCTCCCGCCGTCCGGCCGCTCCCGGACTGGCGTTGATCGGCGACGCGGCGATGACCTCGGATTACATGTGGGGCACCGGTTGCAGTTTCGCGTTCCAGAGCGCTGCCTGGTTGGTCGACGCCACGGCGTCGGCGCTGCTGCGAGCCGGTGATGTGGACCCGGGACTGCGCCGATATGCCGCGCGGCACCGGCAGGTGCTGGCCGGTCACCACCGACTGATGAGCGATTATGCCGACGGCCGCGGCTTCAACCCGATGGAGCGCTTGCTGTATGCCGCGGCTGTGCGCGATCCGCGGGTTGCCCGACACGTTGTCGAGTTCGGTGAGCGACGGATGAGCGTCCGAAAGTTTTTGTCCCCCAACATGGTGATGCGCAGCCTGCTCGTCAACCGCCCACAGTCGGCCGTCGCGGCCTGATCCCTGGCAAGGAGAATTCCCGTGGCCGAGATTCTGGCACCGGTTCGGCCATCGGCAGATTCGCGCGGTCGACACCATGCCGTCGACCCCGATGATTCGCCGACAGTGGTCGTTCCGATGTTGGTGCCGCCACCGTCGACGCCGCCACAGCCACCGTCGACCTTGCCACAGGCACCGTCGACCCTGCCACCACTGTCGACCCCGCCACCTCCAACCGAGACATTATCGGCACCGCCACCTCCGGCGCCCGAGCCTTCGGCCGGCCCCACCGTCGGCTGGTTCGAGCGGCTCGGCCTGGCGGTGACCGGCCGTCCGCGCTCGGTGATCGCCATCTGGGTGCTGCTGCTCGCCGGGCTGGGTGCTCTCGGACTGGGACTGCCGGACCGTTTGGCCGCAGGCGGTTTCGAAGTACCCGGGTCCCAGTCGTTGCAGGTGCAGCAGATCCTGCAGGACCGGTTCCCCGGGCAGGCCGCCGACCCGGTGGTGATCGTCGTGCAGGCCGATCCTGCAGCAGCCGGCCACCTGCCGGACACGGTGACTGCCATCACCGACCGGGTCAGCGCCCTCGACGGGGTGCGATCGGTGCGTAGCTTCCTCGATCAGGGCGCCGCCGGTCAACTCACGCCGGACGGGTCGACGACCTACCTGTCGGTGGCGGTGGACGGCGACCAGAGCGAACAGCTCGGCCACGCCAAGGACATCGAGGCGGCGCTGGGCGATGCGGCACCAGCCGGCGTGGAAATCTCAGTGGGCGGGCGTGCCGCGTTCTACAACTACCAGAACGAGATCTCCCGCAGCGACCTGGAAAAGGCCGAGCTGATCACCTTCCCGGTCACCCTCGTGGTGCTGCTGTTGGTGTTCGGCAGCGCCGTCGCGGCCGGCCTTCCCGTCCTGCTGGCCATGGTCAGCCTTGGCATCACGTTGGGACTGCTCTATCTGCTGACCCTGCTGATGCCGCTGTCTGTCTTCGTGACCAACACCGCGACCGTCATCGGCATCGGCGTGGGTATCGACTACGCATTGTTCATCGTCACGAGATTCCGGGAGGCGCTGGCCGCCGGTCGGACCCCCCGCGCGGCTGTCGTCGAGTCGGTGGCCACGTCCGGCCGCAGCGTCACCGTGTCCGGCCTCACCGTGGTCGTCGCGTTGGCAGGGATGTTCCTCGTGGACATCCAGGGCTTCCGGTCGATGGCAGTGGGCACCATGGTGGTGGTGACCCTGGCGGTGCTGGCCAGTCTCACCCTGCTGCCCGCCGTGCTGTTGCTGATCGGCCCGCGTATCGACCGGTTCACCGTGCTACGCCGGTACAAGGCCAGGCACCGGACCAGTGGATGGCACCTGTGGACCACGAGGGTGATGCGCCGCCCCCGGCGCTACCTGATCGCTGCGCTCGGGGTGCTCTTCCTGCTCGCTGCGCCGCTGACCGGGATCGTGCTCGGCCAGCCCAGTGCGGACACGCTCCCCGCCGACAGCCCGCCAAGGGTGGCGCTGGATCGTCTTGCCGCGGGGTTCGGGCCCGGCAGCATCGGACCGGTGGAGATCGTGGTGCCCACCGATGCAGGGCCGGAGAATGCGGAGAACCTCGCCCGCATAGCTGGTCTCACCGAGAAGCTTGCCGCCGACCCGGCAGTTTCCGCAGTGCTCAGTATGGCGGTACCCGGCGTCGACCCGGCCTCGCTGACCAGCGTCGACGGCGAGTTGACCCGAGTGGTGGTGATCGGCGCCGACACGCCGCAGTCCGAGGCCGGCCAGGATCTGGTGCGCCGGATCCGCGCGGACATCCTGCCCGCCGCCGGCATCGAGGGCGCCCTGGTCGGTGGCCAGGGCGCGAACGACCTCGACCTGACCGATGAGATCGCGGAGCGGCTGCCCTGGGTCATCGGCGGTGTGCTGGCTTTGTCCTACGTGCTGCTGATGGTGGCATTGCGGTCGATCATCCTGCCGTTGAAAGCCATTGTGATGAACCTGATGTCGGTCGGAGCGGCGTACGGCGTTGTCGTCGCGCTGTTCCAGTGGGGATGGGGCGCCGAACTGTTCGGTTTCCAGGCCGAGGGCTTCATCCAGGCGTTCGTGCCGCTGTTCCTGTTCTCCGTGCTGTTCGGCCTGTCCATGGACTACGAGGTCTTCCTGATGACCCGGATGCGGGAGGAGTGGGAACGCACCGGGTCCAACGAGCAGGCGGTCACCAAGGGTCTCGAACGCACAGGCCGCACGGTGACTTCGGCCGCGCTGATCATGGTCGTGGTGTTCGCAGCGTTCACCGGCAGCCGGTTGCTCGCCTTCAAGGCAATGGGTTTCGGTCTGGCCGCTGCCGTCCTGATCGACGCGACGGTCGTCCGGGTGGTCGCGGTGCCGGCGACCATGCGCCTGCTCGGACGATGGAACTGGTGGATGCCTCGCTGGCTGGACCGGTTGCTGCCGCACCTCGAGGCACCGGCCGAGGACCAGAAATGATGGGCTCCCATTCGATGGATCCCTAGGCGAGGCCCTCGAAGGGATCTGCCAGCCGCGGTGCGCCGGCAGGGCGGGAAGGCCATGCCTGCACCAGGTGCATAGCGCCTGCGGACGACACCCAATCTCGCTCGGAGTGCTCCGTCCACGGCGCCGCCCATTGGGTGCGGTGTTCGCGGAACGCCGCGGTGACGGCAGGGACCATGGTTCGGAGATCAACCGAGCACGCGATGCTGTCGTCGGGGACACCGCGCGGCTGGTAGACCTGGCTGGCATCGAACGGCACGCGGCCCTCGCCCACTCGCCGGGCGTTGACGCGGTCCAGCGCGGATTGCGGGTAGGCACCGTAAAAGAGCCGATGGAAGCCGACTCCGCTGTGCCCGGCGAAGCCCAGGAACGCCTCAGTCGCGGCAGCCCCCACAGCGATGTGGTCCGGGTGTCCGGTGATGCCGTCGGGTCCGAACGTCATCACGATGTCCGGACGTTCCTCCTCGAAAATGTCGGCGATCAGGGATTCGAGTTGCCCGGTGGGAAGGGCCCGCAGCCCGCCATCGGGAAGACCGAACCACTCATGACGATCCGGCATTCGACCGACCGAACGCCAGCCGGATTCGTCCTCGCGTCGCCGGACTGCACCGAGAGTCGCTGCGGTGGCGTCGATTCCCGGTGCTATCTCGCCGGCGTCGCCGTCCGTCGCGTGGACAAGTATGAACCGCAACCCGGGGTCGTCCCGATGGAGTGCGATGTATCCGGCCGCACCCATCACATCATCGTCGGGGTGGGCAACCACAAAGGCGATTACTCGGCCGGGGCGTTGTTGCATCTGTCTGATTCTGCACCGAGGTTCCACCGCTGGTCGAACCGACGGTTGACGCGGTGACTCGACCGGCAGCAGGCCGGTGGCCTTCGACGACAACCTGCACTACGTCGGCCCTCTTGCAGCCCCGCGCCATTGAGGTCAGCAGGGAAGATTCGATTGAAGTCTTCGTGCGCAGACTGAAGGAGGAAGACCAACCCTGACAGTGGGGGCAACACCGAGGTGATGTCCGGAACCGGTTCAGAAGGATCCGGCCGGTCACAATCCGGGCATGAGCGATTACAGTCCGTGTGGGACTGGAGGGGCCATGCCATCATCTCGTCGAAATCACCGGGCTCGAATCTTCGGATTGGTATCAATTCTGCTCGCCGGCAGCATGTTGATCATCAATCCGGTGAACGCCGAGACTGCGGCAAGACCCTTCTCCGTCGCCCAACAGGACCCGCCGACCGACAGCGACGAACCGCCCATCCTCAGCGACAAGGTCGACGCCGACCTGGCGGTTGCGCTCGACACCAAGGGCAGCGCCGATTTCTACATCGATTTCGCCGATCATGCCGACCTCGCCGCTGCTTCGTCCATCACCGACTGGGCGGATCGGGGCGCAGCCGTCGTCAAGACGCTGCAGGCCACCGCCGACGCCAGCCAGGCCGAAGTCCGCAAACAGCTGGACGCCGAGCAGGTCAGCTACACCAGCTTCTGGATCGCCAACACCATCCTGGTGCGCAGCGGCAGCATCGAGATCGCTCAGCAGGCGGTCGAGCAGGCCGACGTGGAGGCCATTCGGGCCCCTGAGACCTACGAGATCCCGGAACCGACCATCGGTATCGACGAGCAGCAGATCAATGCCGTCGAGTGGGGCATCGACCGGATCAACGCGGACGATGTCTGGTCGACCCTCGGTGTCCGCGGCGAGGGCATCGTGGTCGGCAGCATCGACACCGGGGTCAACTTTCAGCATCCGGCGCTTGCCGCGCAGTACCGGGGCAACAGCGGCGGCGAGATCAACCACGACTACAACTGGTTCGACCCGTCAAATGTGTGTGCCGGCGGGATCCCGTGCGACAACAACAACCACGGCACCCACACGATGGGCACGATGGTCGGCGGGGACGGCGGAGCGAACAACATCGGGGTCGCGCCGGGAGCACGCTGGATCGCCGCGAAAGGCTGTGAATCCAACACATGCTCGGACAGAGCGCTGCTGGAGTCCGGCCAGTGGATGCTGGCGCCCACCCGGCTGGACGGGTCAGGTGCCGACCCCGCACAGCGACCGCAGATCATCAACAACTCCTGGGGCGGACCGGGAGGTAACAGTTGGTACAGCCAGACCATCGACGCCTGGCGTGCCGCCGGCATCTTCCCGGCGTTCTCTGGCGGCAACAGCGGCCCCGCCTGCGGATCGGCAGGATCGCCCGGTGACGACGAGCAGGCGTTCGCGTCCGGGTCGTTCGACATCAACAACGTCATCGCCTCGACCTCGGGGCGGGGCAGGGTCGGCGGCGCGGCGAAGCCCGACCTGGCTGCGCCGGGCGTGAATGTCAGATCCTCGATCGCCAATGGCGGGTACGGCTCGCTGAGCGGGACGTCGATGGCCTCGCCGCACACCGCGGGCACGGTGGCCCTGATCTGGGCTGCGGCGCCGACCCTGCAGGGCGACATCGACCGCACCATGGCCGTGCTGAACGAGACCGCTGTCGACACCGAGAACCTGACCTGCGGCGGGACGGCGGCCGACAACAACGTCTGGGGTGAGGGCAGGCTCGATGCCTTGGCCGCCGTCAACTTGGCCAGGCTGCCGGTCGGCACGGTGACCGGGCACGTGACCGATGCGGTGTCCGGCCGGGCCATCGCCGGGACCCGGGTTGTCGTCAGCGGCCCGTTCGAGCGCACCAGCGGCACCGGCAGCGAGGGGGAGTACTCCTTTGTCCTTCCCGTGGGCGACTACACCGTCACCGCTTCGGCTTTCGGTTATCGAGCCGAAGAGGCGACGGTGACCGTCCGCGAGGGGGAGACCGCCGTCCAGGATCTGCTGCTGTCCGCGTTGCCGTCGGGTGCGGTGTCCGGCATCGTGTCCAGCACCTTCGGACCGGTCGGCAACGCCACGGTGACCATCGACGGCACCCCGATTCCGGCGACCACCACCGGTGCGGACGGCCGCTATGCCTTTGCCGCGGTACCGACGGGCAACTACCGGATGACGGTCACCGCCGGCGGCTGCCTCACTTCTACGACCGTCGATCTCGCCGTGAACGGTGACACGACGCTGGATGTCGCGCTTCCGCTGCGCGCCGACGGATACGGCTATACCTGTCTGGTGGAGGGGGCCGGGTATGTGGAAGGTGACACCGCGCTGAGTCTGGTTGGCGATGACGCATCTGCCGAGATCGCACTGCCGTTCCCGTTCTTCTTCTACGGTGCGACCTACAGCCGGGCGTTTGTCTCCACCAACGGTCACCTGAACTTCCTGGCGCCATCGACCATTCTCAGCAATGTCGCCATTCCCGCGACCGGGGTGCCCAACGCCGCCATCTACCCGCTCTGGGATGACCTGGTGGTGCAGAACCCCGGCAAGGTCTGGACCAAGGCCCAGGAAACCGCACCCAATCGGTCGTTCATCATCGAGTGGCGGAACGTCTATTTCTTCAACACCCCGACCGTGCTTGTCGATTTCGAGGTTCAGCTGAACGAGGACGGCAGCATCGTCACGCGGTACCGCAATCTCGGTGCTGACCCGCGGGAGCGCGGCAACTCTGCGACTGTTGGTATCGAGAACGCCGGTGGCACCGTCGGATTGCAGTACTCGTTCAATTCCCCCGTGCTCACGGACGATCAGTCGATCCGGTTCGTCCCGCCGACGACCGGCACGATCGAAGGCAGGATCACCGACGCCAATGACGGCCAGGGCATCGCGGGGGCGACGGTGCGCGCGCTCCAGGGAACCACCGCCGTCAGCTCGGGCACCACCGGTGCCGACGGGAATTACTCGATGCGGCAGAAGCTGGGTGCGTACACCGTCGAGGTCGGCTCGACCAATTACCGGACGCGGACGGCGCCGGTCGACCTCGTCAGCAACGGACAAGTGGCCACCATCGACCTCTCACTGGCCACCGCCATGGCCACGCCGAGTGCCTCTTCGCTATCCTTCCTGGCCAACGACGACCAGTTACGGACCACCAAACTCACCCTGGCCAATCCCTCGACCAGCGGCGTCACCCTGACCTGGTCGCTGAGCGACGGGCAGAGCTGGCTCTGGACGGTGCCGGCCACCGGCTCGATCCCGCCCGGGGGCACCGCCACCCTGACCGTTCGAGCCGATGCGTCCGGCGTCCCAGGCGGTGTCAACAGCGGCGCCATCTCGATCAAGTCCACTGCCGGACGGAACCCGACGCTGGACATCCCCGTGACCCTGGTGGTGCCGAAATACCGGCAGGGCGTGAATGCCGGCGGCACGGCGTATGTCGACGGTGCCGGTGATCCCTGGTCGGCAGACCAGGCCTGGGCCCCCGGTGGTTTCGGCTACCTCGGTGCGGGCTGGGTCACCACGACGAAGCGGCCCATCGCGGGCACCGAGGACGACCAGTTGCATCAGACACTGCGGGAATCGACCAGCGGATACCGCTTCGACAACCTCCCGGCCGGGACGTATGTGGTGGAAATGAACGTCAGCGAGCCGCGACCGACCCTGACATCGGGCCGCAGGGTCTTCGACGTGTGGGCCAACGGTCGACAGGTGATCGCCGGCTACGACCCGGTCGCGGCGGTCGGCACCCTGGCACTGGACCACCGGGAGTTCGAGGTGACCGTCGTCGAAGGGGGCGCAATCGCCATCGATTTCGGCGCCATCCGAGGCAAACTACCGCCGATCGTCACCTCGGTTCGGGTGACCCACCGCCCCGATCGCTGAGCCTGCCGTCCGAACCCCCATGCGCCCGGGCGTCAGCCGCCCGGGCGGCTTGCCTGGTCCGGGTACAGATCGGCGATCAGCGAGTTGGCGATCAGGTCGGCAACGTTCTCGAAGTTGCTGGAGCCGTTGACCAGCACGACAAATGTGGCATCGCCCGCCACGTATCGGAACATTGAGGCACCACCGCCGTTGATGGCTCCGGTGTGACCGGTCAGATCCCTGAGCTGGATCACACCCAGCCCGTAGCCGGCGTTGGCGACCGCCCCGGTGAACTGAGTGATGGTCAGGCGCTCCGCCTGGAGTTCCGGAGTCAGCAGCGTGCTGTCGGTCAGCTCGCGGGCGAGGACGGCGAGATCGGCAGCGGTCGAGGTCATCGCTCCTGCGGTCCAGGCGAAGGTTGGATTGAGGTCGGGCACCGCGACCAGGTTTCCGTCAACCGGCATGTAGCTGCCCAGAGAGGTGTCGGGCACGTTCGGCTCGTCGTCAGCAGGCATCCGGGTGCCGGTCAGACCCAGCGGCTCGACGACCTGGGTTCGGATCACCTCGCCGACCGGCTGCCCGGTGACCAGTTCGATGATCCGGCCGAGCAGCACGTAGTTCGAGTCGCTGTAGACGACCTTCTCTCCCGGTGGATAGTCGGCGGGATGGGTTCGGATCAGGTCGATGGTCTGATCGATCGTCCAGGGCGTCATGGGATCCGACTGGAAACTCGCGATCAGCTCATCGTCCGAGGTGTAGCTCCACACCCCCGCCGACATCGACAACAGTTGGCGGATGGTGATGGAGTCCCCGTTGGGAATGCCTGCGATGTACTGCTCGAGCGTGTCGTCGAGGGTCAGCTTTCCGTCGCCGACGAGCCTGAGGACCGCCGTCGCGACGAACGGCTTGGAGATGCTGCCGATCCGTCCGTGGTCACCTGGATCAACGGGAGTTCCAGTGGTGACGTCGGTGACCCCCAGCGAGCTGATCCACTCGTCGTCGCCGACCGAGACGTAGGCGACGGCCCCGGGCGTCAGCACTCCGTTGGCGAAGGCGGTCCCGAAGCTCTCCTGGAAGCTCTCCTGCAGCTTCGCCGTTGTCGCGTCGTCCAGCTGAACCGGCCCAGCGACTGATGACGAGACGAGCGGCGCGGTCGGCGATGTGTTGGAATCGGCAGTAGAGGTGGAGGACGACGAAACGGCCGCTGAGGCACCAGGAGTCGACGAAGCTGATGGCGACGAAGAGGCGGAGGTCGCCGGCGTCGAGGTGCCTCCGCAGGCTGACACGAGTATCAGCGAAGGAACCGTGAAGGTCAGCATGCCCGTCACCAGCCGCGACCGTCGGGACACACTGACCTCCTGGCAGGATGAAATCCTGGAAACCTACGCCGTGCGAACCACTTCCTCGACGATAACTTGCGGCTCGGATGTTCGCTCCGTTGCCCTGACGCGACTCACCACAGTTGAACCCGGCCGGTGGTCAGACGGTGACCACCCGCTGGGTGCTGGGAACCCGACCGTAGGCCCTGACCGCGAAGACATAGGCCACGATTCCGATTCCGATGCACCAGGCGAGCGCGACCCAGATGTCGGCGCCGACCGGCTGTCCGGCGAGCAGGGCCCGAATCGACTCGACGATGGCGGTGACGGGCTGGTTCTCGGCGAACGCTCGGACCGGCGCCGGCATCGTCGAGGTCGGCACGAACGCGGAACTGATGAACGGCAGGAAGATCAGCGGGTAGGAGAACGCTGCGGCGCCGTCGATAGTTTTCGCCGTGAGCCCGGGGATGACCGCCAGCCAGGTCAGGGCGAGGGTGAAGAGGGCAAGGATGCCGACCACGGCAAGCCAGTCCAGGATGCCTGCACTCGACCGGAAACCCATGAGCAGTGCCACCGCAATGATGATGGCAAGCGAGATGGCGTTGGACACCAGAGATGTCAGTACGTGACCCCACAGCACCGAAGAGCGCGCGACCGGCATCGAATGGAACCGGGTGACGATCCCCTTCTGGGTGTCGGTGAAGATTCGCACGGCGGTGTACGAGATGCCGCTGGCGATGGCGATCAGCAGGATCCCGGGCAGCATGTAGGTCACGTAGCTGTCGGTGCCGGCGTCGATGGCGCCGCCAAAGACGTAGACGAACAGCAGCATGAAGAGAATCGGCATGATCGCGACGGTGATGATCGTGTCCGGGCTGCGTCGGATGTGCTTCATGGAGCGCTTGAACAAGATGATGGTGTCCCGTAGTTCTTTCATCGGTCGACCTCCTCTGCTTTCTTGCTGACGATGGAGAGGAACACTTCCTCGAGTGTCGGTTGTTTCTCGATGTACTCGACTTTCGCCGGTGGCAGCAGCTGCTTGAGCTCGCCGAGGGTTCCGTTGGCGATGATCCTTCCCTCGTGCAGGATGGCGATCCTGTCCGCGAGCTGCTCGGCTTCGTCGAGATACTGCGTGGTCAACAGGATCGTCGTGCCGCCGCCGGCCAGTTTCTTGATGGTTTTCCAGACCTCGATCCGGCCCTCCGGGTCGAGTCCGGTCGTCGGCTCGTCGAGGAAGATGACCGCCGGCGTCCCGATCAGACTCATCGCAATGTCGAGCCTGCGGGCCATGCCGCCCGAATAGGTGTCTGCTCGTTTGCCGGCCGCATGGTCGAGTCCGAACTGTTGCAGCAGGCTGTCGGCAACCTGGGTGGGATTGGCGACGGCTCGGAGTTGGGCAACGAGAACGAGATTCTCCCGGCCGGTGAGAATGCCGTCGACAGCGGCGAACTGGCCGGTGAGGCTGATCTTCTCGCGCACTCGTTCCGGCTCGCCGGTGGTGTCGAACCCGCTGACGCTGGCCGTCCCGGCGTCCGGTCTGAGCAGCGTCGAAAGGATGTTCACCACCGTGGTCTTGCCGGCACCGTTAGATCCGAGCAGTGCGAAGATCTCACCGCGGCGCACCTCGAAATCGACGCCCTTCAGAACGCTGGTGTCCTTGAAGGCCTTGGTCAGGCCCCTCGCGTCGATGGCAATGTCGGTCATTGCTTCTTCTCCTCTTCGCGCAGCTTGTCCATCACGTCGCGGTTCAGGGACGTGCGCCAGTTCTCCGTGTAAGTCTTGGCGTTTCGTAGCAACTCATCGCAGAACGCGGCCACATCCTCGCCGGTCACTTCCAGCGCGCGCCTGCCGTCCGCCGCTCCGGTCTCGAACAGGCCGAGCAGATCGTTCAGTATTGCGATGACATCCATGCCGTCGCCGGCCGTGAATTTCCACATGTACTTCTTGATCTCGCCGTACACGATCCGGTAGTCGCTGGGCAGCGCTTCGGCGCGTGCCTCCATGCGCTTCCATTCTTTCTTGTCGCCGATCATCTTCTTCAGGAAGTTTTCCACGTGCTCTTCTCCTTCAGTTCGCTCATCTTCTTCGAAACGAAATCCCACTTCGCCCAAAACGTTTCGAGTTCGGTCTGCCCGGATTGGTTCAGCAGATAGAACTTTCTGGGCGGACCCATGGTGGACGGTCGCTTTTCGATGTTGACCAGCTCGTTCTTCTCCAGCCGCAGAAGGATCGTGTAAACGGTGCCCTCCACGACGTCCGAGAAGCCGAGTTCGCGTAGGGACGATGCGATTTCATAGCCGTAGGTCTCACCGCGACTGATGATCTCGAGCACGCATCCCTCAAGCACGCCCTTCAACATCTCTGTGAGATTTTCCAGGGTGATGCACCTCCTCTATAGGGTCCAACTCGGTATGTGGTACTACGTAGTACCGCTAGTGTGTATCACCGAGTAGAGGCTGTCAACCCCGTTCCGAGGATGGCTGGAGAATCCGATGTGATCGGGTGTCGCGTTCCATGTGAGCGGGGTTGCTGCACCGGTGATCGGTAGCGACCGAGCAAATCACCTGGCAGTGAAGAGGTTTCCGGACCGACGTCGGCCTGCGGGCCAGGGTCTGGCGGCGAGAGGGTGTCAGATGTCGAGGTCTTCGATGGCTGATTGATCAGCGGTCATGGCGACCAGATCGTAGAGCTCGGCGGGAATCAACGGACGAAGGTCGTCGAGCGAATCGACGACGTCGAGAGTGGCGGTGGGCGCGGTCGATCCGTACTGCTGGTCGCTGCTGAAATGTTTGCGCCAGCCCTGCGCAGTGCCGTCGGCCCCGGCGGTCCACAGAACCTCGGCAGACCGGTGGACATGCACGACGAACTTGCCCGTCCGGCTGCGGTAGACGTGGAACTTCTCCACGCGGTCCTTGGTCGAGCGTTCCAACTGGGCGAGCAGCACGCCGAAGAATCGCTGCCGTCGGCCGGTGCCCGGGCCCACCCGGACGGTGATCTCCTCGTAGCCCTCGAGTTTGCCCTCCTCGAGTTCGACGAGACGCCGCAGGGCGCGGGTGATGGTTGCCGAGAGGTTGCTACCGGACAATTCCTGGGCACGCTGGAACAGCGGAAGGTCGTCGTCAGCAACGTAGATGGTCTTGTTCGGCACGGCATCATCCTAACCTCCGCCGGAAGTATACGTATATGGATACGCATACCGCAAGACCGCTCGGCACCGCTCAGGTCTGCTGGCTCCAGTCACCCATCACCGTCTGCGCGGAGGTGTCGTGCGGGGTGCCGAGAACCGGATGGAGATCCAGCGCCGGCGAGTAACGGCTGGCGGGTGTTTCGCGGCCGAGCGCTTCCGCCATGGCCCGGACGTAGTGCGGTGCGCCGCCGCAGCAGATCCCGATGTACCCGGTACCGAGATCGGCTGCCTGCCGGGCGAAGTCGGCCATCTCGAAGCGGGTGTGCGCGAACGGCTCGAGTTGGATGGGGAACGCGCGCCGACCGTCCGGGTAGGCGAGCGACTCGAAAGCCGGTGCCGCGATGCTGGTCCGGTACGGGACCGGCTGGGCGGCGATCGGAATGTCCACCGCCGCCCGGATCTGCTCCAGCAGCGGCAACATCGTTGCCGGTCCGCGGGAGCAGTTCAATCCGACCACGGCGGCGCCGGCGTCGGCCAGCACCTTGCAGGCGTCGATATAACCGTATCCGTCGTAAGTCTTCTCGGGCTGCACACTGGCAAAGGTGACCAGCGCCGGTAGGCCGAACTCCTGGCAGACCTCCAGTCCGATCAGCGCCTCGCCGACGAAATCGTTGGTCTCGGCGATGACAAAGTCGACGCCCTCCTCGACCGCCCAACCGAGCTGTTCTCGGTACTGCTCCCTCACCACGTCCCCGGATCGTTTCGGGTCGGCCGGGTCGTACGACCAGGTGTTGCAGATGTTCCCTGCCACCAGAGCTCCGCCCTCGGCGGCGATCTCGTTCGCGATGCGGACAGCCTGCCGGTTCAGCTCCTCGAGCTGACCCTCCCGTCCGACATCCTTGAGCTTCTTGCGGTGTGCGTAGTAGGTGAGCGCGACCATGACATCTGAGCCTGCGCGCAGGAATTCGCGATGCAGCTGTCGCAACGCATCCGGTTCGTCGAGGATCACCTCCGGGACGTACGGGCCGGCCTTGATGTACCCGCGGCGCTCCAGCTCGAACACGTAGCCCTCTGCGCCGACCATCGGGCCGTCGGAAAGACGCTCGAGGAAGGTTCTCTCCGAAGGTCGGTTCATGACGATTCCCCTTCCGGGACAACAGCGGTGGAGGTGGCGAAGCGGGCCGGCGAGAACCGCCCTATGTTGTAGATGGTGCCCTCGCGCAGCGCTAGCTCGGACAGCACGCGGCCCACCCACGGCGCGAACTTGTATCCGGTGCCTCGCCAGCCCACGCCGACGAACACGTTGTGGAAACCGGGGACCGCGCCGAGCACGAAGTTGTCGTCTGCCACCAGGTCGTAGTCGCACTGGTCGACATCCGTCACCTGCGTGACCTCGGACCCGGCGATACCCGGAAGGCACTGCTCGATGAAATCGGAAATGCTGTCGATTCCTGTCGTGCCGGCATCGGTGACCGGCATGTCCGGCGGGTTGTAGTAGCCGATCTTCACCGCGTCGATCAGGCCGTCGACGATCGGGTGCAGGTAGATCCCGGTGTCGAGGTAGGCAATGACCGGCATTGCGTCCGAGGTGAACAGGTGCCGTTGGTCGGCGGGAGGGCGGAAGTACTTGGCGTCGCTGGGTCGGTCCTTGGTGATCGGCACCTGCAGGGTGTTACCCGGCAACAGCGCGAGCACGTCGTTGGTGCCGTGCCCGGCCGTGACCACCACCGATGCGGTGCGGAAAACCCCTGCGCTGCAGGAGATCAGGAGATTTGCACCGTCGCGTTCGATGGTCGAGACGGTGGCGCCTTCGTGGACCACGGTGCCGGCCTCGGCGAGGCCGGCCCGCAGTGCGCCGGTGACGGCAGGGAGATTGACCAACCCGCCGACCGGGTCGAGATCGGCGATATCCGCCACCAGGAAGGGGTATCTCGCCGTCACATCGTCGGTGGTCGCCCGCTCGACCGGCATCCCGATTCGGGTCATCACGTTCGTGCTGAGGGTGGCGTAGGTGGCACCGAGGTCCGGGGTGACCGCGGCCTTGGCGATGTTCATGCAGCCGCACCGCACCAGCACCTCCGCGCCGGTAGCCGTCTCGAACTGGGACCACAGCCGAATCGCCTCGTCCGCCAGTCGCGCGTAGCCGGCATCGAGGTAGTCACGCCGGTATGACCTTGTCCGGCCGTAGGACGCGGTCGTCGGGTCCCCGACGTGCCCACGCTCCAGCACGGCCACCCGGCTGCCGTGCTGCGCGGCCGTCCACGCGGTGAACATGCCCATCACGCCGCCGCCAATGACGACGAGGTCGAACAACTCGCTCGAGGGCTCCGTGCCTTCGGTCATCGGAATTCGTTCTCCATCAGATCGTGCGGAGGGCGCCGTCGGCCCCATCGAATGCACGCTACCGGCGGGACCGGCGTGCTCCCGCCGCGGATCCCCACTGGTGGATCCGCATTCGATCCCGGGATGTCGAGCCAATGCCGACCGCGCCCGAATCGAGTGCTGCAGGACGGAAGCAGGTTCGTTCCCGCGTCCACCTTCACCCGTCGTTGACAGCAGACGATCGAAGAGGCAATACTTGATGAGTAGACCGGTCTACCTAATCGGAGAACGATGAGTCAAGTCACGCCTGCTCCGCGCTCGCCGGGTGGCGGTGCGGCACAAGGCAGTCGCATCTCGGCGCGTACCCGGCTGCTCGCTGCTGCAGCTGAGTGCTTCTACGACCGCGGGCTGAGCGCCACCGGGATCGACACCATCACCGCGGCGGCGGGTGTGGCGAAGATGAGCCTGTACAACAACTTCGCGTCCAAAGACGATTTGGTGCTGGCCTATTTGGCTGCCCGGCACGAGGAATGGCTCGAGCTGTACCGGGCACGGGTCAATCCCGTAGGTGATGGGCGGTCCGGGGTCGCTGCCGTGTTCGATGCCTACATCGATCACGCACAAATGGCGTATCAACACGGTTTTCGTGGCTGTGGTCTGCTGAACGCCGCCGCCGAACTGCCGGCCGGAGCCCCCGGTCGCGAACTGGTCCGCGGTCACAAGGAGGAAGTCCAGTCGCTGCTGGCGGGGCATCTCGATGACCTCGGCACCATCGCCGCCGATGACGTCGGGCCATTGGCGCAGCAACTCGCTTTTCTGTTGGAGGGCGCGATGGCGCGCGCGGGCCTGGAAGGTGACAGTTCTCTGCTGCACCGTGCTCGTGATCTGGCTCTGCACATCGTCGACTCGGCCGCCGGCCGATGACCCGGTTCCTGCCCGTCGGTGTGGGGTTCGTGGTGCTGGCTGCGGCACTGTGGGGAACCACCGGCGCAGCGGCGGCAATGGCACCCGGGATCGGGCCGCTGGCCAT
>Ga0164306_10000417_pt1 | contig 17252 bp, 11 predicted proteins | sample Whisoiple_242_MG_FD_110213 | JGI IMG/M metagenome (GOLD analysis project Ga0164306, IMG submission 110213) | Soil microbial communities amended with fresh organic matter from upstate New York, USA - Whitman soil sample_242_MG | ecosystem: Environmental > Terrestrial > Soil > Unclassified >... | reverse complement strand
GCCCTCGTTCAGGGCGGCGCCTTTGCCGCGGCTCTTGGAGTGTCGATAGTGCAAGCGCGGGTCTTGGCGCCAAGGTTGGAGCGCTAGTTCGGTTTCGTTGCCCTCGGTTTGATCCACGACGAGCAGTTCGAAAACCTCGGCCGGATCGGCAAGCAGCTTTTCGACGACGGTCGCTGCCGCCTTTGGTCGGTCTTTTGTACAAACGATTGCGCTTACCACCTCGGACACCGATTGAGTGTACCCGAAACCGACGCACATCAAACAGCGGGAATCGTGGCTGGGTGACCCAAACCACCGGGCGCCGCGAAAGTTTCAGCAGCGCGACCGGACGAACTCGAAGAGTTGCCGTGCTGTCACACGCGAGTCGAAGCGCGCCTCGGCGCGAGCGCGCGCCTTGGTACCCATTTCGCGGCGCCGTGCGGCGTCGGAGACGAGCGTTTCCAGGTTGCTCGTGAGGGCAGCTGCGTCGTCGACCTCGATCAAGTGCCCCGTCTCGCCGTCGGAAATGACGTCTGGAATGCCACCTACGCGGGTAGCCACGATAGGCATCCCAGCGGCCAACGCCTCCAGGCAGACCATGGAATAGCAGTCGGCGCGGGTTGGCAGCGCAAAGACATCCGAGGTCCGGTACAGCTCGAGCAGCGCGTCGGAGTTGGCGTCGACGTTCCGGAACACGCGAACGCCTGGCTGTTCTGCCACTTCCGATTTTGTTACTAAGAGGAGTTCGGCGCGACCTTGGAACCGCTCCCTGAACACACTCAGCAGTAAATCACCGCCCTTGCGGACGAAGTCCCCGCCGACGAACAGGATGCGGGGCAACTCGTGGTCGCGGTTGCCCTCCGCGAACAGGTCCAAGTCGACTCCGGGCGGGATCACCGCGACGTCTTGGTCCCGGCAGCCGTAGTCGCGGACGAATGAGTCTTTGGCCCAGTTCGACCATGTAACGAAGCCAGCCGCGCGACTGAAGACCTGCTGGTACAGGAGCTGCTTCGCCCGCTGCGCGATCGCGCTTTCCGGAGGCTGACCGTATGCGGAACGCATGAACCGCTTGGCCAGCGGTGTCGCGTCACTCGAGAGGATAACGGGCTTCTTTCGGAACAGGTCTAGTGATAGGGGGGCGATCGTGGTGGTGTGAATGAACGCGCCGTCGATTTCCTCGATGATCCGGCTCAGGGCGCTCCGAGTCCGAAGGCTACCCGTGATTGTCCAAGGCAACTTTCCGCGGGTAAAGTCGATGGGCAGCCAGCGAGGCGGGTTTATCGGGCTAGTGGCTTCCTGGCGGCGCAGATTCTCGTAGTGGGTGACGCTGCCTAGCGTTTGTTCCATCACGTAGGCGATAGGCTTGGCTGTCACGCTGCAGACCTTGGATTTTCGTAGCGAAGCCTGTGCATGGTCGAAGCCGAACTCAACCACTTTCGCAACCTCCCCGTCAACGTGCCCGCGCCCGTGACAGCAGTCGTGATGCGGCCGAGTACTGGTCCGCGGCAGTGGCTGATTTGATAGGGTTGTCGTCGAAGTCCGTGCTGAGCGTCCCTGACCCGTGATAGGCTCACAGGTCAGGTTTGGCCCTATTGGGTCCGCATTCACGCCTGCACCAGTTGGGGTTCGGTCGGATGCGGTTCCGCTGGAGTGAGATTTCCGAATGACTCAGGAAGCATCCATTGGTTGTCGCTTTTGCGCGGCTCCGTTGACCCGCACCTTCGTGGATCTCGGCATGTCGCCGCTGTGTCAAACCCACCTCGAACCCCAAGATCTGAACAAGGGCGAGTCGTTCTATCCGCTGCACGTCTTCATCTGCGAAAAGTGCTTGCTCGTGCAGCTTCAGCAGTTCGTGACGCCAGACGAGATTTTCAGCGAGTACGCCTATTTCTCTTCGTTCTCGGACACGTTGCTTCGTCACGCTGCCGCCTATGTGGACGCCATGGTGCCGCGCTTCGGCCTGGGCCCGTCGAGCAAGGTGATCGAGGTCGCGAGCAACGACGGCTACTTGCTTCAGAACTTCGTCAAACGCGGCATTCCCGTGCTCGGTATCGAGCCCGCCGCCAACGTCGCGCGCGCCGCGGAGGAGAAGGGCGTTCCGTCACTGGTTCGTTTCTTTGGCGTGGAGACGGCCAAGGCGCTGGTCGCCGAAGGCACGCGCGCCAACTTGCTCCTGGGTAACAACGTGCTGCCTCACGTGCCGAATCTGCATGATTTCGTGGGCGGCTTGAAGGTGCTGCTCGCGCCCGGCGGCGTCATCACCATCGAGTTCCAGCATTTGATGCGCATGATGCGCGGCAATCAGTTCGACACCATCTACCAAGAGCATTTTTCGTATCTCACGCTGAGCTTCGTGGTGAAGTTGTTCGCGCATCATGGGCTCCGCTTGTTCGACGTCGAGGAAATCTCGACTCACGGCGGTTCGCTGCGCATCTTCGCCGGGCACGCGGACGAGTCGGCACCGCCCGCAACCCCGGCGCTCGCTGCAGTGCTCGAAGCGGAGGAGGCCGAAGGCATGAATCGCCTCAGCCACTACGAGAACTACGAAGAGCGAGTGAAAGAGACCAAGCGTCAGATCTTGGAGTTCTTGATTGACGCCAAGCGCGCCGGGAAATCGGTCGTTGGTTACGGCGCCGCCGGCAAGACCAACACGCTCCTGAATTTCTGCGGCATCCGCTCCGACTTCATGGACTACGTCGTCGATCGCAACCCGTACAAGCAAGGCAAGTTCCTGCCGGGAACCCACATCCCGATCTTGTCTCCCGATCGCATCAAAGAAACCAAACCTGACTACTTGTTCATCGGTCCGTGGAACCTCGTTTCCGAGATCGTCGAACAGACGTCATACATTCGCGACTGGGGTGGCAAGTGGATCGTGCCGATCCCGAACCCCAAAGTTTTGACCTGAGTCCGAAGATTTTCGCTCGATCTGTTCGTCGAACCCGGGTCGTTCCGAACCGGCAAGCCAATCCAAATGGGTGAATCGTGACCGAGACTGCGCAAACCATCGTTCAAAAAGATCTCGAATACATCTGTTCCACGCTCAAGGTGGAGTTCGGACGCATGGGCGGCAAGAAGCTGCTCGTCGTCGGTGGGGCCGGTTTTCTCGGCTACTACCTGGTGCAATCGGTCCTGCACTACAACGCGACGGCGGGCGCGAAAGCTCCGATCGATCTCACCGTTTACGACAATTACATCCGAGGCATCCCGCCTTGGCTGTCGGCGTTCGAAGGTACTCCTCACCTGACGTTGGTGAAGCATGACATCAGCCAGCCGCTGCCGGCTGACATGCCCGACTTCCAGTACATCGTCCACGGCGGGTCGATTGCCTCGCCGATCTATTACAAGAAGTACCCCATCGAGACGATGGACGCGAACGTGAACGGGCTGCGCAACTTGCTCGACTACACGTTGAAGCAGAAGTCCACCAAGACTCCAGTCGAGGGCTTCTTGTTCTTCTCGAGCAGTGAAATCTACGGTGATCCGTCGCCAGACAAGATCCCCACCCCGGAGGATTATCGCGGCCTCGTCTCCTGCACGGGTCCGCGCGCCTGTTACGACGAGTCCAAGCGCTACGGCGAAACGCTGTGCGTCAACTTCACCCAGCGCCACGAGCTGCCGATCAAGGTCGCTCGCCCGTTCAACAACTACGGCCCTGGGCTGAAGATCACAGACAAGCGCGTGCTCCCGGATTTCGCACGCGACGTGTTCGCCAATCGCGACATCGTGATGCTCTCGGACGGCAAGCCGATGCGCACTTTCTGTTACGTCGCCGACGCGGTGATTGGCTACTACAAGGTGCTGGTCGTCGGTAAGCCCGGTGAAGCGTACAACATCGGCGTGGAAACGCCGGAAATCTCCAGGGCGCAGCTCGCCGACAAGGTCGTGGCCATCGGCCGCGAGCTGTTCGAGTACAAAGGCAACGTGGTGAAGAAGGTGGACGCCGTCCACCTGATCGACAACCCCGATCGCCGTTGCCCCATCATCAAAAAGGCTCGCGAACACCTCAACTACGACCCGCAAGTTTTGGTCGATGAAGGCCTGCGTCGTTCCATGATCTGGTACTCCGGCAACCGCGACGCGGAGGAGTCATGAGCCGCATATCGGTGATGGGCGTCGGCTTCGTCGGGTTGGTCACCGGCGCCTGCTTCGCAGACAAGGGCCATCAGGTTGCCTGCATCGACGTCGATCGCGAGAAGGTCGACGTCATCAATCGCGGCCAATCGCCGATCTTCGAACGCGGGCTGGACGAGTTGCTCCAGCGCAACATCGGCAAAGGGCTGCGCGCGACGCTCGACGCGCGGCAAGCGATCGTCGACAGCGACATGACCTTCATCGCCGTTGGTACGCCTTTCGATGGTCAGCACATCGACCTCACGTACATCAAGGAATGCGCGCGCGTGATCGGCGAGGCCCTGCGCGAAAAGCAGGGTTATCACGTGGTGGTCGTGAAGAGCACCGTTGTGCCAGGCACGACGGACCGCGTCGTTCGCCCCATTCTGGAGCAGGCATCGGGCAAAAAGGCCGGAGTCGACTTCGGTTTGGGAATGAACCCGGAATTCTTGACCGAGGGCGAAGCCGTCAGCGACTTCATGGATCCGGATCGCATCGTCAGCGGCGGCATCGACGAGCGCTCTCAGAGCGCGCTGGAGGCGGTATACGAGGGCTTCCCCGGCCTTCGCCTGCGCACCAACAACTCGACGGCCGAGCTCATCAAATATGCGTCGAACGCGCTGCTTGCGAACCTGATCTCGTTCTCCAACGAGTTCGCCAATCTCGCGACGGCCCTCGGCGACATCGACGCCGCGGAGGTGATGCGCGGGCTGCACTCGAGCCGCTACCTGACGACCGTGTTGCCCAACGGCGAGCAGATCGTGCCTCCCATTACCTCCTTCTTGATGGGCGGCTGTGGTTTCGGCGGTAGTTGTTTGCCGAAGGACGTGAGCGCGCTCGCCGCGCAAGGCCGTCAACTTGGCCTACCGATGAAGATCCTGTCGGGCGTGCTGGACGTGAATCTTCATCAGCACGAGCAAGTGTTTCGGTTGCTCGGCAAGCATTTCTCGAGCTTGGAAGGAAGGCGGATCGTGGTGCTCGGCCTCGCATTCCGGCCGGACACGAACGACATGCGCGAGTCACCCGCGATCCCGATCGTGAAGCGCTTGGTCGCCGAGGGCGCGCGCGTCACCGGATACGATCCAGTTGCCGGCCACGAAGCGCAAAAGATCTTCGGCGACACCTTGCCGCTCGCCAGCAATCTGGAAGCTGCGCTCGAGGGCGCTGAAGCGCTGGTGATCGTCACGCGTTGGGCAGAGTTCCAACGCGTCCCCGAACTACTCAAGAAGAGCGGCGAAAGGCCGCTCGTCGTGGACGGACGTCGCTTGCTCGCCAAAGACTCTGTGGCGCGCTACGAGGGCATCGGGCTCGGCTGATCCGCGCGGGACAAATGTTGCCACTATCGCTTGCGGATTTGGTCGAGCGGGTTGGGATCGCCGATCTCGGAGCAGAGTTCGACACTCTGCTCCAGCGGCTCTATCCCATCTGTCGCAGCATCACCGGGCAGGGCGTTCGCGACACTTTGGCGATCCTGGCCGAGTCCATCCCGCTCCAGGTTCACGAGGTTCCGTCTGGCACCCCCGCGTTCGACTGGATCGTGCCCAGGGAGTGGAACATCCGCGACGCCTACGTGAAGAACTCGCGCGGCGAGCGCGTGATCGACTTCAAGAAGTCGAACCTGCACGTCGTTGGCTACAGCATCCCGATCTCGCAGAAGATGTCGCTCGCCGAGCTGAAGCAGAAGCTGCACTCGCTGCCCGATCAGCCAGACTGGATACCGTTTCGCAGCAGTTTCTATCGGGATGATTGGGGCTTCTGTCTCACGCACCGTCAACTTCAGGAGCTACCTCCGGACGAGTACGAGGTAGTGATCGATTCGACGTTGGCTGACGGCAGTCTCACCTACGGTGAACTGTTCATTCCCGGCGCGACGAGCGAAGAGGTGTTGTTCAGCGCGCACGTGTGCCACCCCTCTCTGGCCAACGACAACCTGAGTGGCATCAGCGTCGCGACCACTCTTGCTCGCTATCTGCTTGCACGCGTGCGCGCAGGGCTTACTCCGCGCTTCAGCTATCGTTTCTTGTTCGCCCCGGTCACGGTCGGCTCCATCACCTGGCTGTCGCGAAATGAAGAGACGGTGAAGCGCGTGCAGCACGGCTTGGTGCTCACGCTTCTCGGCGATCCAGGGCAAATCCACTACAAGCGCAGTCGTCGCGGCAACGCGCCCGTCGACCGCGCGGCAGTCCACGTGCTGCAGTCTGCCGGCGTGCCCCACGTGGTGGAGGATTTCTTACCCTACGGCTACGACGAGCGTCAGTTTTGCTCTCCTGGTTTCGACTTGCCAGTGGGCTGTCTGATGCGGACGCCGTTTCAGCGCTTTCCGGAGTACCACACCTCCGGCGACAACTTGAGCTTCGTGCGCTCGGACAAGCTGACCGACTCATTGTCCAAGCTCTTGGCCATCGTCGATGTGCTCGAGCACGACGCGACCTATGTGAACTTGAGCCCCAAGACCGAACCACAACTCGGAAGGCGCGGCATCTATCGCGCGCTCGCCGATCGCGGCTCGGATGGTGGCAATGAGATGGCGATTCTCTGGGTGCTCAACCAAAGTGACGGCAAGCATTCCTTGCTGGACATCGCGGAGCGTTCGAAGCTGAAATTCGAGCAGATTCGTGGGGCGGCGCGGCTATTGGAAGAGTGCGGGCTATTGCGACGCGAGCCGCTCGGTGCCTAACCGAGCGCGCTGACGTTGGTTCATCTTGGGCCGCAGCAACGCGAGCCAGATTTGGGATAGGCAATCGGAAAATGCTCACTGCAACCCTCGGCGACCGCTCGAAACCGCTCAACCTCTTGTGCCTCGGTGCACACGCTGATGACATCGAAATCGGTTGCGGCGGCACGATCCTTCGCTTGCTCCGCGAGCGACCGGGTTCCACGGTGCAATGGGTCGTGTTCGCTGCCAACCCCGTGCGCGAGGCTGAAGCGCGCTCCAGCGCGGCCGCATTCTTGACCTCCGCGGGCGCGTCGCAGGTGACGATTCATCACTTTCGCGAAAGCTACTTCCCGAGCGTCGTGTCCGAAATCAAGGATGCCTTCGAGCACCTCAAGCGCGCATTCAAGCCCGATCTCGTGCTTTGCCACCGTAAGGTCGACGCACATCAAGATCACCGAGTGATCGCCGAGCTTGCTTGGAACACGTATCGAGACCACGCCATTTGGGAGTACGAGATCCCGAAGTACGACGGGGATCTCGGCCTGCCCAACGTGTACGTGCCACTGTCTCGCGTGGACGCTGACACCAAGGTCGAGCTGATCTTGAAGCACTTCGCGTCGCAAGCAACGAGAGCTTGGTTCCGCGCGGATACCTTCAATAGCGTGATGGGGCTGCGCGCAATCGAATGCAACGCGCCGGAAGCTCGTGCTGAAGGTTTCTACGTCCGCAAGCTAGTCATCTAGCGCTCGGCCGCCATGCCAGGAGCTTAAAACCAGCTAGGAAGCCAACCAGTCCGAGGCCGATCAGAATCGAAGCTCCGAGCACGAGGCGCTTGGCGTCCGTGCCGCTGTCGAGCACTACCTCGCGCAAGAGCCGAACTAGGTAGGTCGTCGGGAGCAATTCGCCAGCGACACGCAACGGGCGCGGCAACTCTTCGAGCAAGAAGAGCGCCTCGGACAGGAGCAGAAGCGGGACCAGAAGCACCTGGCTCAGCTTCAGTAGCGTCGATTCAGTTGCGACCCAGCACGCGACCACGAAGCCAATACCGCTGAAGGCAAGCACCCCAGCCAGCCCGAGCACAGCCAGCCACGCCGCGCCATGCATGTTCAAAGGCAGTTTGAAGAGCAAGCGAGCGCCTAGGATTAGCAGCCCCGTCAGCAGAAGCGAGACGAGGACCTGCCGCACGCACCGCGACACGAGGGAGCTCGACGACGTTCGTTGAGGATCCGCGAGCTCCGTCAGCAGCAAGGCGGCCCGCTGCTCGCGGACGATCCGTCCCATCCCGACCAGGCTGAAGCCGAGCAGCGAGAACGTAAGCAACCCGGGAAACACGAAATGCAGATAGCCGAGGTTCGATGTCTGCAGCAGCGCGAGTTCGACTGGTTGCGCGATCGCGGCGCTGAGTCCCCAGCCGAAAAAGACATTGTGGGAGCCGACCGTGAGACGCATTGCGGGCCGGCCGGGCTCGCGCGACAACACCGCGCTCACCATGCCCAGTCTCAATCGACTCTCGGCCTGGGCGCGGTCGATGGCTATGAAGCGTATTTCGTCCGTATGACGGAACTGTTCGCTCAGTTGGCGTTGTTCGGCATCGGAGATTGCGTTCGGGTCGACGGCGATCCGGTGGCGGTCAAATGGGCGCCCGTTGTGCAGGACGCCGGCCAAGACCGAGAGCATCAGCAGCGCGATGGCAAAGGACAGCAACGCTGAACGGTGACTCCAGGCAAGCTTCAATATGGGCGGTCGACGACTGCTCATCGCGCGCAACCTAACATACTTATCCCGTCGTTCTCGGTGACGTGCGATTGGGCTCGCGACGCCGCATTGCGAGGATCCGATTGTTCGCTCCGGCAAATTGACTAGTCCGCGACACTCGCGGGAAGCGCTGACCGCGGCTTGCCACCCTGGGCCAACTATGCAAAGTCGGAAGCTGAGGGCTCGAATATGGTCTCATCTACTCCCGACGCGCTAACGGATGGCAGTTCAGTGATGGGCTCAGCCCCGAGCGGAGCGGTCGTGGGATTGGAGCGAAGAGAGCGTTGGCTACTGGGGGGCATCGTCGCAGCGGCGTTCCTTCTGCGGCTCGTCTGCATCTCCCGCATGGGCACGATCGATTCGGAAGGGGCGGAATATGCCCGAATCGCTGAGAATCTCGTGGCGGGCAACGGCTACACGGGGCTGGTCACGCCTGGCAAGAACCTGATCTTCCCTCCGCTCTATCCGTTCTTGATCGCGTTATTCACCCCCTTGGTCGGTGGAGCCGAACTCGCCGGGCGATTGCTCTCGTCGACGATGGGATCGCTGATGACGGTTCCGGTCTACCTGGTCGCGCGGGACCTGTACGGACGTCGCGCCGCACCCTTCGCCGCCCTGATCGTGGCGCTCCATCCGATGCTCATCGGCTTTGCTGCGTCCGTCTACTGCGAGAGCACGTACATGGCCTTGCAGTTGACCGCGGTTTATCTTTGTTTGCGTGTCTTCCGGCAGCCGACCCCGCGGTTGCTAGTGCTCACGGGCGCCGTACTCGGTGCGTCGTATTTGGTGCGTCCGGAAGCAGGGCTGTATGCGTTCTTGGCTACTGGCATAGTCGTGCTGATTGCGTTGATGCGCGGGCAAAAGCCCTTGCCGGCATTGGGCCGGGGCTTGTGCTTGCTCGCGACCTTCGCCGTTCTGGCGTTCCCCTATGTCGCCTGGCTCCACGCGCAGACCGGCCAATGGAGGCTGGAAGGCAAGAGCTCGCTCAACTATGCGACCCAGCGTCTGATGGACGAGGGCCACAGCATGTACGCCGCAAGCTACGAGGTGAAGCCCGACCTCGAGGAGCAAGGGATCTGGCTCACATCACACGCGACGACGATGCAACGCGCCAAGGTTCCACCAGGGGAGCTGCCACGGTACTTGCTCGGGCGTGGCCGATCGGTGGCCGCCTTCGTGAAGAATACGCTCGTGGCTGGTGGCATGCTCGGTGCGCCAATGATTTTTGGCCTCAGCCTGCTCGGCATCTTCGGAGTGCCGTGGTCGCGTCATTTGGCGATCGCCCAGCTGATGATGTTTGTCATCGTTGGGCTGACCGGAACTGCGCTGTTCTTCATTTATTACCTGTCTCCCAGATATCTCATCACCTGCATCCCGTTCTTGAGTATCTGGGCGGCGTCCGGGATCGTCGTACTGAGCGATTGGCTAATCCAGACTCTGCGCCTCGTGTTTGGAAAAACCGGAGCTGATTGGCTGCCGCAAGCGTTTGGCGTGGTAGTCGCCGTGCTCGTCGCTTTCAGCGCCGTGTCGGGAGCGCGTGAACTCTACGAGTTGAAGACCTTCGCGCGCGACGCTCGCCCGATCCGAGAAGCAGGTGAGTGGCTGAACCGATACGAGCCGGGCGAAAAGATGATCACGGATTCACAGGACATGCTGCCCTTCCACGCACGGGCCAAGTTCCTGCCGCTGCCGTACGCCGATTCGACGACGGCGCTGCGCTACCTGCAGCAGCACCACGTGCGGTTCGTCGCTCTGCATGACGCTGACAAGGTCTCCACGCCGTTTCTCGAAAGTTGGCTCAAAGATGGCATTCCCTCGCCGGGTGCCGAGCTGATTTACAATCAGTCATCCCCCGCGCTGGGCCGAATTCTGATCTACGATCTCACGCCCGTTACTTCGCACAAGCACGGCAGCGCCTCGTGAGCCGCAGTGCACTGGGGCTTCTGCTAGGCACGGCCCTGATTGTCGGTGCAGGCTGCGCGGGCGGGCCATCCTCGGGAAGTGGCGATCATGGAGCGTCTGCGAACACCGACAAGGGACTCGACGCGCCTCTGGTTGCCCCCGACAGCGCCGCTGCGCGCGGCGTTGGTTGGTCAATCAAGGGCGGCTTGCTCAGCTTCGAAACCGCATTCGCGCAAAGCCCGTCCGCACTCTCGCCCGCGTGGCTGACTGGGCTCGATCCACTGCAGTTGCCGGTGACGGTTGCGAATGGCGTCGTTTTCGGTACTCAGTCGGGCCTGGAGGCCGCGTCGCACAACTATAACGACTCGCTCGCCTGGCTCGCCGGCACGTTCCCACCCAACCAACGCGCCAGCGCGGTGATCCACAAGGCGCCCGGCATTTCCGGCGGCTATCAAGAGGTGGAAATCTTGCTGCGCTGGTCGTCCGGGCCGCTGCGAACGGGTTTGCCGTTCGGTGACACGCACTCACGCGGCTACGAAATCAATCTGGCCTGGGATGGCGAGTACGTCCTCATCTCGCCGTTCAAATCCGCGCCGCTGTTCGACTCTCTGATCAGCGGCACACCAAGCAGAGCATTGGGCGTGCAAGACGGCGACATTCTCAGCGCCGAGATCGTCGGTAACACGATCACCGCGACGCTGACCCGCCACGGACATACGACGATTCTCGCGTCAGCCACGGACCCGTCGCCGATCACGACCGGGTCGCCGGGGATCGGGTTTTTCCGCGGTACCGCGCCGGGCGCCACGACGAATTCGAGCAGCTTTGGTTTCACGAGCTTCTCCGCCACGGCGCTGCCCTAGCAGCCATGAAAAAAGCCTCGGGCGCGGAGCAAACTCCGCGACCCGAGGCTTAGAACGAACGAGCGAGGCCGGCTACAGTGAGTGCGCGGAGAAGCTACTGAAGCCGTACTTGCTCGTTGCCGGTGAGCCGGCCCAGTAGAACCCGATGCCGGGACTGCCGGTCGCGAGTCTACCCGACTTGTTGTCGGTGCCCGTGCACAGCTGATACTTCACGCCGTCGCGAATGATCCAGCTCGTGATGGTGTAGCCCACGATCTGGGCCGCCAGAATATCGCCATTGCGTGGCGCGAACGGCGCCTTGGTTTCTGGACAAATCACCGTGTATTGGGAGACATCGGTCCCCAGCTGCCCTGGCCAGCGGCCAATCACAGCATAGTCACCGTTGTACGCGAGGTTGCACTCGTAGCCGTTGCTGTAGTGGGCCGAGTCGGACCAGCGCAGCAAGATCTCGACCTCGGCGTATTGCGCGGGGATGCCGGACTCGATGTGAATCACGCCTTCCGCATACTGATCCGGAGGCCAGCCCGAAAGGATGGCGTAGGAGTCGTCGTAGGGGCCGAGATTGTGTCCACCTTGGGTACCGTAGGCGATGCCACCCGAGGTCACGACATTGGTCCAATCGAGGCCGTTGTTGTGCCAGATCCCACCTTCGGAGATCGGGCTCTCGTTCAAGCCGAAGTTCGTTTGATACGAGAACGCCGAACTCGAGCCGCTGACGTTGAAGGTCGCGCTCCCGACAGTGGAGCCGGACGTGGCCTTCACTTGGAAAGGTCCGCCGCTCGAGCCGCCGGCACTGAGCAAGCCACTCGAGCTAATGATGCCGCCGCCGGTGACCGACCACGCCATGCTGGGCTGCGAAGAGAGCGTTGCGCCGAATTGGTCTTTGGCGGAGGCCTGGTACTGCTGAGAGCTATTGACCGGGAGGACCGCGTTGAGCGGCGTCACAGAAATACTCGACAGTGCTTGATTGACTAGCACGGTCACGTTGCTCACGACCGATGCGCTGCGAGCGTCGCGGATCGTCGCGGAGAGCGTGTAGCTACCGGCCTTGCTGAACGTCGCGACGCTGTTCTGGGCGGCGTTGCTGCCATTGACCGAGAAGCTGACCGAAGCGGGGCCCGTGGCGGTCCACGTGTACGTCAGATTGCTTTCACCGGCATCATCCGCGCCGCGTACGTTGAGCGATGTCGTGGTGCCACTGGTTGGGTTGGAGTTTGCCGATGCAGCGAGCGCAACCGTAGGCGGCTGATTGTTGTTGGCGCCTTCGCTCGGTATGATCTCGATACCGCTGGATTTCGCGTTGTCGACGACGCCAATGTACTGAACGACGATCTCTCCCGAAGCCGACGCGCCAATGTTGAAGTCCAACGCGGTGGCTTTGTTGCGCCCGCCAGCGGTCGCGAAGATATCGAAATTCGTCAGCACCTGGGCGCCGTTGATCTTCACGTTGAAGGTGCGGGCTCCCGAGTTGCTGTAGCGGGTCTCGGCAAAGTGCAAGCGCGTCGTGTAGCTCGCGCCGGCGGTCAAGCCCCCGAAGGTGTAGCTATGGTTGCCCCAACGCTCGGTGCTGTACACCGCTGCCGGAGCGGCGTTGGCGACGTTGGTCGTTGAGACGACCACCCCCGCATCCCAGGTATTCCCGCCGGAAGAATACTGGTCAGCAGCGAATGAGCCAACGCTGCCGCCGCCGCAGTTGATGCGGTAGCTCGCTGGGGGCGTGGGCGCGGTCGCGTTGACCACGACGTTCACGCTGCTCGTCACCGAGCTGCCGACAGCGTCTTTGATGGTCGCTACGAGCGTATAGCTGCCCGCCTTTGCAAACGTCACCGTGGTGTTCTTGGCCGCATTGCTGGCGTTCGCCGAGAAGGTCACCGGCGCTGGGGGCGTGCCCGTCGCGGCCCAGGTATAGGTCAGGTTCGGCTCGCCACCATCGTCAGCGCCGAGAACGGAGAGCGCGCTGCTGGTGCTGTTCGTTGGATTCGGGTTGGCACTGGCTGCGGTCGCGACGGTCGGCGCTTGATTCGCGCTGTCGGGCGTAAGAATTTCGATCCCGCTGAGCCGGGCGTTGTCGACCACGTTGGCAAATCGCACGGCGATTTGGCCGGTAGCGCTCGTAGTAGCTGGAAAATCACGCACCAGCGCTTTATTGATTCCAACTTGCGCGAACACATCGAAGTTCGTCAGGACTTGCTGTTCGTTGATGAACACATTGAACTTCCGACCACCGCTGGACGTAAAATTCGTCTCCGCCAAGTGCAGCCGAACCACGAAAGGAACGCTTGCGCCGAGCCCATCGAACGCATACGTGAAGTTTCCATAGCGTTCGCTTTGATACACGGAGGCCGGAGCGGCATTGGCCACTCCAGAAGTATCGACGCGATTGGCCGAGGTCCACGTATTGCCGCCGCTGAAAAATTGATCGGCGTTGAATGGGGACACAGAGCCGGCGCCACAATTGATGCGCACGGGTGCAGACAGTGGCGCCCTTTGGGATCCTGTCGCTTCCTCACCATTTCCTTCGCCGCTCGAGCAGCCGACCAGGCAGGTCAACGTGGTCATCAAAGCAAACGCCACGTACCCGCTCGAAATACGAGCGAATGCGCGAACCAATGTACGTGCGACTGAATGCATCACTATCTCCTCGGCGACGTCAATGTCACTGCCGTGAGCAACACCCATGCCGGGACGTCGCTGTGCGAGCGATTAGTGACACAACGAAACACATGTGCACTCGATAAGTTCGTCGCGCGTGCCAGTTTCGTGTGGTTGCGTAGGAGAATGGGCCTGCTCGACCTACAAGCGAATGTAGCGACAATGCGCAAACTGTGGCGTTGCTGCCTAATTTACGAGGCTCGATCGGCGAGCGCGCGGAAGAAAAGAGTCGACTCATTGACGTAGTGAGTGTCATTGGTTTCGTGACTTCCCACATCGAGAAATGAGGGACTGACTCGCAGAGGAGACATAACGCCGCACTGTGGCGCCGATGTTGTGCCCAGCGGATACGCGCTTTCGAGCGAAATAGGATAATAACGTGATTAAATCATTTGATGTCGCATGAGGGACGACATCAATGAATTACACGTCGTTATCACGCTTGCACGCGCGGAGTTACGTGCTCGTCAATCGTCAAAGTGAATGTGCAGAAAAGCTGGTGAACCCGTACTTGCTGGTAGCGGGAGATCCAGCCCAGTAAAAGCCGATGCCCGGGCTTCCGGTTGCGAGCTTTCCGGCTTTCGTGTCCGTGCCCGTGCACAGCTGATGCTTCACGCCATCACGAATGAGCCAGCTCGTAATGGTGTAGCCAACGATTTGCGCCGCAAGGATGTCTCCATCGCGCGGTGCGAACGGAGCTTGGGTTTCGGGACAGATCACGGTGTATTGAGATACATCGGTACCCAGCGGACCTGGCCAACGACCAATCACTGCATACTGGCCGTTGAACGCGAGATTGCATTCGTAGCCATTGCTGTAGTGAGCGTTGTCAGTCCACCGAAGTAGAATCTCGACCTCCGCGTACTGCGCGGGAATTCCGGATTCGATGTGAATGACCGCTTCCGCGTATTGATCGGGAGGCCAACCCGAGAGGATTGCGTAGGAGTCATCGTACGGTCCCTCTTTGTGCCCATCCTGAGTTCCGTACGCGACGCCATTCGAGGTGACGACGTTGGTCCAGTCGAGGCCGTTGTTGTGCCAGACACCACCCTCGGAGAGCGGATTCTGGGCGGTGTTGAAGTCCGTTTGATACGTGAACGTCGAGCCCGAGCCGGCTTTGCCACCTTGCCCGCTACCGGCGTTGCCGGGGCCTGTTCCACCAGAGGAGCTGCCGCCGACGCTACTCGTACCGCCCTTGCCTGCGGAGCTGGAGGACCCGCCCTTGCCAGCTGTGCCCATGGTGCCGCCCGCTCCCGTACCCCCGCGGCCGGCTGAGGCGATCGTGCCGCCTGCTCCCGAGGAACTGTTGCGGCCGCCAGAGTTGGACCCACTGCCGGACCCGCCAGAGTTGCTATCCGTACCAGCGGAGTTGCTGCCCGTGCCGGCGGAGTTACTGCCCGTGCCTCCACTATTGGGTGCGCTGGCCGCGGACACGCCGTCTCTGCCAGCGGAATTGGCGGTGCCGCCTTTGCCGTTGGCTCCGGAACCGTTGCTGACTGCCCCGCCACCATGAACGCTTTCCGCCCCCGCGAGGCCCTCGGTTTGTGCGGTGAGGGACTGCTCTTGAGACGCGGTGTGCGCACACGCGCTGAAGAGAACTGGAATGGACAGCAGCAATAGGTCGTGGCGCATGGGGCAATGATGCGCGAAAAGATTCGACCTGTCAGGCAACTGAGTCATTTTTGCAGACTGCCCTCTGGTCAATTGGCCGAGTTTCACCGATAAGCCTTCGAAAATATTCGAGGCCGGTAGGAAGTTAAACTGAGCCTCTTAATTTCCTGAGCGAGCGAATCGGGCAAACTTGCGCTGTAGCGTGCCGCGCAGCTTGTCGATGAGCTCCTTCTCGATTCCGCCTGTTACCCAAAGGGTGAGCAGATACGCCCCGAGCGCGAGCGGGCCAGCGATGAATGGACTAATCGCTGCGGTCAGTCGAGCGACGCCCACCAAGGCCGCTCCCGCGAGGATGGAGAGCAGAAACACGCGTACGAACTTGCGGTCGAAAACGCCGCGCGGCGCAAGCACGATGCCGCAGATGACGACCGTGAGCTCGCTCACTACGGACGCGATGCACACACCGAGACCGCCGTTTTCGTAACGCTTTTGGAAGTACGGCACGAGCAACCAATCGAGCGCGACGCCAGCGCCCAGACACACCGTCTGCACGACGCTCCAGGCTCGCTGCTTACCGGCAGCGAGTACACAGGTGCCGAGCGGCATACTGAAGTACACCAGCGCAATGAACACCGAGAGAATGCGTAGATCGTCCGCGGTGGGGCCGAAGGCCTGGCGATTGAACAGCGCAATGGCCACGTCTGCGTAGAGCGCAGTCCCGAGCATCACGGGCACGACGACCAACGAGACGCTACGCAGCGACCCGCTCGTCGTGCGCGCGAACACGGCGCGGTCATCGCTCCAGAGGCGGCACAGGGTCGGGTACAGCGCGCCGATCAGGGCCGAGGCGGGAAACAGCAATACACCGACCAGACGCCGCGACACGGCGTACCAGCCGATTACCTCGGTGGACGTGTACCGAGACAAGAACAACGTGTCGAGCATGGGCTGCAGATTCATGATCAGCCCGGCCACGACGAACGGTGTACCGCCCTTGAATAGTACCTTGGTTGCCTCCCAACTCGTGCGCAGCTTGTTGACGCCGGCGGGTTTCAAGCCGCGCCAAACGTAAATGAGGATGACCGCACAAGCCGCTCCTTGAGCGGCCACTGCCGCGCGGAGTTGGCCGCCGAGCATCACCACGGGAATGACGAAAGCGGCGACGAGCAGCTGTTGGCCAACGTGCGCGTACGCGGGCACGCGCATTTGTTCCAGTCCGCGAATGGTATCCTTGCCGCCCGCGGCGTAGGCGGTGAACAGCTGATGAGCCGTGGTCAGCGCCAAGATCCACTGCAGGGCACTGCCGTAGCCCCACAGGTAGCTGCCAATCGCCATCACCACGTAGACAGGGATTACCAACGCCGAGCGAAATGCGAGGCTGCTGCCCAGCATCAGGCCCGACTGCGCATGATCCCGCGCAACCACCGCGGGCAACACACCATCATGACCCCAGTTGACCGCCAGGAACCCGAAAGAACACCAGGTATACGCGATATACGACAGACCGAACGCGTCGGGCCCCAGGTAGCGAGCCACGACCACGTTGGTCAGGATCGAAAGCGGAACGGTGAGCGCTTGCGAGATCGTCAGATACAGTGTGTTGCGCGCGACCAGCTTCCCGGTCTCGGCTTGCGTCGGCGTGCCGGCGGGCTGGGGGACTAGTCCCTCGGAACCAGGGTTACTCACTGAGCTCCGAGCGCTGCACGCGTCACGAGCCGCGT
>Ga0164306_10000416_pt1 | contig 17257 bp, 23 predicted proteins | sample Whisoiple_242_MG_FD_110213 | JGI IMG/M metagenome (GOLD analysis project Ga0164306, IMG submission 110213) | Soil microbial communities amended with fresh organic matter from upstate New York, USA - Whitman soil sample_242_MG | ecosystem: Environmental > Terrestrial > Soil > Unclassified >... | reverse complement strand
GCGACCCCCGTGCGGGCATCGGCCTGGGCCTGGCCTCCGGGTTCGGGTTCGCGATCACCGAGACCACGCAGTACGCGGTCCAGCTCCCCCAGGCGTCCGGACCGTCGTTCTGCGCCGGCGTCACCGTGACGACCGACCCCGCCGCGGTCGCGACGGCGCAGGTCGCCCGGATCTTCCTGGTCTCGCCGCTGCACTGGCTGTGGGCGGGCATCGCGGTGGCGATCGCCTGGCGGCTGTGGCACCTGTACGGGCGGCGCGGGACCCCCGGAGCCGTCGGCGGCTTCCTGCTGGTCATGGTGGTCCACTCGCTGAACGACAGCAGCGCGACCGCGACCTGCGGCGCCGACCCCACCGTCGCCGCCCTGCTCGGCGTCGCGAAGTACGCCCTGCTCGCGGTGACGTACCTCGTGTTCCGCGCGTGGGCCCGCAAGTCGACGCCGCCGACGCTGATCGGCCGGGTCACCCGGGCGTGGGTGCCGAAGCACCTGCCGCGCCCCGCGGCCGCGGTCGAGCCCGACGCCGAGGCGCCCGCGACCGCGGCGCGGTGACGAGGCCGCGCGGCGCCCGGCCGGCCGGGACGCCTAGCCTTCCCAGTGGGCAAGCGCTCGGGGCTCCCCCACCGGCTGCGCGTCCGGCAGAGTGAGCACGTGCCCGCCGCCCTGCGCCTGATCACCTCGGTCGAGGTAGCCGACCCGGAGACTCCTGCCACCGTCGCGGACCGGTCGCTGCAGATCGGTGCGTCGCACGAGCTCGAGCTCGCCGACGGGCGCCGCGTCACGCTGCTGGACGACCGCGGCTGGATGGTGTCGGGGCCCGTTCGGATCTGGTCGCACACCTCCCTGGACGACGTCATCGCCTCCGCCCGTGCCGTCGTGGGCCCGGACGAGCCGGTGGACGGCGCCTCGTCCGAGCAGGCCGAGGCCGACCACTGGGCGTACCTGGCCGCGCACGCGCGGGACGGCGGCGTCACGATCGCGCCCGCCGATCTCGCCCGGCTGCCGCACGACGTCGAGGTCGGCCCCGGGATCCGCGACCGCCTCGCCACCGCGTCGCGCCGCTGACGGCGCGAGCCCGCGCCCCCACCAGGTCAGCCGGGCTGCCGCCCAGCGGTGCGGCGGGACGCGCGGGCCGACCGCCCGTCGACCGCGGGAGCGCGCTCGCCTCGCGCTCGGTCCCGCGTTCCGCCACGATCGGCCCGTGAACGGTCCCGCGTGGCTCCTCGTCGGCTGGGTCGCGGCCGTCGTGGCGGCGTACCTGGTCGCGGCCGTCCGCGCGCGGCGGGCTGCCGCGCCGCTCCGGCCCCGGGTGGCGCTCGCCGTCGACGCCGGGGCGACCGCGCTCGGCGCGGCGGCGATCCTGCTGGTGGTGACGACGGCGCGCGCCGACGAGGACCAGCCGCTGCTCGGCGGGGCGGTCGCCCTGGTCTCGGTGCTGCTGCTCAGCGCGACGGCGGAGCGCTGGCGCCGCACCCGTCCGGCCGGCCGGGACGCCTAGGGCGCCGCCGTGCGCGCGGCCGGGCCTACGCTCGGCCCGTGCTGATCTACTCGATGAGCGTGACGCTGGACGGCTACATCACGGACCGCGCCGGCGGGTTCGGGTGGAGCGCGCCGACCGAGGACCAGTTCCGGTTCAGCCTGGCGCAGGTCGGCGAGCTCGGCGCGTACCTGTGCGGCCGGCGGCTCTACGAGACGATGCTGCCCTGGGAGACGGACCCGCTGATGCGCCGCACCGCGCTGGGCGACGCGTTCGCGGACGTCTGGGCCGCGCTGCCGAAGGTCGTGTTCAGCCGCACGCTCGACCGGGTCGAGGGCCACGCCGCGCTCGCGTCCCGCCCGCTGGCGGAGGAGGTCGCCGCGGCGCTCGGGGCGACGGACCGGGACGTGTCGGTGGGCGGGGCCGACCTGGCGGGGCAGGCGCTCGCGCTCGGTCTGCTGGACGAGGTGCGCGCGTTCCGGGACCCGGTCGTCGTCGGGGGCGGGACGCGGTTCCTGCCGCCCGTGGCGGAGCCGCTCGACCTCGACCTGGTGGAGACCCGGACGTTCGGCTCGCGCGTGGTGTACGAGCGCCACCGGCTCGTCTGAGGCCCTGGGCGCGGCGGTCCCGCTACGGTGCGGCGCATGACCGACTCCGCGACCTGGTTCGACGGCGACGCCCCGCGGTCCGCGGCCGAGGCGCGGTTCCTCGCGGGGCTGCGGGCGCACGGAGACGCGTGGCGCGACGCCGGCCTGGAGCCGTCCGCCACGCGCGCCCGGACCGTCCTGCGTCCGCTGCACGTCCAGGTGGACGTCCCGGGTCTGCCGCCGCGGGACGTCAACCTCCAGGTCGGCTTCTGGACGTCGGGGCCGCGCGGGACCGGCGTCGAGGGCGAGTGGGGCGGCGACCACCTCCTCGACGGGGACGCCGCCGGGGGCCTGGCGCTGTTCGGCCTGCCGGCGGGGCCCGAGGAGCTGGCGGAGCTGACCGCCCGGTGGCTGGCGGCGGCGCTGGCCGAGCCGGTCGACCGGGCCGACTGGCTCGACGCCGACGGCGCCGTGGTCGCGAGCGCGTGGCGGCTGGCGGGGTCCGGCGCGGTCGTCGGCGCCCGCGGGGCGCGTCCCCGCCTGCGCCGGCGGCGGCCGGCGGACCGCGTCGAGCGGGTGCGCTGACCGCCCCCGGCCCGGCTCCCGCGCGCGCGGCCCGACCCCGCCGCAGCGGGACCGGGCCGAGCGCGGGCCGTGCCGGGTCAGGCCGGGACCATCGCCCCGCGGACCTGGACCACGAGCTCGGCGGGGATCTCCGCCAGGCCGTGGTCGTGCTGGGCGTGCTGCGCCACCTGCGCGAGGATCTCGTCCTCCGTGCCGGTGAACGCGCGGGCGCAGCCCGGGACGACGTCCCCGCAGCGGAATGCCTTCATGGTGTGTCCTCTTCCCGGGTCTCGGGCCCCGGCGGGGTCCCTGGTCTGTCGGCGTGGATCAGGTCCCCGGCGCGTCGCAGAGCGCGAGCAGCAGGGCGTCGAGCGGCACCGTCCCGACGACCTCGCCGTTGGCCGCGGTGCACACCAGCGGGTCCCACCGGCGGGGCTCAGGACGGAGCATCGCCCGCCGCGCCACCTCCGCGAGCGACGCGCTCGGGGCGACGGTCATGGCCGGCACCCACTGCCCGGCGCCGTCGCGGACCCCGGCGACCAGCCCGCTGTCCGCGAGCAGCACGTCGTCGCGGTCGCGGTCGCCGCCGGCGCGGGCCGGCCGGACGACGCTCGCCACGCTGCCCGTGAGCGACACCCGCGAGGCGGTCGCGCGGATGTGCGCGGCGTCCTCGTCCGGCAGCGCCGCGAGCATCTGCGGCTGCGGGCGGCCGAGCGCCCAGCCCTGCCCCAGCGGCACCCCGAGGCCGATCAGGGCCTCCAGCTCGCCGCGGGTCTCGACGCCCTCGGCGAGGATCCAGCCGTCCATGCGGCCGACCAGGTCGCCGAACACCTCGGCCAGCGCGTGCTTGACGGGGTCGGCGTCGATCCCGGTCACCAGGGCGCGGTCGAGCTTGACGATGTCGGGCCGCAGCGCGAGGAGCAGCTCGAGGCCCGCGTACCCCGTGCCGGCGTCGTCCATCGCGACCAGCGCGCCCGCGGACCTGGCCCGGTCGAGCGCGGCCATGGCCCGGCCGGCCTCGTCGACCTGGGTGTGCTCGGTCAGCTCGAGGACGAGGCGGGACAGGTCGCCGTGCCGCAGCAGCGCGTCCGCCACGAGGTCGTCGGCCAGCAGGTGGGGGTCGACGTTGACGGTGAGGAACGTCTGCGGCGGCAGGCCGGCCCGCGCGGCGAGGGCCCGCTCCAGCACCCGCGCCTGGAGCGCCGGGTTCGCGCCCCAGCGCTGCGCGGCCGCGAACCAGACGTCCGGGGTGGCGCGCCACGGGCCGTCGAACCGCGACAGCAGCTCGTAGCCGGCGACGGACCCCGTCGTGAGGTCCACGATCGGCTGGGCGTGCAGCGCGTGCGCGGCGGGCTCCGCGAGGACGAGCCCCAGGGCGTCCCGCCAGCGGGGGTCGTCGACCGGCGGGGCCGTCGGCTGGGCGTCCATGGCGGCTCCCCTCTCGGACCTCGCGCGCGGGCGGGGCGGCGGCGGCCGGCCCGGGGGGTCGACGGTACGGGGCCGACTCCCCCGCCGGGCGCTCCCCGGCGGCGACGACCAGCGGTTTCACCCCCTGGGCGGCGGGGTTCACCCGGCGCGGCCCGACGCGCGGGCCTGGACGGGTGCGGCCGCCCACTGCTTCAATGCATCACGTCAATGACTCATTGGAGGTGCCGTGGCCGCGCTCGTGGTCCTCGTCCCGCTCGTCGTCCTCACCGCCGTCGTGGTGCTCGTCGTGCACGTCGTCGCCGCGCTGCGCGCCGGCCCCGCCCCCGCCGCGCCGGCGGTCGCGCTCGCCGCGCGGCGGCACGAGACGTTCGTCTCGGTCGTCGCCGTGCTGGCGAGCGCGGGCGCCACGGTGGCGTTCCTCATGCTGCCGTCGCTGCCCCTCTCGCCGGCGGGCGGTCCCCGCGGCGCGGGCTACGCGCTGGGCGCCGCCACCGCCCCGTACGTCGGGGCCGTCGTGCTGTGCCTCGTCCGGGCGGTGGGCGAGCGGACCTGGCCCCGCCCGCGCGGCGCCGTCCGGACCGCGCCGCTGACCCGGCGCACGGTGGTGCGCACCGGCGGCTGGCGGCTCGTGGTCCTGGCCGCCACGCTGGGCGCCGGCCTCGTCGCGGTCCTGCTCTACGGCGCGACCGCGACGCCCGACGGGCAGCGGGTCGCGCACACGGTCGTCCAGCACGACGGGCTCGTCACCTGGGGCGCACGCGGCCCCTACCCGGGCTGGTACTACGGCGGCCCGATCACCGCCGGGCTCGCCGCGGTCGCGGTCGCGGCGCTCCTCGCGCTGCGCGTCCTGACGCGGCGCCCGCCGCTCCCGCTCGTCACCGCCGAGCACGACGACGCGGTGCGCCGCGTCGCGGCCGCCCGCCTGCTCGCTGGGGCGCAGCTGTGGGCCGGGGCGGGCGTGGGACTCACCATGCTGTTCGCCGCCCTCGCGCTGGGCGGCACCCCGGTCGCGGCCGCCGGCTCCGGGCTGGCCGGCGCGACCGTCCTGATCGGCTCGATGGTCGTCGCGGGCACCGCGGTGGCCCCCCGGGGCGCCCCGCGGCCGCACCCCCTGCCGCTCGACGGGGTCGCCGCGTGACCGAGCTCCGCGTCGACGTGACGGCCGCCACGCCTGTCTACGAGCAGATCCGCGCCCAGCTCGCGGCGCTGGTGGCCGTCGGCGCGCTCGGCGCCGGCGAACGGCTGCCCGCCTCGCGCGACCTGGCGCGCGACCTCGGCGTCGCGGTCGGGACCGTGCAGCGGGCGTACCGCGAGCTGGAGGCCGCGGGGGTGGTGCACTCGCGCCGGCGGACCGGCACCGTGGTCGCGGACGGCGCCGCGCGACCCGCGGCGGCCGGGGCCGGGGGCACCGGCGCCGCGGGGGGTGGCGACCTGCTCGCCGACGTGCGCGCCCTGGTCGGGCGGGGCCGGGCCGAGGGCCTCGACGACGCGGAGCTCCTGCTGCTGGTGCGCGGCGTGCAGGCGGAGACCCGGGTCGGCGGCTGACCCGGGCGGCGGCTGACCCGGGCGACGGCCGGGCCCGCGGCCGGGCCGGCGCCCCGGCCCGCCGTCAGGCCGGCTGCCAGAGCTCGACGCGGTTCCCCTCCGGGTCCGTGACCCAGCCGAACCGCCCGACGCCGTCCATGTCCTGCGTCTCGGGCGCGACGTCGGCGCCCCGGTCGCGCAGCTGCCGGAGCATCGCGTCGAGGTCCCGGACCCGGAAGTTCAGCATCGTCTGCTGCTGCGGCGACCCGAAGTAGTCGGTGCCCGGGTCGAAGGCCGCGAACACCGTCGGCCCGGCCTCCTGGTGCCAGAGGCCGTGCGCGTCGTCCTCGATGCCGAGCAGGTCGCGGTACCAGACGGTCAGCGCCTCGGGGTCCCGCGCGCGGAGGAAGTAGCCGCCGATGCCCAGGACGCGCTCCGGCCCGGTCACCGGCCGGCCACCACGAGCACGACCACCGCGGCGAGCAGCAGGAACGGGACCGCCTCGGCCAGCAGCGCGCGGGTCGACCGGGGAGTGCGGGCCGGCCCGGCGCGGAAGCTCGGGCCGAGCGGGGTGTCGTTCGTGCCGGGGCGCTCGCCGAGCGTTCGCGTGTCGGTCCGGTCGTCGTCGGGCATCGCTCCCCCGTCCGGGTCGGGTGGTCTCCCGCCCGAGCGTGCCAGCGCGCCGTGGCCGTGTACAGGGCGGTCGTCCGGCCGGGGGCGACGGACCGGGTCAGCCGCCGCCGGCCAGCGCCGCGATCTTGTCCTGCAGCACCCGCCGCTCCCGCGGGTTCGGGCAGAGCGCCGCCGCGCGCGCGAGCTCGTCGCGCGCGTCGGCGTCCCGGCCGAGCCGCCGCAGCAGCTCGCCGCGGACCGACGGCAGCAGGTGCGACCCGGCCAGCGCGCCGGCGGCGGCGAGCGCGTCGACCGCCGCGAGCCCCGCGGCGGGCCCGTGCGCCATCGCGACGGCCACCGCCCGGTTCAGGTCGACGACCGGCGAGGGCGCGAGCCGCGCGAGCGCGTCGTACAGCAGCAGGACGCGCTCCCAGTCGGTGGCCGGCACCGACGGCGCGACCGCGTGGCACTCGGCGATCGCGGCCTGCAGCCCGTACGCCCCCAGCCCGTTGCCGGCGCGGCCTGCGGCCGCCAGCGCGGCGCGCCCCCGGCGGATGCCGGCCCGGTCCCAGCGGCGGCGGTCCTGGTCCGCCAGCAGCACCGCCGACCCGTCCGCCGCCACCCGTGCCGGGAACCGGGCCGCGGTGAGCTCGAGCAGCGCGAGCAGGCCCAGCGCCTCGGGCTCGTCCGGCACGAGGTGCGCCAGGACCCGGGCCAGGCGGGACGCCTCGCCCGCGAGGTCGGGGCGCAGCAGGTCGTCCCCGGACGTGGCCGTCGACCCCTCGGTGAACACCGAGTACACGACGGCCAGCACCGACGCGAGGCGCTCCCGCCGCTCACCCGCCGCCGGGACCGCGAACGGCACCCGGGCGGCGCTGAGCGTCTTCTTGGCCCGGGTGATGCGCGCCTGCACGGTCGGGGTCGGGACGAGGAACGCGCGGGCGATCTCGTCGCTGGTCAGCCCGCCGACGACCCGCAGGGTCAGCGCCACCTGCGCCTCCCGCGACAGCACCGGGTGGCAGGCGACGAACATCAGCGCGAGGACGTCGTCGCCGACCGCGTCCGGGTCGTGCAGCAGGTCGGCGTCCTCCCCCGGGACGCCGGCCCGCGCCGCCTCGCGCGCGAGCGCCGCGTACCGGTCGTCCAGGGCCGCCCGCCGCCGGAACGCGTCCACCGCGCGCCGCCGCCCCGCCGTCACCAGCCAGCCGGCCGGGTTGGCCGGCACGCCGTCCCGCGGCCAGGCGACCAGCGCCTCGGCGAGCGCCTCCTGCGCGACGTCCTCCGCGAGGCCGACGTCGCCGGTGGACCGCGCCAGGGTCGCCACGATCCGGGCGGCGTGCGCCCGCCAGACCGCCTCGACCGCGGCGCGGCCCTCCCCCGGCGCAGCCGGGCTCAGAGCTGGCCCGTCGCCTCGCGCCACGCCCGCTCCCGCTGGATCCACGGGTTCTCCTGGGGGAACTCGTCGATGCTCGCGATGCGCCGGACCTCGACCTTGACCCCCGGGAACGTGAGCGGCGCGCGCTTCGCCCACTCGACCGCCTCCGCCTGGGACGCGACGTCGAGGATCCAGTAGCCGCCGAACAGCTCCTTCGCCTCGCCGTACGGCCCGTCGGTGGCGACCGGCGGGGTCTGCGCGTAGTCGACCACGACGCTCTCCGTCGGGTCGTCGGACAGCCCCTCCATCGCGACGAGCACGCCGGCGGCGACCAGCTCCTCGTTGTACCGGCTCATCGTCTCGATCGAGTCCTCGTACGAAGCTCCGCCGCCGTCGGGCGCCGGCTCCCCGCTCGAGCGCATGATCAGCATGTACTTCACGGTCGTGCCTCCCTGGTCCCGGGTCCCCGATCGGACCCTCTCACCCAGGAGTCGAACGGGGAACCCGCGGATCGACACCGGGCGGCACCCGATCACGCCCCACGCGCGGTGTACCACCTACGTCGCCGGAGGTACACTGGGTCCATGCCGACCGCGCGCCCCCGGACCCAGATCACCCACACGGCCTCGGTGCAGCACGCGCTCGACGTGGCCCGCCGGCGGTGGCCCGACCAGCGCCCGGGCGCGCTCCTCGCGCACCTCATCGAGGAGGGGGCCAGGGCGATCGAGGACGACGAGCGGTCGACCGGTGACGAGCGACGCCGGCGGGTGCACGCGGTGGCGCAGAAGTACGCGGGCACGTACGGGCCGGGCTACCTCGACGACCTTCGCCAGGACTGGGACGCGTGATCGTCCTCGACGCGGGTGTGCTCATCGGGTTCCTCGAGCCGGCCGACGCGCACCATGAGCGCGCGGTCGCCCTGCTCGCGGACGCTCGCGCGCCGTTGCTCGTCCACCCGGTCACGCTGGCCGAGGTCCTGGTCGGTCCCGCGCGTGCGCACCGCGAGGTCGAGCTGAGCGGGGATCTGCGGGACCTGGGCGTGCGCACGGCAACGATCGGCGAGGACGAGCCCGTCCTCCTCGCGCGCCTCCGCGCGGACACCCGTCTCAAGATGCCCGACGTCTGCGTCCTGGCCACCGCGGTCGCGCTGGACGCGCCGCTCGCGACATACGACATCCGGCTCGCCGCAGCGGCCCGCGCCCACGGCGTGCTCCACGAGTCCTACCGCTGACGTCCGGCTCCGCTCCGACGCCCGCTCAGCCCGCCGGGCGCCGCGCCAGCACCACGTGCTCGAGCCCCGGCCGGTCCGGCGCGTCCCGCACGTCGACGACGTCGAGGCCCGCCGCGGCCAGCGAGGCGCGGACCTCCGCCAGCGACCGGAACCGCAGGGTCGACGCCGAGGCGACCTCGGTGCCGTCCGGGAACCGGAACACCGACCGGAACGAGACCAGCGGCAGCGCGACCTCGGTGACCGCGAACTCCTCCACGACGCGCCCGACCCCGGGGACGTCCCGCGCGCCCGCGCCCGCGTCCGCGGCCCACGCCTCCCAGGCACGGGCCCCGGGGCGGCGGGTCTCGAGCACCAGGTGGCCGCCCGGGGCGAGCGCGCCGCGGATGCCGCGCAGGGTCGCGGACCAGTCGTCGTCCGACAGGAACACCTGGGCGACGTTGCCCGTCATGGTGGCGAGGTCGACGGCGAGCGGCGGCAGCGTGGTCGCGTCGCCGTGCCACCAGGTCACCCGGTCGGCGCCGGGCTTCGCGCGGGCGACGTCGAGGGACGCCCCGGCCGGGTCGACGCCGGTGACCTCCAGGCCGTCGCCGGCGAGCAGCAGGGCGAGCGTGCCGGTGCCGCAGCCGACGTCGAGCACCCGGCGCGCCCCGACTTCGCGCGCGACGGCGCGGTACAGGTCGAGGTCGGAGCGGTCGTCGTCGAACACGTCGTAGAGCGGCGCGAGGCGCGGGTCGGCGAAGATCGGGTCGGGCACGCCCGCCACGCTACGGACCCGCGGCCGGGGGCGCGACGGCATTCCGCCGCCCCGGCCGGGGCGCGTCAGCCGTGCGAGGGCTCCCCCGTCCCGGTGACGGTGGTGAGCAGGATCGCGGCGTCGCTCAGCGCCTCGACGCCGTGCCGGTCGTGCGTCAGCGTGGCGAGGAACCCGGTCGGCAGGGTGTCGACCCGCTCGGCGCTGGACACGGCGACGGTGCCGCGCAGCACGAGGATGCTGCCCGCGGGCGGCGAGTTGTGCTCGGCGAGCCGGGTGCCGGTGCGCAGCGCGATGACGGTCTGCCGGAGCGGTCCGTCGTGCACCACGATCTGGGCGCTCCGGCCGTGCGGGTCCTGGTGGGCGAGGTCGATCTGCTCCTGCGCGAGCTGCTGCACGTCCATGCGGGGTTCCTCCCGGCGTCGTCGTCGGTGACGCGTCCTACTCAACACGGCCGCGCGCCGCTCCGCTATTCCCTGGCCCGGCACGTCGCGGCGGTGGCAGCCTCGTCGGCGTGACGGACGAGGACATCTGGACCGAGCGGGTCGCCGCGCGCTACGACGAGTCGAGCGCGGCGATGTTCGCCCCGGAGGTGCTGGGCCCGGCGGTCGACTTCCTGGCGGCCCGGGCCGAGGGCGGGCGCGCGCTGGAGCTGGCGGTCGGCACCGGGCGCGTGGCCCTCCCGCTCGCGGCCCGCGGTGTGCCGGTCGCGGGGATCGAGCGGTCCGCGCCGATGGCGGCCCGGCTCGCGGCGAAGCCCGGCGCGGACCGGGTGCCGGTGACGATCGGCGACATGACGACGGCGACGGCGCCCGGCCCCGGCCCGTTCCGGCTGGTGTACCTCGTGTTCAACGGCATCACGAACCTGCTGACCCAGGACGCCCAGGTCGCGTGCTTCGAGAACGCCGCCCGGCACCTCGGGCCCGGCGGGGCGTTCGTGTGCGAGGTGTTCGTGCCGCAGCTCCGCCGGCTGCCGCCCGGCGAGGTCGCGCTGCCGTTCGACGTGAGCGAGGCGCACCTCGGCTTCGACCGGTACGACGTGGCGGAGCAGCGGCTCGTGTCGCACCACTACACGGTCGAGCCGGACGGGTCGGTGAGCACCGGGCGCTCGCCGCACCGGTACGTCTGGCCGGCGGAGCTGGACCTGATGGCCCGGATCGCCGGGATGCGGCCGGCCGAGCGCTGGGCGGACTTCGCCGGGGCGCCGTTCACCGCGGAGAGCACCTCGCACGTCTCCGTCTGGCGCACCCCCGCCTGAGCCGGGGCGGCGGGCGCGGCGTGCGACGCACCCGTCAGCGGCCCTCGACGACCTCGCGGCGCTTCTGCTGCGCCGGGCGCGCCGGCTCGTGCGGGCCGTTCCACACCTGGATCGCGCCCCAGATGGACGCGGCGATCGGCACGGCCAGCACGGCACCGGTGATGCCCGCGAGCACGGTGCCGATGGTCAGGGCGACCAGGATGACCAGCGGGTGCAGCGCCAGCGACCGGGCCATGACGACCGGCTGCAGGAAGTTCCCCTCGAGCTGGTTCACCAGGACCACGATGCCGACGACGACCAGCGCCTCGACCGGCCCCAGCGCCACGAGCGTGACCAGGGCCGCCAGCGCGCCGGCGAGCGTCGCGCCGACGAGCGGGATGAAGGCGAGCAGGAACACCAGCACGGAGAGCGGGATCGCCAGCGGCACGCCCATGATGACCAGGCCGATGCCGATGCCGATCGCGTCCACCGCGGCGACGATCGCCGTGCCGCGCACGTAGCCGCCCATCGTCGACACCACGCGCCCGCCGACGCGCTTGCCGCGGGCGTAGTGCGCGCCCTCGAACGGCCGCAGCAGGAACTCCCAGATGGCCGGGCCGTCCTTGAGGAAGAAGAACAGCACGACGACCATGAGCACGAACCCGGTGAGGAAGTTCGCCGTGGCCGAGACGCCCGCGATCGCGCCCGCGCCGAAGCTGCTGGACGTCAGGAAGTCGGTCACCGCGGTCCGCGCGTCGGCGATCTGGTCGTCGGTGATCTGGATCGGCAGCCCGGTCAGCGAGTCCTGCAGCTCCCCGAACCCGGCGACCGCCTGGTCCGCGAGGTCGTCCCACTGGTGGATGACCGAGTACACGACTGCGGTGACCACGCCGCCGAGCACGCCGACGATCAGCACGAGCGCGATCCAGGTGGCGGCGATCGACGGCAGCCGGTGCCGGCGCAGCCAGGACACCAGCGGGTGGATCGCCGATGCGAGCACGAGCGCGATGAGCACCGGCACCACGACCAGCGTGAGCCGGGTGACCGCCAGGACCGCGACGGTCAGCAGGGCGAGCAGCGCGAGGACCTGCACGGAGCGCGTGCCGACCCGGCCGAAGCCGTCCGCCCACAGCGCCCCGGCGCCCGGCCCGCGGCCGGCGTCGTCCCGGGCGACCTCGGCCGCCCGCACGGCGTCCCCGCCGCTCGGCGCGGTCGTCCTCCGTCGTCGGAACCACATGTGCCCGCCCCACCCCTTCCCGCCAGTCCGTTGCCGGGGACGGTACGGGGCGCCGACCAGGGCCGCGACCGGGCGCGCCGACCGCGGTGGAACCGGGGCCCGGGTCCACCGGACGGCGTACGCGCACCTCCACCCCGGGGCCGATGCCCCGGGCCGGCACCCCGCGGCAGAGTGGGGGCATGGCCCAGGACCGACCGCACCGCCTCGACGACGTCCGCGCCCGGCAGCGCGCGGCGCTCCTCGCGCGGCGGAGCCGGGCCCGCACCCGACTCCCGCTCGACGTCGCGCTGCGGCTCGCGATGGACCCGGCGGTGCAGGTGGCGGGCGCCGCCGACCGGCGCCGCTGACGCCTCGCGCGCCGCTACGATCCCCCGCATGGGGCAGCGAGTGACCATCACCGACGTGGCGCGGGACGCGGGCGTGTCCGTCGCGACGGTGTCGAAGGTCATCAACGGGCGGTACGGGGTCGCGCAGGCGACGTCGACCCGCGTCATGGAGGTCATCGACCGGCTCGGCTACGAGTCGAGCCTGGTCGCGCGGAGCCTCCGCTCGCACCGCACGCACGTGCTCGGCATCCTCGTCGCGGAGTTCGAGCCGTTCTCCGCGGAGATCCTCAAGGGCGCGGCGGCGGCGCTGGCCGAGTCCGACTCCGGGTACGAGCTGCTCGCCTACACCGGCGGCCTGCACGGCCGCGGCGCGGGCTGGGAGCGGCGCTACCTGTCCCGGCTGAGCGGCACCCTCATCGACGGCGCCGTGCTGGTGACCCCGACGGTGGTCGAGGCCGACGCGGGGGTGCCCGTCGTCGCGATCGACCCGCACACCGGCCCGACCGGCCTGCCCACCGTCGACTCGGACAACCTCGCCGGTGCGGTGCTCGGCACGGAGCACCTGCTCGACCTGGGGCACCGGCGGATCGCGTTCGTCGGCGGCCGCCCAGACCTCGAGTCGTCCCGCCTGCGCGAGCAGGGGTTCCGCCGCGCGATGGCGGCGGCCGGGGTGCCGGTCGACGAGGTGCTGGTCCGCGAGGGCGACTACCGCAAGGAGCCGACCCGCGAGCCGGCGCGGGAGCTGCTGAGCCTGCCGGACCGCCCGACCGCCGTGTTCGCGGCCAACGACCTGTCGGCGATCGCGACCATCGAGGTCGCGCGCGAGCTCGGGCTCTCCGTGCCCGGCGACCTGTCGGTCATCGGGTTCGACGACATCCCGGAGTCCGCGCAGACGGAGCCGCCGCTGACGACCGTGCACCAGCCGATCCAGCGGATGGGGGCGGCGGCGATCGGACTGCTGACGGCGCTGCTCGACGGCGGCGACGCGCCGGACCCGCACGTGCGGCTGCCGACGTCGCTGGTGCGCCGCGGCTCGACCGCCCCGCCCGCCTGACCGACCGGCCGGCACCACCCCGCACCACCCCCCGCACCACCCAGCACCACCCCCCGCACGAAGGAGCGCCGCCCATGCCGGACGTCCGCGTCCCCCGGCCCGCCCACCTCGAGCACCGCGGGGCCCGCGCCGTCGTCACGGTGCTCGACCCCGCCGGCCGGCCGGTGCCGGACGCCGCGGTCGAGGTCGCCCAGGCCCGGCACGCGTTCGGGTTCGGCTGCACGGCGTTCGAGGTGATCGCCCCGGCGAACGGCGAGCCGCCCGGCCCGGACGACCCCGCCGCCGACGTGCTGCCCGCGGTGCTCGACCGCTGGCTCGACCTGTTCGACACGGCGACCCTGCCGTTCTACTGGTCGCGGTTCGAGCCGGAGCGCGGGCGGCCGGACACCGACCGGCTGCTCGCCGCGGCGCGCTGGCTGACCGGGCGCGGGGTGCGGGTCAAGGGCCACCCGCTGGCCTGGCACACCCTTGCGCCCGCCTGGCTGCGCGACCTCCCGGTGGACGAGGTGGCCGCGGCGGTGCGGGACCGGATCACCCGGGACGTGACGGCGTTCCGCGGGGTCGTCGACACCTGGGACGCGATCAACGAGGTCGTCATCATGCCCGTGTTCGCCAAGGAGCCGAACGGGCTGACCCGGCTGTGCGCCCGCGACGGCCGGGTGGCGACGGCCCGGCTCGCGTTCGACGCGGCACGCGCGGCGAACCCGGGCGCGACGCTGCTGCTCAACGACTTCGACCTGTCGGCCGACTACGAGCGGCTGGTCGAGGACTGCCTGGCGGCCGGGGTCGGCGTCGACGCGATCGGGCTGCAGACCCACATGCACCAGGGCTACCGCGGCGAGGAGTGGACGCGGCGCGTGCTCGACCGCTTCGCGCGGTTCGGGCTGCCGCTGCACCTCACCGAGACGACCCTGCTCTCGGGCGACCTCATGCCGCCGGAGATCGAGGACCTCAACGACTGGCAGGTGCCGTCCTGGCCGTCGACCCCGGAGGGCGAGGCGCGGCAGGCCGACGAGGTCGCGCGGCACTACCGCACCCTGTTCGGGCACCCGGCGGTGCAGGCGGCGACGTACTGGGGGCTCTGCGACGCGGGCGCGTGGCTCGGCGCACCGGTCGGCCTGCTGCGGGCCGACGGCACGCCGAAGCCGGCCTACGACGCGCTCCGGTCGCTGGTCCGGGGCGCGTGGTGGCTGGACCCGACCCCGACCCGCACGGACGCCGACGGCCGGTTCGTCCTCGACGCGTACCTCGGGGACTACCGGGTCACCGCCGGCGGGCGCACGGCGGCGGTCACCCTGGCGCCCGACGCCCCCGCGGTGGCAGTCCGCCTCGCCTAGCGGGCCCGCGGGGTCCAGGCGTACGGCGCGCCCGGGGCGATGCGCACGTACTCCCCCGCGCCGCCCATGCCGCCCACGAGGCGGTCGGACAGCGCCCGGCCCGGGTCGGACAGGATCGCGTCGTGGATCGGCGCCGCCACCCGCGGCCGCACGGCCCGCACGTAGTCGATCGCCTCGGCGAGCTTCAGCCACGGCCCGGCGACGGGCACCAGCAGCAGGTCGACCTCGACCCCGGCCGGCGGCGGCGTGAAGGAGTCGCCGGGGTGCAGCAGCGCGCCGTCCACCAGGTACGCGACGTTGTGCGCGCGCGGCACGTCGGGGTGGATGACCGCGTGCCACTCGCCGACGGCGCGGACGGCGAACCCGGCGGCGTCGAACGCGTCGCCGTCGGCCGCGGCGTGCACCCGGTCGGCCGGCGCGCCGGCCTCCGTGAGCTGCGCGGCCACGCCCGCGGGCGCCCACGCCGCCAGGTCCGGGCGCGCCCCGAGGGCCGCGGCGAGGCGCGCGACGTCCACGTGGTCGACGTGCTCGTGGGTGACCAGCACGGCGTCCGCGTCGTCGAGCACGGACAGGTCGCTGAACGAGCCCGGGTCGAGGACCAGCCGCCGCCCGCCGCGCTCCAGGCGGACGCAGGCGTGGCCCCAGTGGGTGATCTCGGCGGCGCCGCCGGGGGCGGCCTCGTGGCTGCTGTCGGTCATGCCGCCAGCATCGCCCCAGGTCGGCGCCGCGTCGAGCCGGGACGCCCGGCGGGGCGATCGCGATTCCGCGAACCCCGGGCGGCCCGTTACCGTGTGCCCCGTGCTGGTGCTGGGAGTGTGCTCGCTCAAGGGCGGCGTGGGGAAGACATCGGTGACGCTGGGACTGGCGTCGGCCGCGCTGGAGCGCGGGCTGCGGACCCTCGTGGTCGACCTCGACCCGCAGGGCGACAGCACGCTCGCGCTGGCGACCGCCGGCGCGGGCGCGGACGTCGCCGCCGTGCTGGACTCCCCCACCGCCGAGACCATCGCCGCCGCCACCGCGCCGAGCGCCTGGGCCGAGGCCGGCCTCGACGTGCTGGTCGGCTCGGCGGCGTCCTCGCGGCACGACGCCTACGACGGCGCGGACTCCGACGTCGACCGGCTGCGGTTCGCGCTGGCGTGGGTGCACGACTACGACCTGGTGCTGGTCGACTGCCCGCCGTCGCTGGGCGGCCTGACCCGCACCGGCCTGACGGCGTGCGACCGCGCGGTGGTCGTGACCGAGCCCGGGCTGTTCTCGGTGACCGCGGTCGGCCGCGCGATGAGGACGATCGACGACCTGCGCCGCGGCCCCGCCGGGCAGCTGCAGCCGCTGGGCGTCGTGGTGAACCGGGTCAAGGCCCGGTCGGTGGAGCAGGCGTTCCGGCTCGACGAGCTCCGCGGGCTGTACGGCCCGCTGGTGCTGACCCCGTTCGTGCCCGAGCGCGCCGCGCTGCAGCAGGCGCAGGGCGCGGCGCAGCCGGTGCACGCGTGGCCGGGCGCGGGCGCGCGCGAGGTCGCGGGCGCGTTCGAGGAGCTGCTGGACCGCGCGCTGCGGGCCCCGCGCACCTGACGGTCAGCCCGCCGCGGGCTCCCCGCCCGCGCAGCCGCAGCTCGCGCGCGGGATCAGCCGGGTCGGCAGCGTCCGGAACTGCGACGCCGCGGCGGGGTCGGCCACCCGCTCCTGGAGCAGCCGGACCGCGGTGCGACCCATGTGCTCGAACGGCTGTCGGACGGTCGTGAGCGCCGGGGTCGACAGCCGCCCCGCGAGGATGCCGTCGAAGCCGGTGACCCGGACCCGCCCCGGCACGTCGACGCCGTGCTCCGCGAGCACGTCGAGCACCACGAGCGCGGCCTGGTCGCTCTGGCAGACCAGCGCCTCCGGCAGCCGGTCGGCGACGGCCAGGTCGGTCAGCGCCGCGAGCCACTCGGTGGACGCCAGGCCCTCGTGCGCGGCGCCGGGCGCGGGGCGGTCCGGCAGCAGCGCCGCCACCGCGTCCCGGAACCCGCCGAGCCGCTCGGCGAAGTCGTACATGGACCCCTCGCCGACGAACGCCAGGTCCCGCACGCCGTGCACCCCGACCAGGTGCTCGACCAGGCCGGTCATCGCCGCGCGGTTGTCGACGGACACGTGGCTGAACGACGCGTCCGTGCCCGGCGTGTTGAACGCGACCAGCGGCACCGACTGCGCGATGGCGTGCACCGCGTCCAGGCTGTGCGTGCCCGGGAAGATCGCCAGCCCGTCGACCCGGCCGGCGATGTCGTACATGGCGGCCCCGCTCGGCGCGCCCGAGGCCAGCAGCAGCGCGCGGCCAGTCTCCCGGCATTCCAGGGCGAAGCCGCGCTCGACCTCGTCGACGTAGAGCGGGAACACCCGCGGGTCGCCCTCGGGGACGGCCGCTGCCTCGAGCGGCACCGGCGGGGCGGCGCCGTCGGCGTCCGCCAGCATCATGTCGAACGAGTACAGGCCGAACGCCCCGGTGGCCCCGCGGGCGAGGCCGCGGGCGCTGGCGGACGGCACGTAG
>Ga0164306_10000414_pt1 | contig 17286 bp, 18 predicted proteins | sample Whisoiple_242_MG_FD_110213 | JGI IMG/M metagenome (GOLD analysis project Ga0164306, IMG submission 110213) | Soil microbial communities amended with fresh organic matter from upstate New York, USA - Whitman soil sample_242_MG | ecosystem: Environmental > Terrestrial > Soil > Unclassified >... | reverse complement strand
CGAGCCGCGCTAGACCAAGCGACGGAGAGTGACAGCCTCGCCGAGGCGAGGTGAGCTTGCCTGCCGCGAGACGCATTCAGGAGTGACACCCTAAAGGAGCGCTCGCGCCGGCCACGTTAGAACGGCACGGTAAACGCGCTCTGCGCCGCCGCAAATGGACCTTCGCCTGGCGGGCTCATCGCCTGTGCTTCGGCAAGCACAACCAGCAGGGCCAACAGAGCTGCCGCCAAGCCGAGCAACGGCGAGAAATCAGAAGTCTCGTCCGACAGACGAACGCGACGCGGTGGAAGTTTCGTCGGCATGGCGAGACCTCTCAGGTGCGAGGTAAGTACGAAGCAATCAACGGGCCACATGGAAAACCTGATGATGGAGGTGTGGAGGCAAGGTGACGACCTTGCGAGCGTTGGGCCGCCTGAGAATTACTCAGGCGACCCGACTTCAGAGAATCGCGAAGCGGTCTTCGCTTATTGGACTCAGTAGCTGCTGCTGCGGGTGTACTGGCCGTTCGAGCTGGTGATGCCGCCCATGGCATCCTGCGCGAACGCGGTGGAGACGGCGCCGAAGCCGAGGAAGGCGGCAAGGGCAAGTGCGAGAGAGAGTTTCATGATCCAGCTCCTTTGGTTCAAGGGATCGCTGGGGAAAATGGCTTTGCTGCACTGCGGGACAAGCTGTGTTTCGCACATCCCACGCGCAAATCGGCGAGAAACAGCAAGTTCGAACCACTTGCGCCAAGAGCTGCGGGCATTCTTGTGTATAATTCATATGACGATGCACAGAGTTCATGCGATCCGGCGTAAACGGGTATGAAATGCCGCAGCGATTCAGCACCGAAATTAGCAAATCTCGTTCTGCCGCGCGCCGCCCGCCTCAGCTCGAAATGATTGTCCCCACAGGCATCAGCCCGCCGTAGATCAGGACCGCCAGCAAATACAAAGCGAGTCCGAGAACCGCCAGCTGAAACCGGTTGTGCTTGACGGCGCGAATTGCGTGCAATTTCAAGACCTGATCGGCGTACGAAGTCAAAAGGTCGGTTTTCTGCAGCGCCTCACGATAACTGTGGCAATCGTATTGCGCGGGGTTTTTGAGAAAGAACATGTCTTCGGTTTGTTGGCCCTTCAGCTTGGAGGAAACCGGTCCGAGGACGCGCAGGAAAAGCAGGAGAACGACCACGAACAGGCAGAAGACGATCCCCAATCGCAGATTGACCGCGGAAGAGGTGTCGATCTGCTTGATCGTGGTGAAGATCGGATTGAACGAGAATGCCGTCGAGGCAAGCACGATTTGAGACTTGGTGTCATAGGCACGAACGGTCGCTTGCGCGTCGGCAAAGTTGGCCCGCAAGCCAGGCGGGCGGCGGATTTCGGCTCGCCCGCGTGCGAACGGCATCACGCGCTGGATCACGTTACCGCTTCGATTGTAAATTTGAGATGTCACGTGTCTACATAGACGTCTTTTACGTGTGGGAGTTCACTGCAACATTCTAGACGTGAAATAACACGCAACCTACTGCCAGCAAGAGAGGCTTCTGCTATGCTAATTGCATCAGCCCAGCCGGAGCGAAGCGCGAAGCGGACGCCGAGCAATGGCTTCAATGGAACTGCATCGACGCCCCCCGCGTCATCGCCCCATGGCAAAGACATGAACCGGGCCGTCGATACTTTGGCGAAAATCGAGCTGTTTCGCTCGCTCACGCCCGAAGAGATCAAGCTCCTCGATTCGCGCTGCATATGGCGGCGCGCCAAAGCCCGCGAATGGATCCTCGACTACCAGGAGGAAAGCACCGAAGTCTTCTTTCTCACGTCCGGCATCGTGCGCGTCCTGATCCAGACGGAGGAAGGGCGCGAGACGATCCTTCGCGACATTCAGGCAGGCGCCTCGTTCGGAGAGCTCGCGGCGATCGATCAGCACAAGCGCTCGGCCAGCATCCTGGCGCTCACCGACGCGACGATCGCCCGCATGAGCGCGTCGACTTATGTCGAGACCGTCACGAGCCACCCGCAGGTAGCCAAGCAAGCGCTGATCACAATGACGCGTCACATCCGCTCGCTCACCGACCGGGTGCGGGAATTCACCACGCTCGGCATTCACGACCGGCTGACGCGGGAACTGGTGCGCATGTCGCGGCCAGACCGCACCGGCGAGAGGCGCGCCATCATCACGCCGCCGCCGACGCACGCGCATCTGGCGGGGCTCATTGGCACCCGGCGCGAGACGGTGACCAAGGAATTGCGAGCAATGGCCAAGGCGGGCCTGCTGGAGACCCGGCGCGGCGCCATCGTCCTTCTCGACGTGCAGCGGCTTGTGCAGAATCTGCAGGGCGCGAAGTAGCCGCTCGGGCGGTGTGAAAACCCACCCAGCCCTTTTCCAACCTGGCTTATATCCCCGTCACACCAGTTCTCACCCCTCGGGGAGCCAAGACCATGTTTCTGATCGTTCCGGCGTTCGAGACCTCGCCTTCCGCTCCGGCCTCGCAGCGCGACCTGCGGTCGGCTGAGCCGACCATGCCCGTCTCCGTACAAGGCGCATCGAGGATGGCGCTCTTGGCGGCGAAGTTTCTGCTCGCCATGGCCTTCGTTGTCGGCCTCGTCAGCACGATCGCAGCCGCCGGTATCTGACCATCACACCCCAGCGGCTGCCGGAAGCAAACCCGGCAGCCCGGCCTCTCTTCACACGCCCGGCGGATTGTGCGAACCACCCCGGAATGGCGGTGGTTCGGAGAGGCGGATGGCGGCGGCGACGAAATTATCCGAGAGCCGTCCGCAAGATTGGCTACAGGCCGTTTTCGCCATCCTTACCGAGCTTGACGTCCGGCAGGTCGCCATCGTGCCCGATGCCGGCCACAGCCGGCTGATTCGGCTCTGCGAAGCCGATCCCAAGAAGCGGGTCGTGACGCTCACCACCGAGGAGGAGGGGGTCGCGCTCCTCGCCGGCGCCTGGCTCGGCGGCGAGAAAGGCGTGCTCCTGATCCAGAGCAGCGGCGTCGGCAATTGCATCAACATGCTGTCCTTGATGCAGACCTGTCAGCTGCCGCTCTTGATGCTGGTGACGATGCGCGGCGATTGGGGCGAGTTCAATCCGTGGCAGGTGCCGATGGGGCAAGGCACGGAGCCCGCACTGGAGGCGATGGGCGTCATCGTGCGTCGCGCCGATGAGCCGCATCTCGTCGCGCCGGCAGTGCTCGGCGCCGCCAACCTCGCCTTTAACACATCCCGCGCGGTCGCCGTCCTCATCGGCCAGAGCGTGCTCGGGGCGAAAAATTTTAATGAGCTGGCGAAGCCCCGATGATCTCGAAGAACGGCCTCCTGCATCGCCGCGCCGTCGTCGCCGAGCTTTTGCGCGAGCGCGGCGACCTCCTCGTGATCGCCGGTCTCGGCGCGCCGAATTGGGACGTGACCGCCGCCGGCGATCACCCCAACACTTTCCCGCTCTGGGGCGCGATGGGCAGCGCTGCGATGATCGGGCTTGGCCTGGCGCTGGCACAACCGAAGCGCCGGATACTGGTCATCACCGGCGACGGCGAGATGCTGATGGCGCTCGGCGCGCTCGCGACCATCGCGGTGCAGAAGCCGGGCAATCTCACGATCTGCGTGCTCGACAACGAGCGCTTCGGCGAGACCGGCATGCAGGAGACGCACACCGCGCACGGCGTCGATCTCGCCGGCATCGCCAAAGCGACGGGTTTTGCAACAAGCCTGATCGTCCGCAAGCCGGACGAGGTGACGAAGCTGCGCGATCTAGCGCATTCCGGCGCGGGGCCGATCTTCGCGCAGGTAAAGATCGATCCCGAGGCCCTGCCCTTTGTGCTGCCGCCCGCCGAGGGCGGCATTTTGAAGAACCGTTTTCGCGCCTCGGTGCTAGGCGAAGCCGCGCTTTACAATTAAACGCGAGTTTTCAGCCGCTCGAGCACGTCCGGATTGGCGACATTCGCGCGCTCGATGTCGCCGCCTGTCAGCACCGCAATGATGTTCTCGGCGGTCGTCGCGCCGGTTCGCTGCACCGCCCCTGTGCTGAGCCCCGCTATGTGCGGTGTCAGAATCAAATTCGGCGCGGACAAGAGCGGATTGTCGCGCGGCGGCGGCTCTTCGAAGAGCGTATCGAGGGCTGCCCCGGCGACATGTTCGCTCGCCAGCGCCTCGGCAAGCGCCGCCTCGTCAACGAGCGCGCCGCGCCCGGTATTGATCAGGAACGCGCCCGGCCGCATCGCTGCGATGGCCGTTCGGCTGATGAGTCCTCGTGTCGCCTCGTTGAGCGGGCAATGCAGGCTGATGTAATCCGCGTCGCGCAGCAGCGCCTCGAGCTTTTCGGCCGCCTCGCCCAAATCCGGCGTCACCTTCGCCGGCGTGCGCGTGAACACCAACACCCGCATGCCGAAGGCGCGGGCGAGCTCGGCGACGCGCCGCCCGATTCGACCGAATCCGATGAGGCCGAGCGTGCGGCCGCTGAGCTCGGACGAATTGTAATCGTCGCGGCGCCAATCGCCGCCGCGAGTGCGGGCGTCCAGCCGGACGATGTCGCGGCCGAGCGCCAGCATGAAGCCAATCGTGATCTCCGCCACCGCCGGCGCGTTGCCATGCCCTGCCGTCATGATCGGAATACCGTGCTCGGTTGCGGCTTTGAGATCGACGGAATCGACGCCGGCGCCAGGCTTGGCAATCACCCGCAGATGCGGCGCGGCGGCGTTCAGCACGGCGCGGGTGATCGGTGGATTGCCGCGCATGACGATCGCCTGCGTCGGCTGCGCCAAAGCTTCGATGAGGCGCGCCTCCGTCACCTTGCCTGACATCGTGTCGATTTGGGCGCCAATTCCGGTCAACATGTCGCCCGCCTTCGGGATCAGTTCGCTGGAGGTGACGAGAACGCGGAACCGGGAATCACTCACGCTTTTCTTCCCTCAGCTTAAGAGACGCGGATGCTGTAGCCGAGCTTGGCCGCATTCGCCAGCTTGGTTGCGGAGACGGCGGAGTTGGCGGAAACTGCCCGCAAAAGCGGATCAAGACAGGGCGGAACGCATGCTGCACGAACGAAATATACAGGCCGAGATTCCCTCATTGCAGGGAAAGGTCGCGCCTGAGGAATGGCAGGCCCGCGTCGATCTCGCCGCCTGCTATCGGCTGGTCGCGCTTTACGAAATGTCGGACATGGTCGCCAACCATATTTCGATGCGCGTGCCGGGCGAAGAGAATGCGTTCCTGATCAACGCCTACGGCATGCTTTACGAGGAGATCACCGCGTCGAGCCTGATCAAAATCGATCACGACGGCAACATTCTTGCGAAGCCCGATTTCGGTCCCGGCCTCGATTACGGCATCAACCGCGCCGGCTTCGTCATCCACACCGCCGTGCATGAGGCAAAGCCCGACGTCGCCTGCGTGATCCACACGCATACCTGGGCCGGCATGGCGATCGCCTCGCTCGAATGCGGGCTATTGCCGCTGACGCAAACGGCGATGCGCTTTGCGAAGATCGGCTACCACGATTATCACGGCGTCGTGCTCGACCTTACCGAGCAGGAGGAGCTCGTGAAGAATCTCGGCGACAACAATGCGATGATCCTGCGCAATCACGGCCTGCTAACGACGGGCCGCACGATCGCCGAGGCGTTCAATGCCATGCATCGGCTCGAAATGTCGTGCAAATCGCAGCTCGCTGCGATGGCCTGCGGCGTCAAACTCAACAAAGTGCCGGACGATATCGTCGAGAAGACGTATATGAATTACCAGCCGCAGGTGCGTCGCCCGTTTGGCGTGATGGAATGGCCGGCTTTGTTGCGCAAGCTCGATAAGATCGATCCGAGCTATCGGAATTAGGGACGGTAAGCGCAACGCTCGGCCGTCATTGCGAGCGAAGCGAAGCAATCCAGGGGTAAATTCTCATCAGTCCGGCGTTTGCCCCTGGATTGCTTCGTCGCTGCACTCCTCGCAATGACGACCCTACGGCGCTCCCAGCACCCCATATAAATGGCACGCCGCCTCATGCCCCGGCGCGACTTCGCGGAATGCCGGCGCGATCGTCTTGCATGGCTCGAAGGCATGCGGGCAGCGCGTGTGAAACGGGCAGCCCGGCGGCGGATTCATCGGGCTCGGCACATCGCCCTGCAGAATGCGCTTTTGCCGCTTCACCCTCGGGTTCGGCAACGGCACGGCCGAGAGCAGCGCCTGCGTATAGGGATGCAGCGGATTGCCGAAAATTTTACGCTTATCCGCCTGCTCGACGATCTTGCCGAGATACATGACCGCGACGCGATGGCTGATATGCTCGACCACCGCAAGATCGTGCGCGACAAAAAGATAGGAAAGCCCGCGCTGCTGCTGCAGGTCCATCAAGAGGTTGATGACCTGCGCCTGGATCGAGACATCCAAAGCGGACACCGGCTCGTCGGCGATGATCAGCTTCGGGCTCAAGGCAAGCGCGCGCGCAATGCTGATGCGCTGGCGCTGGCCACCCGAGAATTCATGCGGGAAGCTCTGCATCAGCGCCGGGCGCAGCCCCACCTGGCCGAACAATTCCGCGACTCGCGCCTGCTTCTCCTTGCCGCGACTGAGGCCATGCACTTTCAAGGGCTCGCCGACGATGTCGCCCGCCTTCATGCGCGGATTAAGCGACGAGAAGGGATCCTGAAAGATCATCTGCAATTCGCGGCGATAGGGCTGCATCTCGCGGCGAGAAAGATGCGTGACGTCTTCGCCTTCAAGGCGGATCGTGCCGCTCGTCGGCTCGATCAGCCGCATCGCCGTGCGCGCCAAGGTCGACTTTCCGCAGCCGCTTTCGCCGACCAGGCTCAACGTCTCGCCTTGCGCAACTTTGAACGTGACGCCGTCGACGGCAAAGACCGTCCCGGCACTGCGCCGAAGCAGGCCTTTGCGCACCGGGAAATGCTTCTTCAGCGCGGTGACTTCAAGGACCGGCGCGTTCATGCGGCGGCCTCGCGCACCCGGTCCGAGTGCCAGCAGGCGGCGAAATGCCCGGGCCGTTTTTCCTCGCAAGGCGGAAACTCTGCGCGGCAGATATCCGTCGCAAAGGCGCAGCGCGGCGCGAACGTGCATCCCTCGGGCAGATCGACAAGCGACGGCACGCTGCCGGGAATTTCCTGCAGGCGCGGCCGAGTATCGGCCCCGGCCAATGACAGGCGCGGCACCGAGCCCATCAAACCGACTGTGTAGGGATGCAGCGGCTCCTCGAACAGCGCCTCGACGGGTGCCTCCTCGACCTTCTTTCCCGCATACATCACGACGACGCGCTGCGCGGTCTCGGCGACAATGCCGAGGTCGTGCGTGATCAGCACGATCGATGTGCCGAGCCTTTCCTGCATCGACAGCATGACGTCGAGGATTTGCGCCTGGATCGTCACGTCGAGCGCGGTCGTCGGCTCATCGGCAATCAACACTTTTGGATTACAGGCGAGCGCCATGGCGATCATCGCCCGCTGGCGCATGCCGCCGGAGAGCTGATGCGGATATTCGCGTGCGCGCTGCGCCGGCTCGGGAATCTTGACGAGCCGCAGCATCTCGATCGCTTTTTCCGCAGCGGCGGATTTAGACGCATCCTCATGCAGCCGCACCGCCTCGCCGATCTGCCGGCCGATGGTCATCACCGGATTGAGCGAGGTCATCGGCTCCTGAAAGATCATGGAGATATCATTGCCGCGCACGCGGCGCATTTCGCCTTCATCAAGCTGCACAAGGTCGCGAGTGCCGAGCATGACGCGCCCGCCGACGATGCGGCCGGGCGGATCGGGCACCAGCCGCATGATCGAGAGCGCGGTCATGCTCTTGCCGCAGCCGGATTCGCCGACGATTGCCAGCGTCTCGTGCGCCTTGACATCGAATGAGACGGCGTCGACCGCTTTGATCAAACCGCGCCCGGTGAAGAACACGGTGCTGAGATCGTGCACGCTGAGCACGGGCGCGGCGGCGTCCGCTTTCATTGCCTGCGGCTCGCCGATGTCAGCCAAAGCCATCAGCTTCGCTGCCTCGGATCGAGCAAGTCGCGGAGCGCGTCGCCGAGCAGGTTCGTACCAAACACGGTGAGGCTGATGGCAAGACCGGGAAAGATGACGAGCCAAGGGGCAGTGCGCACATATTCCGCCGCCGATTCCGACAGCATGCGCCCCCAGGACGGATAGGGCTCCGGGATGCCGAGGCCGAGGAAGGACAGCGATGCTTCCGTGAGGATCGCGGCACCGAGTTGCGCTGTCGCCAGCACGATCACCGGCGCCAGCGTGTTCGGCAGAACGTGGCGCACGGCAATGCGAAATTCGCTCATGCCGATCGCCCGCGCCGCCTCGACGAACGGCAATTCGCGCAGCGCCAGCGTATTGGAGCGGATGACACGTGCGACGGACGGGATGAGCGGTATGGCAATCGCGATGATCGTGTTGCGCAGCGAGGGACCAAGCGCTGCCGCCATCACCAGCGCTAGGACAAGCAAGGGAAGCGCCTGCAGAATATCGATGACGCGCTGCGCGATGAGATCGACCCAGCCGCCGAGATAGCCGGAACCGAGACCGATCGCGACGCCGAAAATGCAGCCGAGCAGAGTCGAGCCGATGCCGACCGCTAGCGAGATGCGCGCGCCGTAGACGATGCGGCTGTAGATGTCGCGGCCCATGAAATCGGAGCCCATCCAATGCGCGGCTGTCGGCGGTGCAAGCGACAGCGGCGCGTCGGTCTGCAGCGGATCGTGGAAGGTGATGAGATCGGCAAACAATGCGCCGAATACGAGCAATGCCATAATGATCGCGCCGGCGGCGCCGAGCGGATAGCGCCGGGCGAAATGACCGATGCCGCCGCGCCATCCGGTGGCGCCGAGCCCCGCCCGCTTCAGCTCGACGCCAAACGGCTCGGCGATCTCGGCATGAGGCTCGCTCAACGCCACGCCAGTCTACTCCGCATATTTGATGCGTGGGTCGAGCGCGGCATAGGCGAGATCGACGAAGAAATTCACCGCGACGACAACGATGGCGATGAACATGACAAGATTCTGCACGATCGGATAATCTCGCGTGCGGATCGCCTCGACGAGAAAGCGCGCGACGCCGGGAATGTTGAACACGGTTTCGGTGACGATGAGCCCGCCGATCAGAAACGCGGCTTCGATGCCGACGATAGTGACGACCGGCAGCAATGCGTTGCGCAGCGCGTGATTGTAATTGACGCTCCGTGCCGAGGCGCCCTTGGCGCGCGCGGTGCGGATAAAATCCTGGCGCAGCACTTCAAGCATCGAGGAGCGCGTCAGCCGCATGATCAGCGCCGAGGAACGGAAGCCGACGGCGGCGGCCGGCACGGTATAGAGGAGCAGCTCCTCCCACAGGTTTTTCGTCGGTTCGGTGTAGATCGGAATCGTGCCGAAGCGGGCGACAAAGACCATCAGGATGAGGAGCCCGAGCCAGAAGGCGGGCACCGACAGCCCGGTGAGGCTGAGCACCCGCAGGAAATAATCGACGCCGGAATTCTGCTTGACCGCGCTGATCACGCCAAGCGGAATGCCGATCGCGATCGAGAAGATGAGGGCCATGAGGGCGAGTTTCGCCGTCACCGGAATGCGCGGCGCGATCTCCTCGATCGCCGGCTTCTCGGAGACGTAGGAATAGCCGAGATCGCCCCGGGCAATGCCGCCGATCCAGGAAAGGTACTGGACCGGGATCGGCCTGTCCAAGCCAAGCTCACGCTCGATCTTCGCCTTCTCCGCCGGGTTCACCATGCCGGCCGAGTCGAAGAGGATGTCGACGATGTTGCCTGGTACGACGCGGAGGAGGAGGAAGATGATGATGGAGATGCCGAAGAGCGTCACCAGCATCAACGTGAGCCGCCGCACGAAGTAAGAGACCACAGCGCTTCGTCCTCACCCGCGTGCGAAACGCCGACTCACTTGTCGAGCCAGACATCCTCGAACCGGTATCCGTTGTAGGAGCTGTTCACCATGACGGTGTAATTCTTCACCGTTGGGCGCCAACAAGTTCCTTGCCGGGGGTGCATGATGATCGGCCGCGCGACGTCCTCAACAAGCTTCTTCTCAACCTCCCAAACCAGCTTCTTGCGCGCCTCGACATTGGTCTCCTGCGACTGCTTGTCGAAGAGGGCGTCGAGCTCCTTGTTGCAATAGCCGGTGAAATTGCGCTCGGAGCCGCAGGCGTAATTCTCGTAGAAATTCTGGTCGGGGTCGTCGACCGCGTTTCCGGTCAAGTTCAAGCCGAGGATGTAATCCTTGCGGCTCGCCTTGGCGTGCCAGACCGACGTCTCGACGGGATCGAGCTCGGCGTCGATATAGATGTCCTTCAGCTGATCGATGAGGATCACCGCCGGGTCGCGGTAGGTCGCGATATTGCGCGTCGAGACCTTTAGCGCGAGGTGCTTCTGCGGCCCATAGCCGAGCTTCTCCATGATCTCCCGCGCTTTGGCACGATTGGCCTTCACGTCCGGCCCGTAGCCCGGCAGGGTCGCGAGCAAGTCCGGCGGCATGCCCCACACGCCCTCGGGCGGCGGCAGCATGGAGGCGCCGATATCCGCGTGCCCCTCGGCGAGAATGTCGATGAACGCTTTGCGATCGAGCGCGTAAGCCACGGCCAGCCGCAAGTCCGCATTGTCGAATGGCGCCACGTCGCGATTGACGATGATGTTCGTGCTGACATTGATCGGCGCGACCTTGCAGATCGCGTCCGGCGCCTGTGTCCTTATGTCCTTCAGAAGCGGGATCGTCACCTCGGTCGGGAAGGTCATGTCGAATTTTCCCGCGATGAAGGCGAGGATCGCCGTCGAGCGGTTCGGAATGATGGTAAACTCGATCCCGTCGAGATAGGGAAACCCTTTTTTCCAGTAGTCGGGATTGCGCGCGATCTTTATCGACTCGTTCTGCTTGAATTCGACGAATTTGAACGGCCCGGTGCCGATCGGCTTCACACGCATGTCGCGCGTCGAGACATGACAGGGATAGATCGGCGAATACCCGGAGGCGAGCAGCGCGATGAACGAGGGCTGCGGCCGTTTCAAGTTGAAGGTCGCCTCGTTGTCGCCGTTCGTCGTCACGTCGGCGACATTGTTGTACCAAGTTTCGCGGGGATTCTTGCGGAGCTTGTCCTTGCTCTTCCCCATCAAGAGATCGAACGTGCATTTCACGTCCGCCGCGGTAAACGGTTTGCCGTCGTGCCATTTCACCCCGGAGCGGAGCTTGAAGGTCAGCTTCGTCTTATCGTCATTGAGCGACCAGCTCTCGGCGAGCTCGGGAACGATCGTGTCGATTGAATTCTGCGGCTTGCGCTGATCGTATAGGACGAGATTGTTGTACACGCCCATGAACGGAATGTTGGTTGAGAAGGTCGATTCCTCGAGGATCGAGGCGCTTGCCGGACTATCGCGATGATAAATCCTGAGGATGCCGCCGTGTTTCGGCTCTTCGGCCTGAACAGGCGCAGCAAGCAGCGCGCCGGCAAAGGCCAGCCCCAAGATTCCAAGCGAACGCCGATGGCGCATTCGTTCCTCCCCTTTCGTGGCTCTTCATGCCGCCGCGAGCGGCGCCCGGCCCATGAGCGGGAGGGTAGCACAACCTATTCTTCTGTCTCGGCCCGATCCTCGTTCTTTAGTGGGATAGAACGCGGCTACTCGCGGCTTAACACCATCCGCAGCTTCGTTGCCAGCTCCTCGCGCCGGTAGGGCTTGCTCAAGATTGGCATGTCCTCGGGAACGCCGGAATTGCCGAGAACGGCGCCTGTATAGCCGGAGCTTAGGAGCACTTTCAGATCGGGCCGCAAGCGCTTCGCCTCGACGCTCAGCTGAACGCCGTTCATCCCGCCGGGCATGACGACATCGGAAAACAGCATGTCGATGCGCGCATTCGAGCGCAGAATCGAAAGCGCGGAGGGGGCATCCTCCGCCGTCAGTGTCTGGTAACCCAAGTCGCTGAGGCTCTCGACCGCCATTTCGAGCACCGCCGGCTCATCCTCTACGACCAGGATAACCTCGCCTTCGGCGGCACGCCGCAGAGGTAGTGTCAATCCCGCCGTGGCCCGCTCCGGCCTGTCGGTCGAGCGCGGCAGATACATCTCGACATTCGTGCCCTGCCCGACGGCACTGGTGATCCGGGCAAAGCCCCCTGTCTGGCGACAGAAGCCATAGACTTGGCTCAATCCCAATCCGGTACCGCTGCCCACGTCTTTCGTCGTGAAGAACGGCTCGAAGGCGCGCGCCAATGTGCCCTCCTCCATACCGGCGCCCGAATCCGAGATGCCGACGACGACATAGGCTCCGGGGCGCGCATCCGGATAGGCGCTACTCTCTTCGCCAATGCGGATGTTGCGCGTGCTGATCTTCAATTTGCCGCCATCGGGCATGGCGTCACGCGCGTTGACGCAAAGATTGAGGACGGCACTCTGGAACTGGGCTGGGTCGAGCCGCACGGGATCGAGCGTCGGATCGAGCTCGATCTCGAGTTCGATCGTTTCGCCGGCCGCGCGCCGCAACAATTCACGAAAGTCGGTGAGAAGATGGTTCGGATTGACCGTCTCCGACTGAACGACCTGCTTGCGAGCAAAGGTAAGCAGCTTTTGTGTCAGCTCGCCGCCGCGGCTCGCCGCCTGCAAGGCAGTACGCGCCAACCTTTCGACTCGATCCTTCTCGTGGGGCGCGCGCGAAATCATATCGAGATTGCCGACGATCGCCGTCAGCAGATTATTGAAGTCGTGTGCTACCCCACCGGTAAGCTGGCCGATCGCCTCCATCTTTTGTGCCTGGTTCAGACGCTCCTCGATTTCGTGCCGATCGGTCACGTCCATGATCACGCCGCTCATCGTACGGAACCGGCCATCTTCATCGGAATAGGCGCGGCCACGCAGCACGATCCAGCGCACAGCCTTGTCCTTGGCGCGTTTAATCCGGCACCGCAGCTCCAATAATCCCGTCGTTCGCGCCCTTTCGAAAGCGCCTTCGACCTGCGGCATGTCCGCCGGGAGCAGATGCTTGAAAAATGTTTCGCGGGTGAATGCCGGCAGCAGCTTGTCATAGCCGTAAATTTGGTCGTGCCGCTCGCCGCGCTGAACGACGCCGCTTTTGAGATCCATTTGCCATTCCGCCATCTCGGCGGCCTGCAAAGCGTTGGCGAGCTTTTCGCGGGCTTGATCCAACTCCAACCCGCGTTGCTGCGCCTCCGAAGCCATCGCGCGAACGCGGTTCAACAGCCGTTCGAGCTCACGCGCATAGACAGCCAAAATCACGAAACTTGCCGCTAACGCCTCGAGGCGACCGGTAAGCCAGCCGATCGTGCCGCGGCTGGAGCCCGCAAGCGTGATGATGCAATCAAAGAAGAGCAGGGCCAGCGCGACGCATAGCCAAAGCTGGAACATCGTGCGCAAGCGCGTTCTGACGCACAAGAGAAGCACAACGAGCGCGATGAACGTCGCGACGGCAGGGCCGATTCCGCTCGTAATGAGCGCGCGATAATTGTCGCCATTGGCGAGTTTCGGCAGCAGCGAAGCATGCTCGCCCACCACCCAGGTTATGAGGATTACGCACAGGATCGTCAGCGCGACGCCGATTTTGGCGACTCTGCGCGCATTCTCCAGCTTTACTGCCGGCGCAAGACCGTCACCCGCAAAATAAGCCGGCACGAGTGCGGAGAGCGGTAGCCCGACATGCCAGAGGACCCAGAGCCAAATGATCGTGTTCGTTCCGTCGCCGAGCAGCGGCTCGTTTGAAAAGATGTTTGGAAATGCCAGCATTTGGGCGAGAACGATCGCGGCGGAATAAAGCGCTCCGGCGGCAAAGGACAGGACCGGGATCGCGCCGGTGCGCCGGAATTGGCCGAAGAAGATGCGTGCGGTGAGGACGTAACAAAGAATCAGCGCCGTCTCATAGCTCGCAACAAAGCCGGGCATCCGCTGCAGGGGCGAAGCGGCACGCGACAAGAGGAGCAGCGAGATGAGACCGAAAACAACGGAGATCGCGGCGGCAACGAGCTTTTGCGGCCGGCTTGCGGCGCTCGTGCCAAGCTGAGGTGCTTCGCCTTGGAGGGTTTTCACGCCCATTCACCGACCCCCTGCGCCGAATCGTAGTTAGAACAAGCGGGCAAAACAACGGCGGGATGAGACGCGACCGACCGCCTTCTCTACACCGGCGAAGGGCATGTTGTGGTGCACAATGTAAGTGCGCGCTCCCGGCAGGGAGGTGAGGGAAGACGTGCTTCCCTAACCCGCCGGTTTGAAACAGCGTCGCACATGCTTACATGGGCGGGACCCTGCCGAGCCCCGCCTTGCCCAATCTGTCGGACCTGATTTTCGAAACCGGTATTGCCGCGCGCAGTTTTGCCGATTTCGTCACCGGTTCAGGCCTGCGCCTCGGTGTCACCGGCCTCTCGCGCGCCGGCAAGACGATTTTCATCACCGCTCTGATCCATCAGCTGACGCGCGCGGCCAAACTGGCGGCTGAGGGCCGCCGCAACACGCTACCGGTCTTTCGGCTCATCGCGGAGAAACGGCTCACCGGCGCCCGTCTCGAGCCGCAGCCGAACGACGCCGTACCGCGCTTTGCCTACGAGGATCATCTCGCAGCGCTGACCGCCGCCGACCGCCACTGGCCCGAGTCGACGCGGCGCATTTCCGAATTGCGGCTGACGATCGAATTCGAGCGCAAGGCCGGCTGGCGCCCCGGACCGAGCTCGCTCAGCATCGACATCGTCGATTATCCCGGCGAATGGCTCCTCGACCTGCCGCTACTCGGCAAAACTTACGCGCAATGGTCGCGCGAGACGCTGGAGGCGAGCGCCGCCGCGGCGCGGGCATCGCTCGCCGCGCATTGGCGCGGCGCGACACTCGGTCTCGACCCGAGAGAGCCCGCCTCGGAAGACCAGGCGCGGCGGCTCGCAGAACTATTCACCGGGTATCTGAAAGCGGCGCGGGCGGAGCGCTATGCTTTATCGACTCTGCCGCCCGGGCGCTTTCTGATGCCGGGCGACCTCGAAGGCTCGCCGGCGCTGACTTTCGCACCGCTGCAGGTCGAGGATGCGGATACCGAGATCGCCGGCAGCCTCGCGGCGATGATGGCGCGCCGCTACGAGGCCTATAAGACGCATGTGGTCAGACCGTTTTTCCGCGATCATTTCGCCCGGCTCGACCGGCAGATCGTGCTCGTCGATGCTCTCGCGGCGCTGAATTCCGGGCCGGCCGCGGTGCGCGATTTGGAGAATGCGCTTGCCGATGTGCTGACCGCATTCCGCGCCGGACGCTCCAATCTGCTCTCGACGATTTTTCGGCCGCGCATCGACAAGATTTTGTTCGCCGCGACGAAGGCCGATCATCTGCATCATACAAGCCACGATCGGCTCGAATCTATCCTGCGCCATCTCGTCGGCCGTGCCATCGCGCGCGCCGAAAATGTCGGCGCTGCCGTCGATGTTGTCGCCATGGCTGCCGTGCGTGCGACGCGGGAAGCCGCGGTGCAGCAGGGCCGGCAGAATCTGAACGCGATCGTCGGCACACCGCTGCCCGGCGAGGAGATCGGCGGCGAGGTCTTCGATGGCACCGGCGAGGTCGCGATTTTCCCCGGGGAATTGCCGGCCGATCCGCGGGCGGTCTTCCGCGGCGAGACGCTGGCGGTTTCGCCGGGCGAGGCGGATTATCGCTTCGTGCGCTTCCGGCCGCCGCTGGCGGAGCTCGGGACCGACGGATTACCCCTGCCGCTGCCGCACATTCGCTTGGACCGGGCGCTGGAGTTTTTGATGGGAGACAAGGTGCGATGAGCATGCCGGACAATCGGCCGCGCCCGCGCGCCTTTCGCCTTGACGACGTCGTCATAGAGTCGCAGCCGGATGCTTTTCTTGTAGAGGCGGATGCGGCGCTGCCGGCCGTCATCGATCCCGACGAGGGCGCGATCGAGGCGGCGCAGAAGCGCGGTCTGTTGCGCCGCACTCTTATCTCCTGGGGCGGGCTCTTCTGGTCGGCCGCCGGCGCGCTTGCCGCGCTCGCGTTGGGACTGTGGTTCGACCGGCTCATCCGCGATCTCTTCGATCGCTCGACGACGCTCGGGACGATCGGGCTTGTGCTCGCGGGGTTGGCACTCGTTGCGCTCTTGGTGCTGCTCGCGCGCGAGCTCACCGCGATCTACCGGCAGACGCACATCGCGCGGCTGCATATCGCGCTCGCCGAAGCGCGCGCGGCTGACGATCGCGAGGCGGCGCGCACGCGCGTTGCCGAGCTCGCCGCGCTCTATGCGCACCGGCCGGAAACCGCGACACCGCGCGCGCTACTGAAGGGCCTCGTCAACGAGATCGTCGACGGCCGCGATCTCATCGACATCGCCGAGCGCAACCTGATGGTGCCGCTCGACGAAGAGGCGCGGCGAGAGATCGCCACCGCCGCAAAGCGCGTGTCTGTCGTCACCGCGATCAGTCCGCGTGCGCTTCTGGATGTGCTGTTCGTCGTGGCGCAGGCCATGCGGCTGATGCGGCGCATCGCCGAAATCTATGGGGGCCGTCCAGGCTTCCTCGGCGCGATCAAGCTCGCGCGCTCCGTCGCCTCGCATCTCGCCATTACCGGCGGCATGGCGGTCGGCGACAGCCTCGTCCAGCAGGTGCTCGGCCATGGCATCGCGGCGAAACTCTCGGCGCGGCTCGGCGAAGGCGTGCTCAACGGCCTGCTCACCGCCCGCGTCGGCCTCTCGGCAATGGCGGTGTGCCGACCGATGCCGTTTGCCGCCGAACGCGCGCCGGGCGTGCGCGACGTCGCGCCGTTCCTGTTCAGCGAAAAGAAGAAAGACTAGACTCTGCGGTGATTCCGCAGAGGCAGAGCCTTGACCGACAAGCCGCCGGTCGGGCTGAACGCCGCCGATTACGACGCGATCGAGGCGGCGGTGATGGAAACCGCGCGCGGCCGCTGGTTCCTGATCGAAAATGGCCGCCGCCGCCGCGCGGCGGAGACCGCGCAATTGCTGGAGGCGGTGACGCGCCTCGAACGCGCCGTCGGGACCGGCAGCGCGCCGGCGCTTGCTGCACCCGTCAAAGCGGCGGCGCTCCCCGCGTCGGCTCGAGAGCCCCTGCCCCACGCGACCGCGATCGGCGAGCGGCTGCAGGACATCGCCTGGAACATGCGCGAGCGCGGGCTCGACGACACGGTCTGCGCCGCCGTCGAAGAACAGGCGCGGCTCCTGGTGTCGCCGCCGGAGGCTGCCGCCATGCCGGCCCCTGCGCTTGCGGCCCCAGCCGCATCCGACCCGCGGCTCGAGGCGCTCTCGCGCATCGACCGCATGCCGCTGGCCGAGAAGCTTGCGCTTTTCGCCTGACCTGAGGCCTATAGAGCCGAAGAACAGG
>Ga0164306_10000411_pt1 | contig 17393 bp, 10 predicted proteins | sample Whisoiple_242_MG_FD_110213 | JGI IMG/M metagenome (GOLD analysis project Ga0164306, IMG submission 110213) | Soil microbial communities amended with fresh organic matter from upstate New York, USA - Whitman soil sample_242_MG | ecosystem: Environmental > Terrestrial > Soil > Unclassified >... | reverse complement strand
CACAAACTAGGTCGCATTTAGCCACTTCTTCCAGTAGCTTCACTCGCGGAAACGCCCACATGTTAGAAATGCTGGCTACTTTAAGCCCACGCACGTGGTCAAAGTCCATCGCGGTAGCTTCAAAACAAGTGGAACAATCGGCGCAAGGCGCCGCTTTCAACGAAGAAACAAACAACCTGAACTTAGCCAAGGGCTTGTTCATAGCCCGCACAGCCCTGCGGCGCTCTGTGCGCAGCCTGTGACAGTTAGCGCAAACAATTTCACACTTAGCTATTTCTGCAATGACAGTAGAGCGTGCCCAGCTAGACATCTCGGCTATGTTGTGTTTTTTGGCGCCGCGAACGTGGTCGAACTCCATACAACATGCCGCAAATGCGCCGTGGCAATCAGCACAAGGCACTGCTTTCACCGTAACTAGGAAATCACGATGCTCAGCATGAAGCCTCTTCATGTAAGCTACGCGGTCACCTACTGGTCGATGCTTGCATCTGTTCTTGTAAAAGTACGCACTGTTGTAAGAGCGAATACAACGCGTGCATTGTCCGCGCAGGCCATCCTTCGAAGATTTTCTGGGCTTAAAAAAAGAAACGTTGCGTCTCTTCTTACAAGACGAGCAGCGCTTTTTGGTAGTGGCTAAAATCTGACAGTCCATTCTACCTCTAATTCAAAAGCTCCTGTTTTAGAAATAGTGTCGAACGTGTCGTACGCCACGCCAGTGTTGAACGGCTGCCCAATCGGGTTGGCGGCTGAGGTAAACAACATCACCTCGCTCAACGGTACCGTTGTGTACGAGCTGTAGCTAATCTCCGTCTGAGAGAATAACCTTCGGAAGGTGACCTCAGTGGCCGTGGTGTGGATAGGCGGGGCTTGAATCGTCCCAAGCCACACGTCCGTCCCTGAGTACGGACTTGCCGGAGTCGTTGTGCTGCCAGACACGCGTACGGGGCGCTCAAGCGTAGTAACCGCGGGCTGCAAGTCGGTCTGCAGATTCGTACCTGGGTAGGCGGTCACCAGCGGGGCGGCGTTCGCCACACCCGGCGCTACCTGCCTAGTACCGCCGATGCCAAAGCCCATGTACTTGATGCGGTCATTGCGCTCTGGCGTGTCAGGGCCATACGAGACAAGCGAGATCAGGCTCGCTAAATACTCACGGCCTAGGTCAAGCCAGATGTTGTGGCCCTCTCTACGCGCGGCGATCTTACCTCGCTCACGTGTTGTGATACGGAGGTTGTTTCGTACACTGATGGTTTCTTGAAGCCTCATACTGCTCTCCAAATCCTAACACGCAGCTCAAACTATGTGATGAAAGCAGTACGCCCCCGCGGGAATACCTGCATCAAACTGAAAAACTATTGGAGTCTGCCCAAGCGTAATCGCGATATACGACCAATTGGGTGTGCGAGCTCCACCAGACGCTGGTCGAATTCTAACGCTCAGCACGTCCGCGGCTGTGACAGCAATCGCCGTGGTTATCGTGCCAATGAACCCTGAAGGCGCTACCGTAATCGGAAATACCCCTACGTCAGCCGCATTCTTGTGAACCACCACCTCGTAGTTGCCAGGGCTTGCTCCCAAGGTACCGCTAATCACAACGCTTACTTCAACTACATTCCCAGTAACGGTTACGTTAGACGTGCCTGGGAGGGCGTGCCCAGTTGGGCCCGCAGCAATGGAAGTGACACCTGTCTCAGAAAAATGGTGCGAAGGCGCGTTTGAAGCATCGAATGAAAAGCCGGCGTCGAAGGCCACTACCCCGCCAGGATGAGACACACAGTACGAGATGCTGATCTCATCCTCAGGGCAAAGGTACTTCTTATCGAAACCCCAAGTGATGGGGGAGTCAGGCGTCGGATACGTAGGCGGCGGGTTAGCTGGGTTCGGCCCATGGTCGAACTGATTGCGAACGCCACCACCCGCAGCCCGATAGTCATCGAATGACTGCGCGACATTGTAGTTAGGGAAGCATGCCCCATCGTTCAAAATGAGCCGACCATGAAAAAAGATTTCGTCATCAACGCTCACCTCGGTGTCACCCACCTGGTAACGCACGACGAACATCGGCTTAGTGTACGTAGGCTTCACACGCCGAATGAAGTTTTGTACAAACAACAAAGCGCTTAGATTGAAAGCCTTACTGTCCACGCGCACGAGGAACTTGTGGAACTTCTCCACCTCAAAGAAAGCCCCCTGATTCAAAATTCCCTGAAACCAAGTAGGGTCTTTCAGGTAGTCGAGAACCTCGGCTCCTTCTATCATCGGGGCAAACTGCGCTACCTCATCGCCTTCGCTGTATGGGAGCCCAGTAACCGGACTCTTCTCCATAGCTAGCGCCTTCGGGAATGTGTACGAACGCACGATGGCGGTGTTCGCCTTATCCTGCACCAACAGGCGGCCTTGCGTAGGCGAGTAGTCTGTGCGCAACTCTACAATAGTCCCAGCCTCTTCGGCGAAAGGCAGGCCGAGCAAAATCTGCGTACCAGCGCGCAAATTGAACATCGTGGGGCCATTGATCAGCGTGTACCAAAGGCCGCGCACTGCGGACAAGTAGTCGGTATCGGTACCAATAGCGGTGAGCTGCTCTACCGTGAGCTCCGCTGGGATACCAAAATTGTCTTCGATAGTTGGGCGGTTGTCGAAGAAGGTGGTCTCTGCCCAAAGTCTTGCGGGCGGAAATTCACCATCCCACACGTCGCCGGCATCGCCTGGGCGGCCAGCCATGAACCGAATGGAGTTCGCGCCTCGTGATTGCGCGATGGAGAAATCTACGTTCTGCCTAAGAACTACGCTATCATCCTTCTCTTGTATGTTCTGTTGCAGAAACGGTATGCCGACCACCAAGTCACCAATGGGCAGTCGGGTGCGCCGAGTAACGAACGCAAGAAACAACGTGTAGTTTGGGTCTGACAGAAACACGTCTAGCAAGTTCAGATCGACCGCTAGCCTAGTGACCATGTCTGCGCAGGCGCCGATAGCCGTAGTGCGGATCAACTCGATGCTCTGCTCAGCCGCGTTGTGCAGCTCGAGCACTACCACGTCGTCCTGCGACACTTGTCCGTCGTAAAAGTTCAACAGTCGGCTACTGACATGGCCAGACACATGCCACGAGTCGCTGGTCACGATAGGAAGGTCCGTCTGCACGACAATGCGCTGAAAGCGCTCACTGTCGGTCGAGTCGTCCACTACGCGCGAGACTAGGTAGCCGTCTTCCCCAATTACCAAGATGTCGTTTTCTTGGATATCAAGGCCCACCAAGCTGTTCTCTACGCGGTACACCCGGGAGGTCAGACGTACACCAGCAGTCCCGTGCGGGCTGCGATTGGATTGTCCGACGCTGAAAAATGAAGAGGTCGTGCCTTCCGCAACCTCGAAGTAGAAAGGCGCTAGAATGCGCACAGTCAATGCCCCAGCAGAATCAGTAAGCACCGTCACGCTATAGCGGGCATCTGCGCCAACCAGCTTGACTTCCAAGAAGCGCCTGATGTCCTCAGCAAAGTACGGGTTGGCTAACCCAAACGGAATCGTAACTGGCGCGTGTACTGGGGAAGAGATCACCACTGCGGTGCCTTGCACTCCAGAGATGCCGCTGCCAGAAATGACGGTAGACAGCACACCGCCACGTACCTGACGCAGCGTGGTGAGCTCTGGCAGAGGCTCGGGCAGCTTCAAGTCGTAATGCAGCCAACGGCGCTGGAACTGTCGCTGAATATCGCGAAGGCTTTTCGCGTAATCCGTTTGCCACAGGTTTAGAAGCTCACTGGCGGTTACCTGCGCTAAGCCTTCCCAAAAGACCTGAATACGTTCTCTGTCATCGACCAAATTCCAGAAGTCGCTCAGATATCCCCAAATGAAGCCAAGGTCCGGTACGCAGCCGCGAGGCACTTGGCTGGCCATCACGTTGACAACGACCACGCTGGGCTCGCTCAGGTACTGCCCGTCGAACACGCGTAAGTCGAATTTGTAGACGCCAGCAACGTCCGGTAAAAAAGTCGGACTTACCGTGTCGGCGTTCGTTAGCATCCGATTGCGGATCAATTTGAACGGTGCGTTCACCAAGTTGTCAGCGACAACAGCCGCTGCAAATTGTACAAAATAGCCGGTTCCGTCAACGCCAGTACCCGCCACAGTCCAAGCCTCGCCCTGCACTAAAAGCACATCGCCAGACTCTAGTTCGTCTAAAGAAGCGGCTGACCCTAGCGTTGCCGAGTAGAACTTGTCCGAAAACCCGGTAGCTGGTGCCATCGGCAACGTGAAGCCGTCATTGCCCTCAACGGCAAACGAGCTCGTTAGCGGCACGTCTATTACACGCCAGTAGTACTGCAGTGCACCGCCATCTGGGTCAAAGCTGGCTGAGCCATCAAGCAGACCAACGGTGCAAGAGCGTATGGCTTGGTCACGCCCAGCGTCAGCCTTAGGTGGTACATTGGGCATCACCAGGCCAGCGCCTAGGCACCACTGGTCTACGGCTACCTCAACGCCTCGCGCGTCGGTGCCGCGCACAGACAGCATCGACCCTTCAGGCGCGAGCGCATCACCTACCCCGTTTGGCAGAACGGCAATCAACCTGTGGCCGACAATCGGCACCTGATCAGTTTCCGTGGCAAACACATAAACGGTACCCGTGACAGTGTCCGCCGCTACTCGGAAAGTGTATGACACCCCGTTATGAATCAAGCCACTTGTACCAGGAATGGGTTGAAATGGCCCATCAAGAACAAGGTCGCCATCGCCGTTCAAACTAACGCGCGGGGCATATGCAATGCCTACTGATGACACGAACAACCCAGCTGCCGCAGCGACTTGGTCAACGGCACCGAAGTAGAAGTGTTGATGAATCAAGTCTGAAAAGTCGACAGGCAAGGCGACTGCTAGTGCCACAACCTGCAAAGTCCAGGTGGCTGGTACCGCTGCCTCCATCAGCAAAAAGGCATCGTCAGCGTTAGGCGCGGTCCCACCACTTGCCACCACCAGGTCGTTCGACATCGGGTCGATGCTAAACGCTGAGGCATTGGTTACGTTCGCTGAGGGGTCCGTAAGAATCTCCCCCATCGAATCGGCGCTGTCCGAGAAGCAAAAGATATTGAAGTCATCAGGAGGAGTAGTCGGGCTAGACGTGTACACCGTAGGCGCTACGCCCAACACATAAGCCGTGACCGGCGACACTCCCAGGCTCACCGTAGTTGAGATAGTCGTGTTTATTACGGGCATTACTTGATCCTACCTAGGGTCCGACTTTACAACACAAAGCTAGTCCGGCACCTCACTAAATTCTACAACCACGGCGTACCGATCTCAATGCGTGTCAGAATGCCAGGTACCAAGGTTCTGTCGCTTGGCCGGTGAGGGTCATCGAGCGTTTATGCCGTTATTATTGATACTCGGCTTCGATCCACTTTATTTTCAAACCAGAAATCCCCACCTCGTCACGAAACACCATCCAGACGTTTTGAGAGTTTCCGGCGTTCATTGGCGATGTCGGCGTTAGCGTGATGGTGTGTTGGTCTTCGTATAAAAACCCGGGAGAAAGATCCGATGCCGCCGCGTTGATCCCGGCGGGGCTGTGCGGCGACAAGCCGGTCAACCACATTTGCGCGAATGGAACTTGTGATGGCAGTGACCCCAAATGGCCAGTGTTTGGTTCGATCGAGATATACAGCTTCTTCAGCGACAGCCCGAAATAGAGTGGTACAGCGAACGCGATATATTTACCAGTCCCATCGCCGGTCCAATCTTGTGCAATGCCACCACTCCAACCAGGGTCATCCCGGCCCATTGGAGTGAGAGGGAGCCGCACGCCCAGGTAAATGTTCTTCAGAAAGTTGAGCGCGGACGTAACGGTCAGTGTGCCGATGTTGGACGCGTCGGCGACGTCCGAACTGTCTAGCGCGTTGATGAGGCTACCTAGACTATTCAACGCTTGAGAAGTGCTCGACCCGGATATCGCCGATGCGTTTGCTAGGTCGTCTGTGTTTTTAGGTGCCGCTTTGATAAACCAATAATTGGTGGCGACCTGCTCGATGTCGAATATTCGGTACTGTGTGTTGTTGATATCAACCGTCGGAATTACCAGCGTACCCGACGCACCAACGATCGTCAGCGATGTCACGTTGCCGTTCTCTGGCATAATCGAGAACTTGCATTGAAGTGGAAATGCCGCCGTTGCGTGCGTCGGAATCGTTACGGTGATCGCCGTGGGCGTACTTGGCTGAAAAATGAACAGCTTGCCAGCGTCGGCGGCCGTGATCGTGTAGCTGCTAACTAGAAATACCGTGCCTCCTGGATATGCTGCCGATGGACCCGTGGCGCCTGTCGGACCTGTTGCGCCTGTTGCGCCAGTCGCGCCTGTTGCGCCGTTTGTTCCATTGGTTCCGTTTGTGCCATTGGTTCCGGCGGGACCTGTTGCTCCGGTCGCACCAGTCGCACCCGTTGCGCCAGTAGCACCGTTGGTTCCATTTGTGCCGTCGGTTCCAGCTGGTCCTGTGGCACCCGTAGCGCCTGTCGCTCCGGTAGGGCCGGTGGCGCCCGTCGCACCGGTGGCGCCCGTGGGGCCGGTCGGGCCAACTGCCCCCGTGGCACCCGTCGCACCAGTAGCGCCCGTGGGGCCGGTCGGGCCAGTGGGGCCGGTGGGGCCGACAACGCTTCCATATTCGGGGCCTGAAACGCCCGCCACCGTAAACTCGCAACCGGCGAGTGGATACGTCTTTGGCAGTTGAGCAAACGTGTGGTTCTGACCAACGAGTTGCAGTTGCTGTGTGGCGTTGAACCCTAGAATCCCAAGCGATGCCGTGGTTGCGCGCGCGCCACGATCGAGCGAGATCGCGACCGGAAACGCCGTACCAAATGAGAACTGATTACCGACTAGGCTAGTAAACGACCCAATCTGGCCTGCAATTGCGGGCAACGTCTTACCGCCACCGTTCAACCACTCACACCCCTCTAGGATGGAAAGGTTGGCGAAAATGGTGGAGCCATCCGCAACCGAACCAACGGACAAGGTTCCGCTACGAACACAGTTGCCTCGAACGAGCTGAATCGAGCATGCGAAAACACCAACCGTTGCTTCAATAAAACAGCCATGCAAAACAGCCTGATTGGCGTTAAAAAAGCTGAAATTTGAGTTGATGGCAGGTCCCGTATTGAGCCCAATGATATGGCAATTTCGAAGCTGACAATTGCCAGCAATTCGGCATTGATCGCCGTTCGTATTGCCGATCTTGCATTGCCCGGCGTACACACCGTTGCTACCTCCAGATTGGTTCCGCCAATCGACGCCGCGAGGAAGCAACAAATCAAACAACCGAACGGCGCCGCCGAGCGGGTTGCCGCCGTCGTTCGTGATTTGGACGCGCTCGATCGAAACCAACAACGTGTCGACGACGCACGTCGAGCTAAGCCCGACGTTGACGACAGTCACCGATGTCAGTGACACATCAAGCACCCATTCCTTGACGAAAGCATCGGTCGTGCTCGTCAAGCCGGTGATGTAAGCGACGGCACCCGTGCTCGCGCCAGACGTACTGCGAACGCGCGCGCCATCAATGAACGTTCCGGCCGAGGTTTGGATACGACCACGCACCGGCGCCGAGGGCGTTTCGACCGTATCAATGACACTCGACAACGTGATGGGTGCACTCGACGAAACGCCACCACGAATATCGAACGTGAAATTACTGCCGACCGGGATGGCAAGACGCAACTCGAACGCGGGGAACGAACCGTCAAGGATGAAGATCGTTGTGGTCTGTTTCGGACGAACAGGTCCGCACGCGTTCAAACGCTCACGCACGGCCTCGAGCGTCTTCAGCGGGTCGAGGATGGTGCCGGCGTTGTCGTCGCTTCCAGTCGCATCACTGACGTACCAACCCGCTTGCGTGTCTAGAATCGGGTGCGCGCCTGCCACGCGCCACGTCGTCAGATCGGGGTTGAGGGCGTACCAACATTTCGTCTTCTTGACGTAGACGAGCATGCCCTCGAATCGCTGCCCGGCCGGGATGGCATCGCGATCCGGAACCGTGTCCTTGGTGATTTGCCCGCCCGCGGAACCGAGTTCTTCAATCCAATTCGCGTCCGCGATTCCGCCCTTGAGTCGCCACGTCTTTTCATCGGTCGACGTAAACACCCGGACGCCAAGACGGCGCATCGGTAGCGGAAAGCGCGTGACGTCAGGTGGGCCACTACCTGTAATGCTGATGTGGGCACCAATCGTCGTTTCGCCACGACCGGCGGGACCGGCGTCATTCGGCACAGACGTCGGACTAATGACCGACACATCACCGGGTTGAGCAATCGTCATCAGGACACCGTCACGTTGGTCGAACCCAGGCCGGCGTTGACCGACTCATAGAGGTCGTAAGTTTCTGTAAATCCCTGCGCGTTCGTAACCGAGATGTTGCCGGCGCGAAGAATGAAACCACCCACGAAGCCGCCCACCGTAAAGATAGGGACGCCGTACCTAGTAGGGCATACGTAGTAGATCTTATTCGCACCGCTAGCATTCACAGTGAACCCAGCATTTCTGCCGGTGCTCAGCTGACTAGACGCAAGCGCCTCGATGAACGCCTCGGTGTTTGCCGGTGAGCTACTTACACCCCAGAAGTTCTTCTGCCCCCAAGTAAGCGACGTTCCGGCGACCACAACTGGGCCAAATACGCCCTGTGCCGTTAGCGTAAACGATACCGACTGATTGGGCGTGTTCTTCACATACGACTGCGAGCTAGTAAACCCGGTGGGCGTGAGATGCACATCCTTGGACTCAGCATTCGCGCCATTAGTAAGGACCGCTGTGGTAGGAGGTCCGCTCGCGTAGCTAGCCGAGAAGGCCGGAGTGTTAACTGTCTGACCAGTCTCGACAAGTGAGGTGTTGATACCGAACCCGGTGATGGTCATGTTGGTAGGCACAGCCCCCCACGTAGCGATGCCATCCACGGCTCGGATGATGTAGCCGTTTGGAATGCCTGTCGCATCAATGTCGGAAACATCGAGAGGCAACGTAACGCCACCAGTGTCCCCAGGCGGGCCTTGCGGCCCAGGTGGGCCTTGAATTGGGTCCGCCGTAGACTTCAGCTCGAAGACGATGCCGGCGGTGACACCGCCATTGAAGCGTATGACAGCGTTGTCCCCTGAAGACGTAAATGGGGTGAGCTGTAAACAAAACAAAAGCAGGGAGTCGCTATCATTCGTTACCTGCTTGAAAAAGAGCAGATGGCGAACGGCCTCACCGCCAGCCAACGAAAGCCATGTAACGTTGTTGGCTGAGTACGACACTAGGTCATGGACCGTGTCTACGGTACCAAACCTACCAGTAACGCTCTTCCTAGAATAACTCCCATTGGTTAACTCACCAACGGCTTGGTTCACGTACACGTGGTCAGGGTCTGGCGTGTACGCCGGCCCAACCAGCATTGCGCGCACATCGTAGGCAGCCCAATTGGCTGCGTTCATCGTGGCTTTGGCGCTATTGTAGATCAGACTGGTCATGGTTTTGATGCTCTTGCCAGGTGCTGGCAACGATCATACCGTACCGCTATGGAACAACGTGGAATCCCTCTGCACTTCGTACAGCTACCGCCTGAAAAAATGCAGGAAGCGCTCGAGGGGCACGGTGACATCTTAGCCGGTGAGCAGCTAAAAGCAGAGGCGCTGTACAGGCAACATTTGAACTGCCAGAACGGGTGCGGTCAAACCATGGAAAAGAGTTTTTCCACAGTTGCCTTTGCGTTTAGCGACCCGAACTGGCACATCCCACGGTGCGTAATGAAGTGCTACGCCTGCGAGTTCACGCTCAATCCGTTTGACGGCATGGTCGTGAACAAAGGCGACGCCGACAAGGCGAAGTACGGCAATGTACCGCTCATCAACCCGAACGGCGGTTGACCAAAATACGGTCCGGCGAAAACGCGGCTAGCCGTCCGGTATTGAGCGAATTCTGCGAGCGCTGCACCTGCACTTGGCGGTCGTATTGATGCACCACGGCAATCAAGTCGATTGGGCTCTTTACACTAGAGGCCCCGCGCTTGTACGCGATGTCCACTATGTCGCTAGACTCTAGGTAGTCAGCGGGGAACAATCCCTTGATGTACGACGAGATGTCGTCGCTGATAAGGCTGTCTCGTGAACCACCTACGTACTCCAAATCGAAGCGCACGTAATGCGGAACCAAATGGCGTACCAGGGGATTTGCGCACACCACACGCTCAGTATCACTCGACGCAAAGTTCTGTACGTCGCTGACTAGGGTAGAGCGCTCGTACGTGATCTCGAGATTCTGGCCAGACAGTTGAGTAGCATTGCGCGGGTCATCGGACACTCCCACTTCCAAAATTGAGCGAGATAGGTGCATGCGCGGCCGCTCTACCGGAGAGAACGTGAGGTTCTCATCATCGGTGGTCAGATAGTACCCGTCGCTGCGATAGCCCTCAGCAAACAACTGCTGCGCACTGTCGATGTTGTACTGGTCTCCGGTACCTTCGCTAACTAACTCGACGTCAAAGAAGTAAAGCCCAGCCTCGCCGGTGTTCTCATTCATCTGGGTGGAGTTGATGCGCTGCGTGCCTGGGCGTTGAATCTCGTAGGACTCACGCGTCAATGCCGTACTGCCAGGAAATGCGGGCAATACAGCAAGCGTAGTCTGCGCAACTACTGACACCACATACGTACCGGCATGCGGTGAGGTGTTGTTCATATCTTGTGTAGTCGACAAACCCAGCAACGTGTTGGCCGTCCCTGACTTACGCACAACGATAGAGACATCGCCCTCTAGCTCGAGCATGTTGGTGCCGCCAAGCTTTGCGATGTTACGTCCCGTAGCCAAGTTGATCTGACTGACTACGCCGTCACGGCTAACGTCCGTAGGGAACCCGGTCAAGTCAGTCGAAAACATGATGGTCTGGTCTGCGCCGCCGTCAATAGACAACACCACGGTCTTCAGCGCCAGTGTAGTCACTGGGTCAGCTAGTACCGTAGTGGCTAAAATGGGCACGTACTTAACGAGCAACAGGTCACCACGCACAACGCTGCTCAGCACGAAGTCTTGCGACGTCGATGCGAACGTAGTTGAGCCTCCAGTGCTTGCTCCGTCTTTTGGCCTAACCGTAGACGGCGCAGCCGGTATACGCACAGCGTTCAACGTAGGGTCAGGGAAGAACCTAACCGCAGCGCCATCAGAAAGGGTGGCACTGAAGAATGAGGTACGGTTGAACTCAATACTTGTCGGTTCTAGGAAGTAACACCGCACGCTGCCAATGGAGCGCGACCCCACCTGAATATGCCTAGCGGCTTCGGGGGCGAACTGCGCATAGATGCCGCGCGCCTGATTGCCGGAATAGAGACCCGTATACGCATCCGCACCTAGTGGTGACAGCAGCGCCGGAAGCGCCAACTCACCAAAGCGTAGATCCCCGTAAAAGCCGATCTGCACACCATCGAGTACCTGTACAACGTCCAAGTCATCTTGGTTAATCGCCGGCGATACGGTTGCCCAATCTACCGAGGCCCTGACGTCAGAAGACGTACGCACTTGCGTATCGCCAAACAGGCCAGCCATTCCACTACCTGTGCGTACGACGGTAAACGGGTCAATCGGTACGATGCCAACGCGGTCGGTGCCAACCAGTACGGCAAGCACTGTGTTCGCGCTCAGTGTGGCAGAGGCAGCCACATTAATGGCGTCAACCACCTGCGCAGGAGTCTTGCCGCCGGCGGTAAACGTGACCGTAACCGTAGGGTAGCTAGTAAGCCCGCTACTGAACTCAATGTTCAAACTCAAAGAGCTCAAAGGAAAAATGCCACCGGGCGCTGGCTGAGAGACGATGCCGAGAATACCGTCTGTCGCATCGACCTTGACTCCACGCCCAGGGTTCTCAAATGCTCGGCTTTGAATGTCCACTGGCTTGGCGTACGGGACTACCGAACCTACTGGCTGATTGGAGTTATCCAACAGCTCCACCTTGGTGATGCGCACAAGAGGCAGCTGCAAGCCACCGGCGTCGTTCTTCTTGAAAATCTCGTAGTTCAACGAAGAGTTGGTGGCCGTCAAGCTACGATCTACCGTTACCGTGTTAAAAAACGGAACAGCCTCAACAGTGAAGTCCCCTTTGTCCGGGCCATCAAAGAGGCGCAAGATGTCACCTACACTTGTGCCAAGTGCAATGAAATCAACGCCCGCTGCCGTAGTGAGGTTCTTCTGGTTCTGCACAGACTGAAGGTCGTACCCAACAATGCGCGTATCCCTCGGGTCGCTCAAGTCGATGTCAACGACGTCAACCAAGCGCCACCTGAAGTTACCTGCGGCTACTGGAATAGCGGTATCAAGATACATCTCAGGCGAAGAGCCTGTAGATTGCACAACATCAATCACGCGGTAGTCGCCAGCGTTAGGTCCGTCCAAAATTTGCAGAGTAAAACCATACTGACGTGCGTCCACCAACGCCAAGTACACGCTATCGCCAACCGCGTACGTTGTGCCTAGCACCAGGTCCAGCAAAGTGATTCTACCTGCCGCTGCATACACCATGTTCGCCTTCAACCCAGAAGCGGCCGGCTGCGAATCAGTGACGTTCTCGATAACCAGAGAGCTCTCTTCAAACTCAGAACCGCGCACCGACACGTCGTAGAGCCCGCCAATGTGAATCTCATTGTCGGGAATAGTCACAGTGCCTTCAGCCGAATCCGGGTAAAGAATGCCTCCGGGAATACCGCTGAGTGTCAACTCCTGCTTACGTATAGACCAAGCGCGGTCCACGTAGAACGGCAACAGCTCTTGAGTAGCCAGCTCAACGGTGTCTGCAGACAACACACGCCGAAGCGGGATGTCACGCACCAACGGCGGACCGCCAAACGCGCTGAATGTGGTCAGCACGTAGCCCGACGCGGAGCCAGTAACCAGCGCGGTAAAGTCTACTCCAACGTCCAAAGCCTGGAAACGTCGAGTGTACTGCTTGCCTTCGCCATCCAACAGTGTCGTGCCTTTGATGCCACCAACGAGCGGCTCACCTAGCCCACCGCCTCGAATAACATCGCGCTGCATCTCCGGGTCACCAAACCCGACCACGGCCAGACGCGTCGCCGCTGGGAACGTGCGCGGAATTCTGGCACCGATACCACGCAGGGTGACCATCGAATGCTCAGTGAGCTCTTGCTCTGTGCGTCCGATAAAGTCCGCGGCAGTCTCAGCGTCCTCGCCGCTTTGATAGCGACGCAAGTTAGTTACCTTCTGCGTGCCATCTAGGTTGGCAACATTGACCATCTCATTGGGGCCAATGTTGTAAGCGGTGCCCTGTGCCTCGGCGATCACATTGACGTCAAAGTAGTAAAGGCTGCCTTCTTGGTTGAGCAGCATCTCGTCTACAGTGATTCCCTGTGTGCCATCGGGGAAGAAGTGCAGCCCGCCCTTGGTAGTGAAGAAGTTCATCGGGCTGACGGTGACGCCGCGTGGCTGCGCGAAATACACACGAGCTTGCCCGCGAGTAAACTCACCCGTGGCACGGTCACTAAACAGATTGGCCCCTAAGGCCTCTGCCTCGTCAGTGGTCAGGATAGTTGGATCACGAAAGGACTGACAGTTTCTAATGCGCAGCACTTCACGCACAAAAGGGTCCCACAGCAGCACGGCGGGCTTGATCAGCAGGTCGGTAAGCGCGTCGCCTTCATCCGTCGCCATCTCAGGAAAGGCTTGCTTCAAGCGGTCACTGAGAAACACTGCCAAGTCAACTGTGAACGGGTCCGTACCAAGACGCCGCAGCGTCGGTTGAATAACTTGCGTATCAAACGGTGAGCCCGCCGACACGTCAAGATTCTCATCGAACAGTTGGCCGCGTTCCTGCAGAAATACTTGAAGGTCTAGAAGTGCCACTACTAACTCCTTACAACTCAAACCTAGCGACGGCAGTAGAACCCGCGTACGAGTCCAACTGGATCGCCGTTACAATGGCAGTCTCGTTTTTGTTGAAACCAGCGGATAGCACGTTGGCAGACAGCAGACGCTCATCCGGTGGCAGCAGCTGGTTCCTGCCCTGGATCTGAATGAGCTGGCTGCGCGTGTTATCGACGCTAATGATGAAACTGGAGATGACGTCCGAGCCTTCTTCCGTACTGATGCTTTGCCCTAAATGTGACAAAGCGCCGCCGCCTAACTTAGGCGCGAAAATGTCGGAACCGGGTGTCTGCAGTAGTAGCCGCAAGAACACCTGCATGAGCCGCAAAATGCCTTTGGTCTTACCCGGTACTGGGCTCAGCTTGAACTTGATGAAGCTCTTTGGCGTAATGATGAGGTTCTTACTCAGCACAGACACAGAAGTAATTGTGCCGTTCTTGAGCGCGTCTGGTACCTGTGCCAACAGCGTGGTCTTGTTGAGCACCACAAACGATGGCGAAGGCACCTCGTTCATCAGCACCTCATCCACAGACCTAAAGTCTTCCCCGGATATGCGCAATGTACGAACAGGCAACCCAGGCACCGCTGTTACTCGGCTAACTAGGATGGCCTCCTGAGGCACAGCAATCTGAAGGTCTACAGCCACAACTCATGCTAACACGCGCGATGTTACTATTCATGGGGCTAAAAAAAGACCCCCAGGTGTGAGATGGGGGTCTTCTCGAGTAGCCAGCCTGTGAGAACGTGCTGCGTGCGTTAGCAAAGCCTACACGCGGCGTTTATTTAAGCAAGTGATTTTTCAAGGCGGCGGAAAAGTCAGGCCGCTGGCGTTATACACGCGCTCGAGCATCGGGTAGGTATGCACATCGATCATGCCGTCCTGAAACTCAGGCGGCACGCCATTGTCTTGTTCAAACTTGAACAAGGCGTCCTTGGTGTACTTGCCGTACGCGCCGTCGGCGCCCTTCGGGCCTAAGTCGTACCCTAGCGTGATCAACGCGCGCTGCAGTTGAACGGTTGTAAGATTCATCGGCAACCCTGTGGCCGCCTGCCAAGCTTGTAGCTCTTTGGCAAAGTCCGGCAACTGCACGCCGTAAAGCTTCTCCAGCACTGGGCGAATGGCGTTGTACCGTTCAGGGTAGATCGCTACCTGAGGGTCAAACGTCAAATGTTTCAACAGATGAATGAGGTGTGGCAACGTCCACCAACCGACGTTGCTAGGCATGGAAGAGATGGCCTTCGTCAACGACGCACTTGCCCACGACGGGTTGTTCACGGCGAACGACACATACGCAGCGTACATCGCGTCTGCTACCGGGTTTAGCGGCCTTGCGCTGAAGAAGTTCTTCGCCGTACCTGTTAGGAACTGGGGTAGCCGTGTGTACGTGTACTCACTTTGAATGGCCTGAGCAAAAGGATCTTGCCAGACGGTGGAGATCGCAGCGGCCCAACCTTTAGCGTACGCTCTGTTCTCGGCGCCCCAGGTGCCCTTCTTTCCATTACCGGTGAGGTAGAACAACTGCTGTTGCTTGAGGGCGTTGTCCACAAACCCGCGCGAGTCCTTAAATTTGAAACGCCACTTACCGCTAGATGAGTCACGCTCGAATGTAATCCCAGTCGCGTTGCCGTGGTTGTACACATCGTTGAGAATGTCCACGTCTCTTACAGCCACTTCGCCAAGCATGTCGCTCACCGAGAACTGCCCACGCTCACACCACTGAATGGCACCTGAGGTCCAGCCGCAGGAGTCGTACCCATTAAATGCGTCGTAGTGGCCACCTTCGGCTGCCGCAGTCACCATCACCGCTTGCTCAGGTATAGAAGCTGGGTGAATCTGTACACCAACTTTCCCACGATAGAACGGACCCTCGTAGTCTTTGTAGGAACCCCATCCTATTTCGTTTGCTTGGACCATTTTTTCTCCATCATATTTTCAAAGTGATCGACCGAGTTCTTGAAGTAATTTGGCTTATCCTCGATTTTCTCGGTGTACTGCCTAATACTCTTCCAGTGTTTGAGCAACGCGGCAGCATCTGCTTTAGACAGCAGCGACCAATACGTGCCGTCTTTGTCTTTTATGAATGTTCCGGGCTCTACATAGAAACCCACCGGCTGCACACGCGGCTTATGCTCCGTGAGCCACGTGACTTCGTTGTCTTCAAAGCAGCCGTACACTTTGTAAAACTCGCTATCAACAGCGGACACCTGCGCATGCAGTAACAATCGCGTGGTAAGCCAGGCGCCGAGTTCGCTCTCTATGAGCTGCAGCTGTTGCCCGTCATAGAACAAATAGTACATCGAGTTTCTCCTTACCCTGCAGGTATACTCAGACGTGACCTGCAGGCACTTTCTTATGCGGGTAGTTGACTGGTTAGACGGCGACTACAGGGACGAAATCACGCTACGTGAATGCTTGAGCTGCAAGCACACGTGGATACACGTTGCTACGCGTACTATTCCTGAGCCGCCGCCTACGCTACCGGCTACGCCTGTGGCAAAACGTCGCGATAGCGAGTACTAGTAGCCGCAGCGCACGGGCTCGAGTCCCGCACTGTCGTTGGTTAGCGCACTGACCATTTCCGCCACCAGGCTGCAGCGCTTCTTAGCCTCCTCGTCGATGTAGTAACGCCCAGAGACCTTACCCTTGGCTGGGCAGCTCCCGTAGCGATACGCGGTCAGCCAGACACCGACGGGCGCTTCCGCACCAGTCTTGTCCACGCAGGTGTTCTTCCAGTGTTGGAGCTCCGCGTAAGCGATGCGAATGTTTGTACGCGGGTCTCGAAGATCTTCTTCCTTGAACAGATTTTTGAAAGGACCTGGATGATCCTTCACCCACCCGCGCTCGTCCGCAAAATCTGAAAACACCTCGGGCCAAGTGGCAAGGTTATGCGCATAGCCCTTTGCCAGCTGCATCGGGCCCACGGCGTTGCAAACCTGCTTATACACAGGCTTGTAGTTCTTTGGCCAGGTACCAGACGGCGTCCCCTGCAGCCGATGTCCGAGGTGGCAGTCTCCGTCCACGGTGGGGTTCTTTAGACGGCTTTCGCGATAGTTGACCGCCGTCAGTACGAACACGTCCATGTCGCGGTTGATGAGCCTCCCGTCGGAGACCTCATCATGGATGTTAACCAGCTCGGAGATGCTCATGGTGTAGCGAGCAGCAAGCTCTTGGTCGGCCCGTACGTTCGGCGCTTCTTTCGCAATGAGCCCAAAGACGAAGACAGTAAGTGCAGTAGCTAGTGACATTTCAATTCTCCAGATCTTGTAATAATTTCGCCACGGCCGTCCGTGAAACATCAAGTTCCAAGGCAATAGCACGGCAGCTCATACCAGATTGAACCATGCCGCGCACCTTCTTCAAAAACGCGGGTGTTCTGACAATGCGCGTGTACTTTCGTTTTTCATCGTCAGAACGATACTCAATGCCGGTGGCCTCACTGTGATTTCTACCAGTTGTGATTGCTTGCACCGCTGAAAACGTTGAGTCGTGCCGAGCAGCTACCTCAGCCAAGGTGTACTTGCCCGT
>Ga0164306_10000410_pt1 | contig 17409 bp, 16 predicted proteins | sample Whisoiple_242_MG_FD_110213 | JGI IMG/M metagenome (GOLD analysis project Ga0164306, IMG submission 110213) | Soil microbial communities amended with fresh organic matter from upstate New York, USA - Whitman soil sample_242_MG | ecosystem: Environmental > Terrestrial > Soil > Unclassified >... | reverse complement strand
TGCTGATGGCCGCGGGCCTGTTCAGCAAAGGCGCGCAGAAAAGTTTTCCCCGCAACCGCCACGCCCGCAACCTGGCCGACTACTATCTTTACTTCGTTACCGCGGAAGGGCTCTGGCCCAACCTGGTGCTGCTGGCGTTTTTGTTCGTCGCTCTCAGCGGCGGCGACTACGGCCTGACCAGTTTATTTTCAGGCGTTGGCCCGCTCTTCTGGGTGGTCTTCTGGATCGGTTTCTATCTGCTGCTGCTGCGCTTCTTCGTGATGGTGGCCCGCGATCTCTACAAAGCCATGCAGTCGCGTCCGCCGGCCAACGAGTGGGGCTTCGATAACCGTATCCTTCTCGGCGTCCACAACAGTTTTTGGGTGGTCTTTGCCGGACTGGAAGCCGTCTTCCTCGCGCTGTGTTATGCGTTTTACTTCATACAGAATCGCGCGGCCTAGAATATAGCCGCGAATTTACGCGAATAAACACGAATTTCCCATCTCTTGTTTCCGATTCGCGCTTTTTCGCGCGATTCGCGGCTAAATCTCTCTTGGCTTCATCAGTGCTCACGAATAAAGACGTCGCGCGAACCGCTCTGCCGTCCTTTGTGTTCCTCTGTGGTTAAAGATCCTCCGCCGCCGTTCGCAGCAACTCCCACGCTTCCTGCAAGTCTTTCCACTCGGTTTGCAGGTGTCCTATCGCCAGGCGCAGCGTGAGCTTGCCATTCAGCACGGTGCTGGCCATGAACATCCTGCCTGAAGCGTTTACTTTCTCGATGATCGCGCGGTTCTCGTCGTCGCTGCCTTTATAGCGGAAGCAGATCACCGAAAGCGGCGTTGGGGCCACGCGCTCGAACTTCGGATGCGCGTCCACCAGCGCGGCAAAGTCTTTGGCCCACTGGATGTGCGAGCGCAGCAGGGCTTCAAAGCGCTCGCGCCCAAAGTAGCGCATCACAAACCAGAGCTTCAGCGCGCGGAAGCGATGGCCCAGCGGAACGCCATAGTCCATCAGGTTGTGCGCACGCGGGTCGTCCTGTGTTTTCAGGTAATCCGGCGTGAGCGAGAAGGCGCGCCGCAAAATCTCCGGCCGGCGCGTGTAAAAAGCGCTCAGGTCAATCGGGTTGAGCAGCCACTTGTGGGCGTTGACGACCAGTGAATGCGCTCGCTCCGCTCCGGCAAGAATGTGCCGCTGTTCCGGCAGGATCGCTGCCGCGCCGGCATACGCGCAATCCACGTGCAGCCATAGGCCGTGCTGCTCTGCGATCTCGGCAATCTGCGGCACCGGATCAATGCTGGTTGTGGAAGTTGTGCCCACGGTCGCCACCACGCAAAACGGCCGCTTGCCCGCGCGCTTGTCTTCTTCGATCATCCGCGCCAGCGCGTCGGCACGCATGCGGAATTCCGCGTCGGAAGGCACCTTGCGCACGTTCTGCTGTCCCACGCCTACCGCAATCGCGCCTTTCTCAATCGACGAATGCGATTGGTCCGACGTATAGAGCGCCAGGTTGTTGCGGCTTCCTTCAGTGCGCGCCTCCGGGCAAACCATCTCGCGCGCGCACACCACGGCATGCATGTTGCTGGTGGAAGCCGTGTCATACACAATGCCCATCCATTCGCTGGAAAGCCCCATCCACTGCCGCAGCCAGTCCAGCGTTTTCTGCTCCAGCTCCGCAATCGCGGGCGAGGTCTTCCAGTGCAGGCCGTTGGTGTTGAGCGCCGCGGCCAGCATATCGCCCAGCACGGCCGGCGCCGATCCGGTGCAGACAAAGTAGGCAAAGAAGCGCGGATGGTTCCATTGCGTTACCGCCGGCATCACCAGCCGGTCAAAATCGCGCAGGATCGCGTCATAGGGTTCGCCTTTTTCCGGCGCCGACGCCGGCAGCGCGTCCAGCAGGTCGCCCGGCTTCGTCTGCGCCTGTACAGGCATGTTCGCCACGCTGTTCAGGTACTGGGCAATCCAGTCCACGGTCTCATGCGCGGCGCGGCGGAAGTCTTCTACATAGGCCGGCCAGCTGTCGGCTGGCTTTGCCGCCGTGGCTGCTGCAGCGTCTTTAGAATCATGGATTTTAGAATCAACGGGTTTGCTCATATTTAGCCCTTAGCCGTTAGCCTTTGATCTTTGGCCTCTATCTCGATCTTTAGCCCGGGATGTCGAGTGCCACCGCTCTGGCAAAAGGCCAAAAGCCATTTTTTACATTAACTTTCTTGACAACACCTGAAAATCTAGACTACTATCCGCTCAGCATGCACGCCAGCCGATTTACATTCGCGTTTACTTACCGCTACCACTTTACGGGTAGCGGCCACGCGGATCTGTGCTGACAATGCAATAAGAAGTTAGTCATCATAAATCACCGCAAGCCGCGATCCCCAAAGGGTCGCGGTTTTTGCTTTCAGGGAGCTTTGCCGGCATGGATCAGCAAACCGACCAACAAACCGCCAAGGGCGACAAGACGCTTGACGATTGGCGCCGCCAGATTGACGCGCTCGATTGTGAGCTGCTTCGCCTGCTCAACCAGCGCGCCTCCATCGCCTGTGAAATTGCTGCGATCAAGGTGGCCTCCGGCCTGCCGGCCTATGACGGCAATCGTGAGCGCCAGGTGCTGGCCCGCGTGGCGGAACAGAACACCGGCCCGCTCGACCAGCAGAGCGTGACGGATATTTTCTCCGGCATCATCCGCGAGACGCGTCGTCTGGGCACGCAGTGCATGGAGGAGCAGAGCGGAACCGTGAAACCAGCGCAGAGGGGTTAGTTACCTCAGTGGCTGAAGCCAGAATGTTTATAGCTGTTTAACGCAGGGCTGAAGCCCTGCTCCACCCAGCGGATGGGTGCAGTATTGAAGAAAATATTTTGAGTCAAGAGCGAAAAGCCAAAAGCGAAGAGCGAAAAGCCAAAAGCCAAAAGCCAAAAGCCAAAAGCCAGCGGCTAGCTCGATGATGGTTTCTTATTTTTGATTTTGCTAAATGCCAGTTGCTAGTTGCTAGCTGCTTTTTGATTCAGCTAGAAGCTAGCGGCTAGCAGCTCAGGAGTTACTCATGGTCATCAACATGGCGCCAGGTTCGTCGGAAGCGGAACTTCAACACGTAATTGAACGGGTCATCGAATGCGGATTTCAGCCGCATGTTACGCGCGGCGCCGAGCGGGCCATTGTGGCCGCGGTCGGCTCCGGCGGGTCGCGCATGGCCCTGGAAGCGCTCAAGGCCGCTCCGGGCGTAGAGGACGTTGTGCCCATCGCGCACCCGTTCAAGCTGGTGAGCAAAATCGTCAAGAGCGGACGCACGCAGGTTGACGTGGGCGGCGTCATCATCGGCGGTGAAGACGCCGTGGTGATTGCCGGGCCATGCTCGGTGGAATCGCGCGAGCAGCTTTTCTCCACCGCTCGCGCCATCAAGGCCGCCGGAGCTACGATGCTGCGCGGTGGAGCTTACAAACCGCGTACTTCTCCCTATGACTTTCAAGGTTTGGGCATTGAGGCGCTGCGCCTGCTGCGTGAAGTCCGCGAGGAAGTGGGCTTGCCTGTGGTCACCGAGGTGATGAGCACCAATGACATCCAGCTCATCTGCGACCATGCCGACATGCTTCAGGTGGGCGCGCGCAACATGCAGAATTACGATCTGCTGCGCCAGCTCGCCAGGGCCAAAAAGCCCATCCTGCTCAAGCGCGGTCCTTCCGCCAGCGTAAAAGAGTGGCTGCTGGCCGCGGAATATCTGCTCGCCGGCGGCAATGACAACGTGGTGCTCTGTGAACGCGGCATCAAGACCTTTGAAAGCGAGATGACGCGCAACACGCTCGACCTTGCCGCCGTGGCCCTGGTGCGCGAACTTTCGCATCTGCCCGTGATCGCCGACCCATCGCACGGCACAGGCAAGCGCGAGCTGATCGCCCCAGCCAGTCGCGCGGCCCTGGCTATCGGCGCCGATGGTTTGATCATTGAAGTGCATCCCTGCCCGGAACGCGCATTGTCAGACGGGGCGCAGTCACTCACGCTGGATGAATTCGCCAGGCTGATGAAGGGCTTGTGCGCGCCGATTCGGCCTGTGGCAACGGCAGCATCGCTGGCGACAGCGAAGTAGGATTGCAGATAAGGTGCTGTTTGACAGAACACCGCACAGATACCTAAAGAAACCCGCGAGTTCTAAAAAAGGCTGAAATTAATTAAGAGCTTGTTTGGAATAACGCACTTAATTTAACAAACGCAGTATCCGTCAGGGCATGACTTCATAGTTTGCAGAAAAACTCTTCCCGCGGGAAATTTCTCGCCGCAGATTTACGCCGATGGTCGTAGATTACGAAACTCAAAAGGTGAGTTGGGTCTATCTCGGTCCCATAGCCAGCGCCGGAGGCGCGCCGGTTAGCCCACCCTGAGACGATCCCGCAAAGCGGGAGAGCCGGAAGGGTGGGTAAGCTGGGAGAAGTGAGCAAGCCCCGTAGGGGCGACACAAATCTGCTGAAGCTTGCAAACTCGGGAGGCCTCTTGTGAGTTTCCGATTCAACCAATGAAGGGATCAATAACGCGCACGCCGGCTTTCGCGAAGTCGACGCGGTTTCGCGTAACGACCGCTAGACCGTAAACAATCGCGGTGGCTGCGATGAAGCTGTCCTTGATCGGCATGGCTGTCCCGGTTTTGCGAAGACGCGCCAGCAGTTCCGCCCATTTCAAGCCGGTCTCGGCGTCCCAGGGAAGGCAGTGGAGACGCCCAACCCCTGCATTGAACCAGCGTTCCAACGCCATCCGTTTCTTTCCCCGGGGCAGGATCAGAATGCCAAAGCGCAATTCCCCGAGAATCACAGGATCGACTGCAATGTCAGGTTCGTGTGCGTGAAGCCAGTCCACAACCCGAGGGTCCGGCGATGGTTTCGTCGGCTCACTCAAAACGTTGGCGTCAACAAGATACTTCATAGAGTATCGGTTGACTCAGAGTCGATAGGAACAAAAAAATCCTTGTACGGACAGTTAAGCAGCCAGGCGATGGCGCCCTCGTTCCGCGGTGCAACGCGCCGAACGAGGCGATAGTCTCCACGATCAATGCGCTCGACGTCGAATTCCTGTCCCGGCTCGATCCGGTCCATTTGGCGAAATTCCGCCGGCAACACAATCTGGCCCTTGGAAGAGATGATAGTCTTCATATCAAGTAAGATATCGTCTTACCTAGCTGGTGTCAAATTATGGTTCCTGCCCTTGCGGGATACTCGGCCATGGTGTCTTCCGTGAGATCATCGGTCGCGCGCCCGCTCTTTGAAGCAAGTTCGGCAAGGCGGGAAGCCGTTTTTTCCAACCCACAACCCAACCTACAGCAATCGATGTCTTGTTGCGACCTTCGCGAACTTTTGCAGCCGATTCGCTTGGCCAACAAAGTACTTGACAGTCAAAGTACAAACCCTAAGACTCATGGGCGACATGCAGCCGAATCCAAACGAAGCCAGTACTACAGCAACATTGCGGCTAAATCAACGATCTATGCCGGTCGAAAGCGCCGAGATGAGGCTGTACATTTCGACCGAAAGCTGGCGGAAGCAAAAGACCTGGTTCGGAATACATCGGCCAACCTGGTGTTATGGAGAAAATGATCTTACTGCCTCCTGGAACATAGATATCGTAGTGAATGAAGACTCTGGAGAGGATGGAGCGCCTGCCCCGTCATTGATGTTCAGGATCGTTCCTGGGCAACCGTTCCCTTCAAGTTTGGCGGCATTGGAGGGGATACAGCTTCACGATAAAGAGAAGACACTATCGGAAGGCTGGTATGGAAATGATGCGCCCGCCCTTGAGAACAATTCACTCAGCTTTGGCCGGTGGCAGGACGAGCAGCATCTGATTCTTACTTGGTCCGCAGAATATGATGATTGGGAAAGCGATCCCAAACAGAGGGCATCCATGCTGTTCCACGGTCCGGTCGAGTTCAAAGGGATCCGCATGCGGGTTAAGCAAGAAGAGGACGCCACACGATTTTTGCTGAAGTCTCTTCCAACCCTGGACCAACAAGGATTGGAAGTTACATGGGGGCCTTGGCAGGACTTAGGTCGCTCCATGCCGGCTGATCGACGAAAGTGGCGTGATGTAATTTGGAAAATGAGGCCCTGATAGGGAACGCCTCACCGCAGATCCCAAACCGTGCCCGTTATCACCACCATCCTAGACCTTTGGAATCACGCGGATGCAAATCTCGTGAATAGCTGGTCTTTATGATTCACCCTGTGGTTTTCCAATTTCAACCAGCGGGGATCAACCCACAGCTCGGAATCCGCGATTTACTTTCTTCCACTCAGGATGGCTGCGATCACGCGGGGATTGCGACTGCCGTGGAGCACGGCAATGACAAGGAGGGGCTTTTCTTCTGGTGCGTAGGCGATGATGTAATTGCGTACAATCTGATACCGCAGCGGGAGTGAAGTGAGGTCTGGTCGTTTGTGGCCTTGATGTGGAAAGGGCACGAGTTTGCGAATAGCATCCAGGATTTCCTCGCGCACACGCCCGGCGGCAAGAGGATTTTCCTCCGCAATATATTCCCAGATGTCGGTGATGTCTCGTGCTGCTTCAGGGTGGAGCTTAAAGCCCTGATCGGAGGTCATTTCAAATTGCGCTTCTTGAGCAGTTCGTCTTCACGCTGGCGCAGGTTATCAAAGAAGGTTTCGCCGTCGATGGGCGCCACCCGGCCACTCTGGATGTCGTCGTAGCGGCTATCGAGCATTCGCTGGACTTCCGTCAGCTCTTGCAGATACCCGGCCATGGCGTCTTCCATGAGATCATCGGTCGCGCGTCCGCTTTTTGAAGCAAGTTCGGCAAGGCGGGAGGCCGTTTCAGGTTTCAAGTGTACTTCCATGCTTGTCAGTTTAAGGATGGAGAGTGGCTCTGTCAAAGCATTTGCCGCCGCAAAGGGTAGTAGATGATGCCCATAAATCCGTGGCGTTTTTCCAATCCAGGGAACGCTTCACCGCAGCTCCCAAACCTCCACGTGCCCGCTGCTGTCTCCCAGCGCAACCAGCTTGCCGTCCTGCGAGACGGCGATTGCCTTGATGCTGGTCATGTCCGTGGCAAAGGCGCGTGGCTCGGCTGAGCCGGGAGAAACAACGCCGGCAATGCCGTCACTATTGGAGACCACAAAGCCATCGTGCGTTGGGGCAACGGCATACACCACGCTCGCGCCCAGGTCGGGCAGAGAAAGAGGTTTCCCCTCGCGGCTGCCGGCCGAGAAGAGTCCCCCGCCCAATGCGGACCATCGCACCAGCATCTTGCCATCCCGCGAAGGCAGGCATTTGTACGGATCGCCGCAAACGTTGGAGAAGCTTCCCAGCTCACGCCCTGATTCCAGTTCGCGCACGGTGAATTCTTTCGCGCCCTTTGTCATCACCAGCCACGCACCCTCCGGAGAAAGCTCCACAACTGAGCCGGCGCCCGAATGCACGATGCGGTTTCCGCTCACGTCCCATACGGCGGCCTTTTCGTCGCCCGCCACGCCCAGCATGTCATTCGGTCCAAAGACCATGGACCTCACTTTGCTGGTTTCCAGTTTGCGCGTCATCTGGGCTGAAGCCACGTCCCAGATCTCGACGCCGCCATAGCGTTCCGTGGCAACCATGCTTCCTGATTTTGAGACCGCAATCGCGTCGGTGGAATAATCCGCATGCATGGTGGCCACAGGCTGTCCCGTTGTCAGGTCGAAGACCGTAATCGGCGAAGGAGGTGTTGGGCCGTCGAGGGGACGGCGCGACGCTTGCGCCACCGCCAGCCGGCTGCCGTCGCCTGAAAATGCCATAGCGGAAACCTCAGCGTATTCCTTCAGCTTGGGCCGCATCTTAAAGCGCGCAACCTTCTGCTCCAGCAGCAGGCGCAGCCAGCGCACCAGAATTTCTGTTGGCGCTTTGCCCACACCCGCGCCGCGGTTGTATTTCACCTGCGGGGGCATCTCTCCATCCAACGAGCGGCCCATGAAATAGACCTTGTGGTCTGAGAGGCGCACCACGATCGTGCTCCAGGAAGGGGCATATCCCGGCTCGCCGGATTCGTAATGTCCCATCTCCAACCGCGACTCTTCCACGCAAACCAGCGTGCGCGCGCTGGCCGGAGCGGCAGCCTCCAGCCCGGGTACACGGATCGCCGGGTTATGTCCCCACGGCGCCTTGCTTTTTTCGTGGTGAAAAAGGATGGTGACCGGCGCTTCCGGCCATCCATCCGCGTCCTCACGGACAGCGTACGGGTCGTCGCAGATTTTCGCCGCCATAGAAACCGCGCCGCTTGTGGCCGGCGCTTTCTTTGCCTGCCCCGCCGCCAGAGTCGCCATCAACAGAAACAGCCACAGGGCCAGCCGCATCCTTTTCATCATCAAGTTCCCTCGCTTGTCCGGAAGAAGCCATTGTGTCGTACAAGTCCCGCCCGGGGAAGCGCATTCGGTGGGCGTCCGTTGCCGGAGGTTTGCCTGCTGGTTGCGAATCTTCTTGACACGGGGTGGAGCATTCATGCCCGGTTTTTGCTTTGCTCCGCGACTCCGCGACTCCGCGCCTCCGCGTCTCCGTGGTGAGATTTTGCTTTTGCGATTCCGGCGATCCTTGATTCTTCTCCGTGTCTCCGTGGTAGGGTTTAGCTTTGGTGGTCTATACTCTCTCCGCTATGCCGGTAATCATCTGCATGCTGCGCGGCGTGAACGTGGGCGGCCACAACATGATCAAGATGGAAGCGCTCAAGGCGCTCTGCGTCTCGCTGAAACTCAAAGACCCGCAGACCTACGTGCAGAGCGGCAACGTCATCTTCAAGACGGAAGAAAAAGAACTGGCAAAACTTGCCAAGCGGATACAGGACGCTATTGAAGGTAAGATCGGCTTTCGCCCAAACGTGATGTTGCGCACGGCGGCGGAGATGCGGAGCGTAGTCGCGCGGAACCCCTTCGCCAAGCGCAGCGGCATCGAACCCGGCAAGCTGCTGGTGAACTTTCTTGCATCCGATCCCGGCAATGACGCCCGGGAAAAGGCGCTGGCCATCAAGATTGGCCCAGAAGAGCTGCATCTCGTCGGCTGTGAAGCCTATATTTATTTCCCCAACGGCCAGGGCCGTTCCAAATTGCCGTGGGCGGCCATTGAGCGCGCGCTTGGGACCTCCGGGACGGGCCGCAACTGGAACAGCGTGACCAAAATGCTGGAAATTGCGGAGAAAATGGTAGCCCGCGGTTGAGGCTTGTTCATCCCGGCGCCCGGGTTCCCACGGCCGCCCCCATAAATCAGCAATAAAAACGCTAAAAATCAGCAATAATAACGTTCAAAAAGTTGAAGGGGGCGCCGCGGTTGGGTATATACTCCCGTCCTGTGTTTTTCAGATTTGTTTGATGAACTGGAGGAACGACATGCCTCAAGCTGTCATCACCGTAGAGCAAGAGTGGGCCAGAGCCCTGGCAAGATTCGTAGCCAATCAACTACCGCAGGCTGTAAGCCAGGTTGATGGCATCCAATTGAACGCCGACCAGGTTGCCGTGCTACAGAGGGCATTTGAGAATACGTTGGTCACCAACATGGGCTGCGAAGTCACTACCCCTTGATTGGTCGTGGTGCGCCGAGGGCCAGGAATAGCTGGCCAGAGGTGAATCAACATCATTCAGCCGCAGTCCAACCAGGCACAACCATGAAAGTTGGCAAGATATAACTCAGCACCTCATTCCGGCTTGGTAGCCGGCAATGGAGGGATTAGGTTCCGTGGGCCAAAAATTTTGCTCAGGAGAGATGTAAATGTCAGAACCCAAAGATGAACCGAAAGGTCTTGATCGTCGAGCTGTGATGCGTGGCGCGCTTGCAATAGGAGGGGCGTCTTTACTCGGTGGCACCGCGGCGATGCCGCAAAACGCTGTCATTTCGGAAAGAGAATGGGCCAGAGTTCTCGCAAGACACATGGCCAATCAGCTGCAGGAGGCTGCACGCACGGTTCCTGAACTGGGGTTGACCCAGCCTCAGGTTGTACAGCTCAGGGCAGCCTTTGAGAATACGTTGGTCACCAACATGGGATGCGACGTGGTCGACCAGCCTCCCTCCTGATCGCGGCGCATCGGGCTGCGCGCGGTTGGCCCGTGATGCACCAATTCGCAAGCGAATCGCTAGACGCTCATATTCGAGAGCGGGTCAGTTTGATCGAAATTGACCCGCTATCGTTCGTGCGCAGTCCAAATAAGTGACAATCATGAAGGTTTGTCTCATCAGCGCTCCCACGGCCAATCAGTTTGATAGACGTGCTGTGGGCGAAGCGGAAGCGGCCCGCATCATGGGCGAGCTTGCCCCTGTCGGCATATTGAGCCTTGCCGCCGTGCTTGAGGCCAAAGGCCTGCAGCCGGAAGTCGTGGACCTGAACCGCGTTTATTACGATTGGCTGCAGCAATCGAATCGGAGCAACGCTAAAGCCGATTTTTGCAGCTTTGCCGGCGATTACTTTGCCGGCCGTGACTTCGACTTTTTCGGCTTCAGTACGGTTTGCAGCAGTTACCCGGTCACGCTTCGCATCGCCGCCGAAGTCAAGCGGACGCATCCGCAATCAGCAGTGGTGTTGGGCGGCCCTCAGGCTTCCGTCGTGGATGTCTCCACCCTGCGCGCCTATCCGTCGATTGACCTGGTGGTGCGAGGTGAAGCGGAGCAGACCCTGCCGGATCTGGTGGAGGCCCTGGCCGGAGATAGGCCCCTCGCGGCAATCCCGGGCATCACGTTTCGTCGCAAGGAAGACGGAGAAATCGTGCGCAATCCGGCTGCGCCCCTGGTCGCGGACCTGGACGCCCTGCCATTCCCCGCTTTTCATCTCTTTCCCGATGTACGTTATTGCCGTCACTTTCCGCTGGAGCTGGGCCGCGGCTGTCCTTTTTCCTGCACGTTCTGTTCGACCAACGATTTTTTCCGCCGCAATTTCCGGCTGAAGAGCCCGGCGCAGATGGTTGCCGATATGCGCCGCGTCAAGCAGACCTATGGCATCAACTCTTTCGAGCTGGTGCATGACATGTTCACGGTGGACCGTAAACGCGTGGTGGCATTTTGTGAGGCCCTGCTGGAGTGCAAGCGCAAGGACCCGGAAGACGCGTTCATCTGGGGCTGCAGCGCGCGCACCGACTGTGTTGACGAAGAGCTGATCGAGCTCATGTCGAAAGCCGGTTGCCGTGGCATCTTCTTCGGCATTGAGACCGGCTCAAAGCGCATGCAGAAGATCATCGACAAGGGCCTGGAGTTGAACGATTCGGCGGAGCGCGTCCGTTCCTGCGACAAGTTCAAGATCAATACCGCGGTCTCATTGATGGCCGGCTTTCCCGACGAGACCATGGACGACCTGCGCGATACCGCGGCGTTCTTTGTGGATTCGTTGCGCTATGACCACGCCGATCCGCAGCTCAGCATCCTGGCCCCGCTGGCGGGTACGCCCATCTCCACGCAGCACAAAGATGCGCTGGTGCTCAATGACAATGTCGCCGATATGTCGTATCGCGGCTGGCGGCAGGAGATTGAAGATCACGCGATGATTGCCGGACATCCGGAAATTTTCTCCAGCTTTTACTCCGCTCCCCTGCCGCACCTTGACCGCGAATTTCTGAAGGAGCTGCGCGACTTTCTCCTGAGCGGCATGCGGGCATTTCGCAAGCTCTTGCTGGGACTGCATCAGGACAGCGGCAACGTGGTCGACGTGTTTCAGCAATGGCAGGAATGGCGGGCCGGAAACGGAATACAATTTTCCAACGGCGACCGCACCGTCTACTACGCGCAAAGCGCCTTTCCCGCGGACTTTATTCGCTTTGTCCGGCTGCGCTACATCCCCGCCAGCAAAGCTCCTCTTGCCATCACCGCGCTGGCCGATTACGAAGCCGCCTTGCTGTCAGGCGATAGCGGCCACGGTCAAGAGCAGGCCTCCGGTGAACCTGTGCTCCAGGACAGTGACGACCTGCTTTCCCCGGACAGCCGCCTGCGCTTGCTTCCGGGAGTAAAGGTCATTCAGCTTCCGGCTGACTATCATGAGATTCTCCGGCGGCTCCGGCAAAGAAGGCCCTTGCATGACATACCTGGCCAGCAGGTGAAGCTGGCAATTCGCAGCGTACCAGCGGGGTCGGCGGAAGTTCGCCAACTCACTCCGCTTTCCGCGCAATTGCTGGACCTTTGTGCAGACGGATTCACGGTCCAGGAGATTACAGGAGAATTCCTGCTGCGTAATATCGAAGTCCCGGGAGTTCCCGTAAGCAAAGCATGCCTGGCGGGAATCGAGATCCTGCGCCAGCAGCGGCTGATCGCCCTGGCATAACAACTTCTACCCTTACGGTTGAAGAACCGTTTTTCCGCGCGAACCAATCCCGATCTCCATCAGCGTGTTCCGCGGAAATACCACGTCCTGGCCTCGGGAGATGAAATGCGTGTAAACCGAACGGCCGGCTCCATACGCGCCCATGGCCATGCCAAAAGGCTGCGACTTGACGGCAAAACTAAGGACGATGTCTACCAACTTAAACCCGGTGTCGCTGCCACCAACTCCCGGCTGGGACCTTCCGGCATCATCTTCGTCGTTGTGCTCCCGCATCGCAGCGGCGGCCAGGGCCAGGGAAAGGGCCGTTGCGAGATATCTTGTCTTGGGAGTGGAAGCCTCCGCGCCGCCTTCCGAATCAAGTTTTACGTGACCATCCTGGTTGGCCTGAACACTTTCCAGGCTGGCCACCACCTTTTGTGAAACTCCATCCGGCGGGACAATTTCGCGAAACGCAATTCGAAGCTGCCCATTGTGATGCAGGCGGGCGGCGGGCCGGACTTGCAACACCCTGCCCTTGAGCCGGCTGCCCGCCGGCAGGATAAGGCGATCACCGTCAAACAACGGCTGCGACAGGACGGCTTCCACTCGAGCGCCTTTCTTTGTCGTCGCCGAATCAAGCGGTGTGACGAGCAAAGCGTGTATCAAACTGCCTGGCGGAATGGCGCTTCCTATTAAAGCGGCCATCTGCGGCGTGAATGGCTCGCTGCCAAAGTCCAGCGGTTCCTGCAATTCCGCAAAATAAGTGGTTCCCGCATCTAAATATTGTGGACGCGCCGGGAGTTGGCTGAATGCAAATCGTTCCAGCCGATGCACCTTGCCCGGTTCCTTGATTTGTTTTATGGCTTCTTGCCATTGCCGCCTGGCCTCCTGCTTTGCCTGGGCGATTTTGTCTGAGATGGAGTCTTTGGCTGATTTCTTTTTCTTCTCGTCTTGGTTGCTTACCAACTCCATCACCTGGCCTGATCCCGGAGTAACAATGGACTTGAATGGGACCTTCCGGCCTTTTGCAAGCACAAGTTGATCGAATTGAACATCAACCTTGCGTGCCGGAGTGAAGTCAGCATTTAAGATCCCGAGCGCCCGCTTTTTTCTCGAGAGAGTCCCAATCCTTGCGATGTGCCCGTCAACTTCTGTGCCTGCCGGCGCCACCAGCCGGTCAAAGGCATAGACCGGCTGCACCAAACGGCCGCGGATCGGCTGTCCGGCTTTCTTGATCCGCACTTCCCGGTCAAGGACAATTTGCAGTGGCGTTTTTCTGGCAACCGTCAACGCGATCGTTTGCGTCGATGCGGAACGCGTGGAAAGCGTCACCGGCAGAGAAGAATCCTGGGTGGCCATAGCGGTGCATATCGTGAAGATGAAGACCAACCGCTGTTGCATCATTGGCGTGCTCCTTGCCTGGACCGCTATCAGTCTTGGTGTTGGGAGAGAATCGGTCGGCAAAATGGGGGCTCGGCGAGCCGTGAGTAGACTATTTGCCTACATCTTACATGACTAAGACTGGGCCGTGCCATCTCACCCTTTGAGCATGCGCTTATCTCTTCAGACTGAATGGCCATTCAGTGTATTCTGTATAGCACTTCTTGCCAGTTCAAATCCGCTGAGGGGCGCGTAGATGACCGAAACTTCCACCGCGTCCGGGCCGCAGGGCACACCCTGGCTGGTCTGGGCCAACGTGATTGCATCCGTATGCATTGCCACCGGGCTTTACTGGGACATTTCCTGGCATGAGACCATTGGCCGTGACAGCTTCTGGACTCCGGCCCATCTGCTGATCCAGTTTGGCGCTTTGCTGGGAGCTTTCGGCTCGGCCTGGGTCATCATGCGGACCACCTTCGGCGGCGACTCTGAAGCGCGGGCCAACTCCGTAAACGTGCTGGGATTCCGCGCGCCGCTGGGAGCGTTTATTGCCGCCTGGGGCGGCGGCGCCATGCTCACTTCCGCTCCGTTCGACAACTGGTGGCATGAAGCCTACGGGCTGGACGTAAAGATCATCAGCCCGCCGCACATACTGCTTGCGCTGGGCATTGCGGGAATCATGTGGGGCGGCGCGATCCTGGCCATGTCCTATCTCAATCGCGCCACCGGCCCGGAGCGCACGCGGCTGCAACGCATTCTGCTGTTCATTGGCGGTTTCATCATTGTTCAGGGCATGACGCTCAAGCTGGAATATACCAACCGCGTCCTGCTGCACAGCGCAATTTCCTACATGGTGATTGGCATTGGCACGCTGCTTTTGCTGGAAGGCCTGGCCCGCGTTTCCGGGCATCGCTGGGCGCGCACCATCATGACCGGCGTTTACTCGGCCTTCGTGTTGATTTTGATGTGGGTATTGCCGCTCTTTCCCGCGCAGCCCAAGCTGGGGCCCGTTTACCAGGACATCACCCACATGGTGCCGCTGCCTTTCCCGATCCTGCTGATCGTACCGGCGTTTTTTCTCGACGTGATGTTGCCGTTTTTCAAGGACGCGCCCGAGGGGCAGCAAGCCATCTTTGGCGGCGTGGCTTTTTTAGCGATCATCATCGCGGTGGAGTGGCCTTTCGCCACGTTCCTGATGTCGCCGTTGGCGCGGAACCGTTTCTTTGCGACCATTGATTTCCCGTACTTCGCGCTGCCGACCTCGCCCACCGTCCGCCACGTCTTTGTGCGCTGGGAGCAATCTCCGGCGGAGTTCTGGCGCAACATGGTGCTGGGATTCCTTTTTTCCGTGGCCAGCATGTGGGCGGGGATCTACTGGGGCGGCTGGCTGAAAAAAGTGAGGCGGTGAGGAAGATCGGGTCATTTGAATTGCCAAAATCGCCGAGATTGCCAAAGAATCCAGAATGAAATGCTCGGAGCGGATGATTTTTCAATTTGGATTGTTTGGCAATTTTGGCAATGCTGGCAATGCTGCGTTTGATTCAGGGAGTCTATGAGGAAATTCATTCGATTCATTTGCGTCTTGCTGTTCCCGCTGGCGGCAATTGCCCACGTGAATAGCCCTGACGTTTTCTATGATGGCTATGCCGGGCCGTATCATCTGCTGGTCACGTTGCGACCGCCGGCGGTCGTGCCGGGCGTGGCGCAGGTGCAGATTCGCAGCGTATCGAATGACGTAAATGAGATCAAAATCCTGCCGCTGCGCATGATCGGCGTTGGCGCAAAGATGGCGCCGCTGCCTGATCCTGCGAAACGCTCGAAAGACGATCCTCAGCTTTTTACCGGCAGCTTGTGGATCATGGTACGCGGATCATGGAAAGTGCAGGTCCAGGCAGCCGGTCCCAAAGGCACAGCGCAACTCGAGGTCCCTTTGCCCGCGGTCTCCACCAGTTCACAGCCCATGCAAGCCGGGCTGGCAATCCTGCTGGCATTTCTGGGGCTGGCGCTGGCGGCGGGATTGATCGGCATAATCTTCGCGGCCACGCGCGAAGCGGCGTTGAACTCCGGTGAAGGTCCCGCGCCGGCCCAGGACCGCCGTGGACGCATTGGCCTGTCCATTGCCGCGTTCATCGTGGTGGTGGCATTCGTTCTGGGCAATTGGTGGTGGGGAAGTGAAGCCCGCGCCAACGACCGGCTCAACTATAAGGTCCCTAACATGCAGTCCTCTCTGGTGGGCGGCAGCCTGCTGCGTCTGCGCCTGGAGAATCCCAATGCGTCAGAGCCCACGCGTTTTCGCAGCGAGCAGCCTGATCGCATCCGCCTGGATGATTTGATCCCCGACCACGGCCATATCATGCATCTCTTCATTGTGCGCACGCCGGAAATGAAGGCTTTCTGGCACCTGCATCCTGACCAGGCGCAAACCGGGGACTTCGCCGTGAACCTGCCCATCATGCCGGAAGGCCAGTACAAACTTTATGCGGACATCGTCCATCACACCGGTTTTCCTGAAACCCAGGTGGCCACGATGAATCTGCCGGCTGTCACGGGCGAGCCGCTGAGCGGCGACGATTCCGGCTCTTTCGATCTGGCCCCCACAGACAAAGTTGCGCAGCTTTCGGGCGGCTATCGCATGGTATGGCAGCGCGATATTCCTCCTGGCCCTAACGGCGAGCGGCGCGCGCTTCCCAAGCTGAAAGCCGGCGAGCCTTACTGGTTCCGCTTTCGCGTGGAAGATAAAGACGGCAAGCCGGCCACCGATCTTGAGCCTTACATGGGCATGGCCGGACATGCGGTCTTCCTGAGCGCCGATGGCAACGTCTTCGCCCACGTCCATCCCGCGGGTTCGGTTTCCATGGCCGCAGTCGGCCTGGCCGAAGGGCGCAATCCCAAAGCGGCAATGGAAAACATGGAGCACAGCGCTCCCGCTGCTGAAGTCTCTTTCCCGTATGGCTTTCCCCATCCGGGCGAGTATCGCATCTTTGTTCAGGTAAAACGGGCAGGCAAGGTGGAGACTGGCGAGTTTGTGGCGCGGGCCGAGTGAGTGTAGGGTCCTGGCGATTTGTCATCGATAGTCCTGATACTCCTGGGTAGTGGCTCAATTTGGTATTTTTCCACTTTTAATTATGTCGTCATCCCGAAAGGCGTAAGCGAGCCCCGCGTTTTAGGGTCCCCATTCGCGCCCGCTTTTGGCGTGAATGGGCAGATCAGCGGGCGAGTAGCCTTGAGGGACCTTGTGTTTTAGTGACATAAACTCCCATAAACGCAATGTAGTAGAAAGCACAAGGTCCCTCGGTCCTACTCGCGCGCTCTGCCCATTTACGAGCAAGTGCGGCCCGTAAACGGGAACCCGACTACGCGCGCTCGTTCAACGGACCTCGGAATGACGAATCATTCATGGGAGCAGTTTGATCAGGCAAACTGACACTGCCTACTCCTCATACTCATGGACAGAGGTCCTAGCCGTCTTGCCCATTCCCGGGATTCGGTGTAGCGTTAGCCGGTGATGTTTGGGGTGTGTTACGGTTTGACCCCGGTTGCAACTATGGAAGTAACCTGCACGCAGATAGCCCCTTTTCCAGCACACTCGAAATTATTCCAATCCGCGCGGTAATGAAGTCCGGCAGACTTTGAGATTTTGTATACGGGATGCCCCATTGGTCCAAGGCTGCGCATAAAAGGCCGGCCCGATTTCGGAGGTGGTCATTTGGCTTTGGTGATTGCGGGAAATGTGGTGGCGATGGCGCCGTCGGACCCGGCTAAAGTTTTCCGGGGACGGGTTTGGCTCGGGGATGATGGCCTGATTGACGCGGTCACGCCAGAGAAAG
>Ga0164306_10000409_pt1 | contig 17414 bp, 12 predicted proteins | sample Whisoiple_242_MG_FD_110213 | JGI IMG/M metagenome (GOLD analysis project Ga0164306, IMG submission 110213) | Soil microbial communities amended with fresh organic matter from upstate New York, USA - Whitman soil sample_242_MG | ecosystem: Environmental > Terrestrial > Soil > Unclassified >... | reverse complement strand
CGAGGAAGGCGCCGGGAATACTGCCCATGCCGCCGACAACGACGACGACAAACGCGTCACCGATCGCGGTGATGTCCTCACCAAGATTGGCCGGCTCGCGCGGCAGGTTCAGCGCGCCGCCGAGCGCCGCAAGCCCCGCGCCCAGCGCAAACACCCCGGTAAAAAGCACCGCTTGATTGACGCCGAGCGCGGCGACCATGTCGCGGTCCTGTGTCGCGGCGCGGATGAGAATGCCCCAGCGCGTGCGCGTCAGAAGCAGCCAGAGCAGCCCGAGAACAGCCGGTCCGATAAGGATCAGCGCAAGGTCATATGTCGGAAGCGCGCGGCCGAAAATGAAGATTGCGCCCTTCAGGCCCGGCGCGCGCGGTCCGACGAGATTTTCCGATCCCCAGAGCTGCAATACGACGTCCTGCACGATCAGCGTAAGCGCAAATGTCGCGAGCAGCTGAAACAATTCCGCCGCGCGATAGATGCGGCGCAGCAGCAAAATCTCGATGAGCGCGCCGACGATCGCGATGGCAATGCCGGCGAGAAGCACCGCGGCCCAGTAGCCCACACCCGTGCCACCAATCCGCGTGATCAGTGAATAGGCAATGTAACTCCCAAGCATGAACAGCGAGCCGTGCGCGAAATTGACGATGCGCGTAACGCCGAAAATCAGCGACAGGCCGGCGGCTATGAGAAAGAGCGTCGAGGCGCCGGCGAGTCCGTTCAACAGCTGGACGAACAGCGCGGCGAGCGACATCGTTTACTTCCGCCACCCGTCATTGCGGGGAGGCGAAGCCGACGAAGCAATCCATAGAACGAAGTGGATTGCTTCGCTTCGCTCGCAATGACGCTCGTTCAATCCTGCGGACGCCACTTCTTCACGTCGGCATCGCTCGGCTGAACGTCGGCGCCGTCGATATAATGGAAGTCCACCATGACGCCCTTGCCGTCCTTGAGCGCTGTCTTGCCGACATAAGCGCCCATCGTCGACTGATGATCCTGCGGACGGAATTTCACCTTGCCGAGCGGCGTGCCGAATTCGAGCCCCTCGAATGAAGACGCGAGTTTCTCGGTGTCGAGATCGCCGGCCTTCTTCAGTCCTGCAACCGCGGCCATGATCGTGGAATAGCCGACCACCGAACCGAGGCGCGGATAATCCTTGTATTTTGCCTGATAGGCATCCAGGAATTTCTTGTGCTCGGGCGTCGAGATCGCATACCAGGGATAGCCGGTTACCCACCAGTTAACCGGCGCCTCGTCCTTCAACGGATCGATATATTCCGGTTCGCCGGTGAGCAGGCCGACGACGAAGCGGTCCTTGAACAGACCGCGCGTCTCACCCTCGCGCACGAATTTGGCGAGATCGGCGCCAAACAGCACGACGAAAATCGCGTCCGGATTTGCATCGGCAATCGCCTGCGCCACCGGGCCCGCGTCAATCTTGCCGAGCGGCGTTGCCTGATCTGAGACGAATTCGACTTCGCCCTGCTTGCCCTGCAATTGCGATTTAAATGTCGCGATCGCCGATTGGCCGTATTCGTAGTTCGGATAGACCAGCGCCCAACGCTTCCGCTTCGCTTGAACCGCGCCGGGCACAAGCATCGACACCTGCATATAGGTCGAGGGCCGCAGGCGGAACGTGTAGTGATTGCCGCCCTGCCAGACGATCTTGTCGGTCAATGGCTCGCTCGCGAGATAAAGCATCTTCTTCTGCTTGGCGAAGTCGGCGAGCGCGACGCCGATATTCGACAAGAAGCCGCCCATGATGAAGCTCACCTTCTCGCGCGACAGCAATTCTTCCGCCGCGCGTACCGCGTCGCCGGGATTGGCATTGTCGTCGCGGGTGATGACGTCGAGCTTCTTGCCGTTGACGCCGCCCACTGCGTTCACCTCTTCGATCGCAAGCTCCATGCCCTTGCGATAGGGTTCGAGGAACGCCGCTTGGGCCTTGTAGCTATTGATCTCACCGATGCGGATCGAATCCTGCGCCCGTGCGCCGCCTGTCGCGAATGCTGCCGCGCAGGCGAAACTCAGAATGAACCTTGCTGTCCTCATTTCACCCTCCGACGCTGCGCGGCCCTTGAAGGCGCCGAGCTTAGCAAGCCGCGTGCCCTGAACGATAGCGATTTCGCCGCTGCTTGACCCTCGGGGTCCCGACCCGTAATTGTTAGTACACTAACGATCGGCCGGCTCGTGTAAAGCGGCCGCCGGCACGCCACGCAATCGCGCTGCGGGACGGACACTTGCCGTCGTAAGGAGGCGTGAGTGACCGAAATCCAATCGCCGCCCGACGACAAGATCCGCTGCGATGCCTGTCCGGTCATGTGCTACATCAAGCCCGGCATGCTCGGTGCCTGCGACCGCTACGCCAATCGCGATGGCGAGCTCATCCGCGTCGATCCGCATGTCCTCTTGGAGCGCACGGTTGTCGAAGGCGGCGCGGTCGTGCCATTCCTCGAGCAATCTGCCGACTGGGACGGCGAAATTTTGGGCGCGCCGACCACTTTCGTCACCGCGATCGGCGCCGGCACGACCTATCCCGATTACAAGCCGGCGCCGTTCATCGTCTCATCTGAGGTCGAGGGCGTCGACATGGTGACCGTCGTCACCGAGGGCATCTACTCCTATTGCGGCGTCAAGTCGAAGATCGACACGGACCGCCACCTCGGCCCGGAATGCGCGACGGTGCGTGTGGAAGGCGAGCCGGTCGGCCACGTGACGACCGGCGAATATGGCTCGCAGATGCTGTCGCTCGGCGGAGTCAATCACCTGACGCACGGCGGCAAGAAAGAAGGCCGCGTCACCTGCGAGGCGCTGCTCGATCTCTGCAACGGCAAGGCCGTCGAGATGGCGATCGACGGCGGCTCCAGCGTGATCGTGCAGGCGGGGCGGCCGCCGATCGTCAATGGCGCGATCGAAGAACGCATGCGCGTCGGCTGCGGCTCGGCGACGGTCGGCATGTTTGCCAAGCAATGGTTCGGCAAGGTCGACGAGGTGGTCGTCGTCGACGATCACATCACCGGCGTGCTCTCCGAGCATCAGGCGGGAAAAGTGCTTGGGATTACCGACACCGGCATCAAGATGAAGGGCCGGCGCTCGACGCCCGGCCGCTACTTCCATGTCGCCGAGCCCGGCGCTGGCTGGGGCGGCACCAATGTGATGGACCCGCTGGAGATCGTCGCCGGTTTCGATGCCAGGAAAGGCGCGCGGCCGGGCCTGCGCATGCTGATGGTCTCGACGACCGGCGAGCAGCACGCCTATTACGAGCTCGATGAGGCACTCACGCCCGTGCAGCGCGATCTGCCGGATGCGCTCGTCGAATCGGTCGAGCGCATCAAGGAGAATTGCGAGCCGGCTTTGTGCACGGTTCTATTCATGGGCGGCGCCGGCGGATCGCTGCGTGCCGGTGTCACGGAAAATCCGGTGCGGCTCACCCGCTCGGTGAAAGACGCGCTGACGACGGTGACGGCCGGCGGCGCGCCGGTCTATGTGTGGCCGGGCGGCGGCATCACGTTCATGGTCGACGTGACGCTGCTGCCGGAAAATTCCTTCGGGTATGTGCCGACGCCGGCGATCGTTGCGCCGATCGAATTCACGCTGCGCCTATCCGATTATGCCGCGCTCGGCGGACACATGGATCACGTGCGCCCGCTCGAAGACGTCAGGCGCGAGCAGGGCAAGAAGCAGATCGGTATGCCGCTGCGGCCGGGCGAAGACTGGCCGCTGCACCCTCCGCGGGCGCGGGCATCGTGAACGCGTGACTTGGACGAAGACATCGCCGCCACTTCCCCGGACGCATGAAGCGGAGCGGAATGCGATCCGGGGTCCAGGGGCAGACGCTCATACTCTGGCCGAAGACAGGAGCATTTGCGCCTGGGTCCCGGATGCCGCTTCGCGGCTCCGGGAATGTGGGCCCGGAGATCGCGTTTGAATGCCGGCGCAGCCTTCAACAACAACGCGGGCGCAAGTTGCGTTGATGCCGGGCGGGCGACTGCATCTCAATGACGGGCCTATCGATCTTGTGATCGGCGCGTTTGGCGCGGCAAGCGCGGTCAAAGCTGCTTATGCCGCGGCGGCGCGGCGCTTCACCACGATTCTGGACGAGCTCTGCGAGGAGCTGCCGCTGCTTCGCAGCGAGGTGACTTCATCAATCCCGGCGCCGTACGGAACCACCGCGCGGCTCATGGATGCGGCCGTGCGCCCGTATGCAAGCAAGTGTTTCATCACGCGGATGGCCGCAGTCGCCGGAGCGGTGGCGGACGAGATTCTGGCAGCAATGCTCGCGGCAACCGATCTAGATCGCGCCTATGTCAATAATGGCGGCGACATCGCCGTATATCTCGCAGCAGGACAATCCTTCGTGATCGGCATGGTCGACCGGCCGGATCACCCCGGATTATTCGGTAAGGCGCGCATCTCCGCAGGCGATGGCATCGGCGGCATCGCCACGAGCGGCTGGCGCGGCCGCTCGTTCTCCCTGGGGATTGCCGATGCGGTGACGGTCCTCGGCGCAAGTGCAGCGGCTGCGGATGCGGCGGCGACCGTCATCGCCAACGCCGTCGATTTGCCGGATCACTCCAACGTCACGCGCGTGCCGGCCTGCGATGTCGATCCACAAAGCGATTTGGGTGCGCGACTCGTCACGCGCGATGTCGGCGCTCTCTCGGACGACGAAATCGCGCAGGCGCTCGCGCGCGGCGAAGCCGAAGCGCAGCGCCTCCTGCGCGCCAACCGCATTAGAGCTGCGGCGCTGCACTTGCGCGGCGAGACGCGCGTGCTGCGACATCCGGCGTTGATCTCGGCGCCTTGCTGAACCCTGTGCGCTAACCCGCACCCGCCTCTTCCGTCGTCACAACAAAGCGCACCAGCGCGCTTGGGCCGAAGGTCAGCGTCAGCGGCACGTCGGCGGCGTCGCGGCCGCGTGCGACCAATATCCTGCCGATGCGCGGATCGTTGTTGCGCGGATCGAAAATGTGCCAACGATCGCCGAGGAAAACCTCGATCCAGGCGCCAAAATCCTGCGGCGCGTAAGGCGGCGGCAGGCCGATATCGCTGATATAGCCGGTACAATAGCGCGCCGGGATGTTGAGGCAGCGGCAGAAGGCGAGCGCCAGATGCGCGTAGTCGCGGCAAACGCCGCGCTTCTCCTCGAAGGCTTGCGCGGCCGTGCGCGTCGGCCGCGAGTGCTCGTAGCCGAAGGCGATGTGATTGTGCACGTAATCGCAGACTGCCTGCACGCGGGCCCAGCCGAGCGGCGTGTGGCCGAACAAGTTCCAGGCAATGTCGGAGAGGATGTCGGTCTCGCAATAGCGGCTGCCGAGCAGGAACAGCACGCTATCGGATGGCAGGTTCTGGATGAGACTCTGCGCCGCGCTCGGATCGGACGCGTCCCATTGGCCGCTGTCGCGGACGACCGTCTCGGTCTTCAGCGTGAACCGTCCGGCGGGAGCGACAAGGCGATTGCACCAATTGCCGAACGTGTCGCGATAGCCATCAACCGGCACTGTCGGCGTGGTCACCAAAAAATCCGGCCGCTCCATGTCGGACACACGCGAGGAATGCACGTTGAGCGTCGCGATCATCGGCGTGACCTGCGGAAACTCGTAAGTCATCTCGCAGCCGACAAGAATCCGCATGATTTCTCCTGAGCCGCGCAAGGTCTTTCGCCGTCGCGATCGCCGGCCTCCTTATCGACTCAGCAAGGAACGCGCCGCTGTGCCGCCCCTGCGGTGCGTCAGCGTTCCGGCGTTGGCTGGCACCTACCCCGCATACGCGAGGTCGCCGCGCTCCTTGGCATAGGCCGGGTCGTACTTGCGTAGGAGCACCACTGCGATGAGCGCGAGCAGTGCCGCAAGCGATAGCCACAAAGCCGGGCTGGCGCGATCGCCCGTCGCATGCACCAAGTAAGTGGCCACTGCCGGCGTCATGCCGCCGAAAATCGCCGTCGCCAGGGCGAAGGCGATGGAGAAGCCGGATGTGCGTACTTTGAACGGCATGATCTCGGTGAGCAGCGGGATCATCGCGCCGTTGTAGACACCGAAGATGAACGAGAAATACAGTTCCACGATCAGTAGTCGCGGGAAAGACGGCGCCGAGACGAGCCACATCAGCGCAAGGTATGGCGTCAGAATGGCAAGCACGGACAAGGTCAGCAGTACCGGCCGTCGCCCTACCCTGTCCGAAAGAGCGCCACCGATCGGCAGCCAGCAGAAATTCGACGCGCCGACGCAGATCGCGACAAGCAACGCATCGCGTTCGGCGAGATGCAGCACCTCCTTGCCGTAAGTTGGCGTGTAGGCAGTGCTCAAATAGAAGCACGTCGTCGTCAAGGTCGACATCATCGCGCCGAGCAGGATGATGTACCAATTGTCGCGCACGAGCCGGAAGATTTCAGGCCCGGTCGGATGCGTTTTCTGGCTAGCGAAGACTTCCGTCTCCTTGAGTGAGGTGCGGAAGAACATGATCAGCGGGATGATCAGGCAGCCGATGATGAAGGGAATGCGCCAGCCAAAGGCGAGCATGCTTTCCGGCGGCAAAGCCAGGCTCAAAATAAAGCCGAGCAGCGATGCGAGGATCACCGCCACCTGCTGGCTCGCCGATTGCCAGGAACAATAGAAGCCTTTGTTGCCGGGTGTGGCGATTTCGGCGAGATAGATCGAGACGCCGCCGAGCTCGACGCCGGCGGAGAAGCCCTGCAACAGCCGGCCGACCACGACCACGAACGGTGCCACGACGCCGAGCGTCGCATAGCCGGGGGTCAGTGCGATCGTGACCGTACCGATCGCCATGATGCTCAACGTAACGATCAGGCCGATGCGGCGGCCATGTTTGTCGATGAAGGCGCCGAGGAAGAACGCGCCGAGTGGTCGCATCAGGAAGCCGGCGGCGAAGGTCGCAAACGTCGCCATCAGCGAGGCAAAAGGATCGCTCGAGGGGAAGAAGGTCGTCGCGATGTAGCGCGCGTAATAAGCGAAGACGAAGAAATCGTATTGCTCGAGGAAATTGCCGCTGGCGACGCGGAGCACGTCCTTGATCTTTTCCCTGCGCTGTTCCGGTGTCAGCATTTCTTCCTCCCCGAATCTTTCTATGGACGCGACCCGCCCTGGCCGGTGACCGCCGCCGATGCGGCAACAACGGGTACGTCTGGATTGTGCCGCGCCCGGCTCTCCTTGGCGTAACGGATCAGCGCGGCAAAGCGGTAAAGTCCGTGAACGAACTTACCATAGGGCATGGTGATAAAGAACGCGAATACGAAGCCGAGATGGATGGCAAGCAGAATGCCCATTGCCGGCCCGCTCCGCAAGACGAGCAGCGCCAGTCCGGTGAGGCTGGTCAAGAACAGCATGGCGATGAAGGCGATGTCCATGCCGCGCCGCGGCTTATCGAGCATGTCGGGATCGCGGTAAAATTTCGCGGCGAGGAGCCCGGCCGGGCCGATAAGAAGGCCGATGCCACCGATCGTGCCAAGGATCACCGGCGGCTCGTACCAGGCGTAAGGCGCCTCGCGTCCAAGGTAATGATAGACGCTGGCGACGCAGGTCGCGGCGAAGCAGAGGAGAAAGCCGTAGAAGGTGAGGTGATGGTAGATGCGTCGGCGGTCGGTCGGGCGCTCATCCTCGTTGAAGCAGCCCATCTTGCCGCCTTCGAGATAGCGCAGCCGGAAGGTGTCGCGCACCGCATCTAAAAGCGGGCCGGAGCGTGTCAAGGTCTGCCTCGGCTCGCCGATGTCACGCCAGAAAATCAGCATCTCCATCGCCATCGCGACGAGCGCGTAGATAAAGGCAGCGCCGAACAGGATGACCATCGTGCGGTGCGGCATCAGCTTGAAGAAGGCGCCGGGACCGGTGTTAACACCGAAGAGCACCGAGCGGTCCTGCACCCCGACAAAACCGAGAATGAAAGCCGCGACGCAGAGCGCGGCAACGAGGCTGATCGCCAGCCCGTTCCTGGCAAACATCGGCGCAAGCGCCCGCGGCCAAGTGTACGTGGCATAGGAATCGGCGCGTGCTTTCGCCAGCACGCGCGGCACATTGACGTTGAATTCATGCGGCGGCGCGAACTGGCAATCGAAATAGCAGGCGCCGCAGCCGTGGCAGAGATTGGCGAGATAATTGAGATCGCCGTCCGGGAAGGCGCGGCGCATCTCCATCGCCGGAAATACCGCGCACAATCCCTCGCAATAGCGGCAGGAATTGCACAGCGTCATCAGCCGATCGGCTTCCGCGAGTGTCGCACTCGCGTGCGGCATTGTAACGTGCGCGCTCTCAGTTGCGGGCATTCTTCGCCGCCTCCCGCCCCGCGATGCGGCCGAATACGCTGCCAATCGTCATGCCGATACCCGCGGCATATCCTCGCCCGAGCACATTGCCCGCCATGATCTCGCCCGCCGCAAACATGTTCCCCGCGGGCTTGCCGTCCTTCATCAGCATGCGCGCGTCGCGGTTCACGCCGGTCCCGAGATAAGTGAAGGTGATGCCCGGCCGCACGGGATAGGCGTAGAAAGGCGGCGTCTCGATGCGCCGCGCCCAATGCGATTTCGGCGGCGAAATGCCTTCGGTGCGGCAATCGTCCAAAATCTTGTCGTCGAACGTGCCGGGACGCACCGCGGCATTGAACGTCGCGACCGTGTTCTCCAGCGCGCTCGAATCGAGCTCGAGCTCGCCCGCAAGGTCCCCGATGCTTTGCGCCTCGATCGGCGGGAAGCAGGACGGCATGAACAGTTTGAGCGAAGATGCATCGAAGACGATGTAGGCGATCTGATCGGGTTGCGCCGCGACGAGCCTTCCCCAGATCGCGTAGCGCTTCGGCCAGATGTCCTCGCCCTCGTCGTAGAAACGCTCGCAATTCCTGTTGACGACGATACCGAAGACGACGCAATCGAGCCGCGTGATGATGCCGCCATCGAATTTCGGCGCGCGCGCGTCGATCGCAACCGCATGGCATTGCGTCGGATCGCCAATCTCCTGCACGCCTCTTTCGATCAGCATTTTCAAGACTGTGCCGCGATTGTACGGCGTACCCCGGATCAGGAAATTCTCGGCCGGCGGGCCCCAATATTCCTTCAGCCATTCGATATTGGCTTCAAAGCCTCCCGCCGCGGCGACGAGCGTTCGCGCGCGGATAAATTCAGGCCCGGCGCCGTTCTTCACCGTGGCGGAGAGAAACATGCTATCTTCAATGTCGAGATCGGTCACCTCTGCGTCATAGCGGATGTCGACGCCGAGTTTTTCAGCCGTGAGATAAAGCGCGTTCAGCATCGAACGCCCGCCGCCGAGGAAGAATGAATTCGTGCGCCCCAAGCTCAGCGTGCCACCGAGCGAGGGCTGGAAGCGCACGCCCTGCTCGGGAATCCAGTTCAAAATTTCCTTCGACTGGCTGATCATGAAGCGCGCGAGGTCTTCGTCCGTGTGCCCCTGCGTGACGCGCATCAGATCGTCGAAAAATTCGTCTTCGCTGTAGGGTCCGCTCAGCGTCTCGGTGGCGGAATCGTGGGCGCAGCGCATGTTGCGGGTGTGGCGCGTATTGCCGCCGCGATAAAATTTCGGCGCGCCTTCGAGCACGAGCACGGATGCGCCGGCGCGGCGTGCGCTGATCGCTGCGCAAAGCGCCGCATTGCCGCCGCCGATGACGAGAACGTCGTGTGATTTTTCCGACGCTTCCATCCGCACACGCCCCCGTGCGTTCTCGTTGAAGTGTGGCGGCGGCGGCGCCTTCGTCAAGCCGGCACGCGCTTGCGTGGCGCCCCCGCGCGCGGCGCAACAGCTTTCGCTTTCGGCAGCGTCTGCTTGATTTTGCCGATCTCGGCCCACGGATCGGCACCAAGCCGTGCCATCCGGTTCTCGATATTGTCCAGCGTGTAGAGGTTGGCAGCCGTGAGACTCGGCAACTCCTCCCAGGCGAGCGGCGTTCCCACGCCCGCTTCGGCACGGGCACGCGACGAATAAGGTGCGATCGCAGTCGCCCCGCGGCCGTTGCGCAGATAGTCGACGTAGATTTTGCCTTTGCGCTCCCGCTTCGTCACCGTCGACGTGTAAAGACGCGGCGAATCGCGCTCCATGTTTTCCGCAACGATACGGCAAAACTCCTTCGCTTCCTCCCAACCGGCGGAGGGCGTGAGCGGCACGACGACGTGCAGGCCTTTGCCGCCGGACGTTTTCACGAAACTTTCGAGCTTCATCGCCGCGAGGCGGCCGCGGATCTCGTTGGCGCCGGCAATCATGTCGGCGAAGGCGACACCCTCGCCGGGATCGAGATCGAAGATCAGGCGATCGGGATGTTCGAGATCGTCTCCCGTCGAGCCCCAGGGATGGATTTCAAGTGCGCTTGCCTGCACCAGCGCGAGCAGCCCCTGGAGATTGGACACGCTGACAAGTTTCTCGCCGTCTTTCGGATCGCGAACGAGATCGATCGCGCGGTCCATGCCCTTCCACTCGTGCTTTTGGAAGAAGCAGCCCTCGGAAATGCCGGTCGGACAGCGCACCAAGCTTAGAGGCCGCTTGACGATATGCGGCTCGATCCAGTCCCAAACGCTGACGTAATAATCGGCGAGGCCCTGTTTGGTGATGCCCGCTTCCGGCCACAGAACGCGATCGGCATGGGTGAGGTGGATAGCCGGTATGGCCTTACTTGGCTGCGGATCGCTGACACGCCCGGTGCTCTCGCGCACGACTTCCTGCAGCGGCTTGTCTTCACGCAAACCTTTGAACGCGGCTTGCCGAATCTGACCGCCGGCAGTCCAGCCGCGAAACGCCACTTCCATCACGTGTTTCGGTTCGACGAAACGCGCATCGCGCCGCGCCTCGGCCGGCAGCGGATCGGGAAAAGGCGGCTTTTGCACGCGGCTCGGATCGAGCAATTTGAACAGCTGCTGCGCGAGCTTCATCGAATAGCCGGTACCGACACGGCCCGCATGCATGAGCCTGCCTTTGTCGTCGTGATAGGCGGCGATCAGCGAGCCGATCGCTTTCGGCGACGTCGTCGAGGGCACATAGCCGGCAATGACGAATTCCTGGCGGTCGGCGCATTTGGCTTTGAGCCAGCCCTTGGCGCGCCCGCTGCGATAGGGCTCGTCGGCACGCTTCGAAATTATGCCCTCCGCGCCGAGCCGGCAGACATGCTGCAACAGCCGGTCGCCGCCGACGTCGAAGTCGTTGCTATAGCGAATGCGAGCGCTGTCGCCGCGCGCCGCAAGCAGATCGGCCAGGACACGCTTGCGTTCTCTTAAGGGCACGCCGCGCAAATCGTAGCCGTCGATGTAGAGGAGATCGAAGCCATAGAAGACGATCTTCTCTTCATGGCCTTCGCTCAGCGCATTTTGCAGGCCGGAGAAATCCGAAATGCCAGCGGCGTCTTCGACCAGCGCTTCGCCATCGATCAGCGCGGTTTCGATCGGCAATGTTGCGAGCTCATTGGCGATGCCACGGAATTTTCCCGTCCAATCCAAACCGCGGCGCGTGCGGAGCGTTATCCGTCCGTTATCGATCTCCGCCTGCAAGCGGTAGCCGTCGAATTTTATCTCGTGCAACCAACCGGCGCCGCTCGGCGGACGCTCTGAGAGCGATGCAAGATAAGGTTCGATGAAGCCCGGCAGCTTACTTTTGCGTGCGTCTTTTGGGAGCTTTAGATCGAGCGGCTGCGCTTTTTTTTTAACCGGAGCGGCTTTGCTTTTCTTTACGGGTCCTTTTTTCTCTGCCGCGGCAGGTACGGCCTTTGCAGCCGGCGCTTTCACGGGCGCCCCCAGCGGCATTTTCGCACGCTCGCGCGGCGATAATGCTTTCCTTTTCTTGGCGGTGTCGGATTCCGCGCGATTCGATTGCCATACATCGCTGCCCGCATCCGCTGCGACCTCTTCGATCGTGCGGCCGGTCTTCGCCGATTTCGGCTTCTCCTGCAAAATGTCGGGATCGCCGGCTTGACGCGCGGCTTCATCGTCGGACTTGATGAGCAGCCAATTGTCGTTCTTCTCGCGCGGCCGCGGTTTTAGTCGCACGAGGTGCCAACGGCCTCCAAGCTTCTTGCCGTCGAGCGTGAAATCGAGATGACCCTTGGCGAGCCCTTTGTGCGGGTCGCCTTCCGGCGCCCACGTGCCATGATCCCAGACAAGCACCGCGCCGCCCCCATACTGGCCTTTCGGGATATTGCCTTCGAAATCGCCGTAATCGAGCGGATGGTCTTCGGTCTGCACGGCGAGGCGCTTCTCGCCAGACACTAGGCTCGGGCCGCGCGTAATCGCCCAGCTTTTCAGCACGCCGTCGAGCTCGAGGCGGAAATCGTAATGCAGCCGCGTCGCCGCGTGTTTTTGCACGACGAAGGAATTGCCGCCGGCTTTTGCCTTCCGGCCGCGCGGCTCCGACGTGATGCCGAAATTGCGCTTCTCGTTATAGGTGGCGAGGCCTTTGGCCGAACTGCGTGCCGGCAAGTGCTAGCCCGCTTTGCGTGCGTGCGACTTCGCCGAGGCACGGCTGCGCGCCGTGCGCCGTGCCGCCGGCCGCGCATGGGATGTCGCTTTCGAAGCAGATTTGCGCGCGCTCGATTTGCCTTTGCCGCCCTTCTCGGCTTCGAGACTGCGTTTCAGCGCGTCCATCAGGTTGACGACGTTGCTCGGTTTCGGTGCGGCCGGCGTCGGCAGCGGTTTGCCGGCACGTTTGGCGCGGATCAGGTCGACGACGGCATCCTGATAGCGGTCTTTGAACTCGCTTGGATCGAAATGCCCGACCTTGGTGTCGATAATATGCGAGGCAAGGTCGAGCATGTCTTTGGCGACTGTCTCCTTGGTGATGTCCTCGAAATAGGCTTTGTCGTCGCGAACTTCGTAGTTGTAATGCAGCGTGGTGCCGGCCAGTCCCTTGCCGCGCGGCTCGAGCATAATGATGCGCTCGCGGCCGTACAACACGACGCGGCCGAGGCCGACCATGTCGCGGTTGCGCATCGCCTCGCGGATGACAGCGAATGCCTCGGCGCCGACCTCGTCATCCGGCACGATGTAATAGCTCGAATCGTGATAGACTGGATCGATTTCGGAGCGCGGAACGAAATGCTCGATCTCGATCGTATGCGTGCTCTCGAGCTGTACGTCTTTCAGTTCCTCGGGCTCGATCAAGACGTAATCGTTGCGCGCGACTTCGTAACCCTTCACGCGGTCGGCGGAGTCGACGAGGTCGCCGGTCTCGGCGTCGATATATTGCTGCTTCAGGCGATGGCCGGTGTTGCGGTTCATCATATGGAACGATATGCGCTCGCTCGAGCTCGTCGCGGAGAACATCGCGACCGGGCAGGAGACCAGCGCCAGTTTGAGGTAGCCCTTCCAATTCGGTCTCGGTGCCATCGCCCATCCCTTTGACACGGAACGCTGAACTCGACTTTGCGACTCAACGTGGCGGGAGGGGCGCAGTTCCGCGGCGCCGCTCAAGCCGCCCGCGCCGACAGGCGGTGCTGCGGTGCAGCAACTCATTGACCGAACCAGCAAGCCTCTTCATCGTTATAGGCACGCTTGGCGGTGCGGCCGGGCTGCTCCGGCCAGGAGAGAAGATGAAGATCGCGCAGGTTGCGCCTCTGTACGAGGCGGTTCCTCCCAAGCTCTATGGTGGCACCGAGCGCATCGTCTTCTTCCTCACCGAAGCTTTGGTCGAGCTTGGCCACCAGGTGACCCTGTTTTCCAGCGCCGATGCCAAAACCCGCGCGGAACTTGTGGCCGTCCGCGATCAGGCGATTCGGCTCGATCCGGCGCGCCTCAAATCCGATCTCGCCGCGCATCTCTCGATGATGCGCGAAGTCCACAAACGGAAGGACTCGTTCGACCTCATCCACTTCCACACCGACCTGATCCATTTTCCTTTTTTTGAAGACTTCGCCTCGCGTACGGTGACGACGCTACACGGCCGGCTCGACCTCAAGGACCTGCCGGAGGCATATCGGCGTTGGCCGCAATATCCGCTCGTCTCGATTTCCGATGCGCAGCGCCGCCCCCTTGGCGGCGTTCGTTTCGTGCAGACCGTGCATCACGGTGTCGACAGCGGGCGCTTTTCGGCGATCGAGAAGCCCAAAGCGGATTACCTCGCTTTTCTCGGCCGCATCTCGCCGGAGAAACGCGTCGATCGGGCAATCGAGGTTGCCCGCAAGGCGGGCCTGCCGCTGCGCATCGCCGCCAAGATCGAAGTCCTCGACGAGCATTACTATGACAAGATCAAACCGATGCTGGAGGGGCCCGGCGTCGAATATATCGGCGAGATCGGCGACGATCAGAAATGCGAGTTCCTCGGCAACGCCGCCGCGCTTCTGTTTCCGATCGACTGGCCGGAGCCGTTTGGGCTGGTGATGATCGAGGCGATGGCCTGCGGAGCTCCGGTGATTGCCTGGGACAACGGCTCGGTGCCTGAGGTGATCGATGATGGCATTACCGGCTTCATTGTCACCAACGTCGAGGAAGCGGTGAAGAGCGTCGCGCGCGCCGCGCACTTGCCGCGCGGAAAAATCCGCGACGTCTTCGAGGAGCGCTTCTCCGCGACGACGATGGCGCAGAATTACGTTCGCCTCTACCAAACGCTGCTCGCCGCGCCCCACCGCGAAGCTGCTGCTTGATACATTGAGCTGGTCGGACTAGGGCCGTTCCACAATGGAACCAGCAAACGTCTCGGCGCTCGACAACCAGGGACCCGGCGCGACGATTGGCGGCGAGGCTGCGCAAACCGCCGAGCCGCGCGTCCCGTTTCGGCTGTTCGCGCTGAAACATGCCAACACGTTCATCGTCGCCGACGCCAACGGCAATGTTGTCGGCGAAGGCGACGGCATGTTCCGCGACGATACGCGCGTCCTCTCCTATTGGATGCTGACGGTTGGCGGCAAAAAGCCCGCTTTGCTCTCAGCGTCGGTCAGCCAGGATAACATCCTGTTCACCTCGCATCTGACGAACCGGCCGCTGCCGCCGCTCGGCGGTCAGTCGCTGCCGCAGGGCGTCATCCATGTCGAGCGCCAGCGCCTGATTTTCGAGGGCGCGCTCTATGAGCGAATCACGCTGAGTAATTTCGGCCCGGAGGAGACGCAGGTTCCGCTGGAGCTCGAATTCGACGCCGACTTCCGCGACATGTTCGAGGTGCGCGGTGTGAGCCGCCGCGCGCGCGGCGAGCTTCTGGCGCCGGAGATCGGACCGTCTTCGGTTTGCCTGTGCTATCGCGGTCTCGACGGCGTCGTGCGCCAATCCTGCCTGAGCTTCTCGCGCGCGCCGCGCCGGCTCGCCGATCGCAAGGCGGAATTCACGATCCGGCTGCGGCATGCGGGGTCGACCTCGCTTTATATCGAAATCGCGCCGCAAGGCGGTGAAGCGCCCTCGCGCGACCGCTTCCGTGCCGCCGCGGCGCGGGCGCGCTTCGGCATGCGCAGCAAGCGGCGGCGCGGCGCCACCGCGTTCAGTCCGGGGCGCGTGTTCAACGACTGGATCGAAAAATCGCGCGCCGATCTGGCGCTGCTCACGACCGAGCTGAAGACCGGGCCCTTCCCCTACGCCGGCATTCCCTGGTTCTCGACGCCGTTCGGCCGCGACGCGATCATCACCTCGCTGCAGATGCTGTGGCTCGATCCTTCGCTCGCCCGCGGCGTTCTCGCCTTCCTCGCCGCCAATCAGGCGAAGGGCCGTTCCGCCTTCCAGGATTCGGCGCCCGGCAAGATCATGCACGAGACGCGCAAAGGCGAGATGGTGGCGCTCGATGAGCTGCCCTTCGGCCTCTATTATGGCGGCGTCGATACGACGCCGCTCTTTGTCATGCTCGCCGGCGCGTATGCCGAGCGCACCGCCGATCTCGCTTTCATCGAGGAGATCTGGCCGGCGCTGCTCGGCGCCATGGGCTGGATCGAGGGCGACGGCGATTCGAATGGCGACGGCTTCGTCGATTACATGCGCGCGGCGGCGAGCGGCCTTGCCAATCAGGGCTGGAAGGACAGCCAGGATTCGATCTTCCACGCTGATGGCAGCGATCCTGCCGGGCCGATCGCGCTCATCGAAGTGCAGGGCTATTGCTACGCGGCCTTCCGCGCCATGGCGATGCTCGCCGCGCGGCGCGGCGACGAGGCGCGCGGTGCCCACTGGAACGGGCAAGCCGACCGCCTGCGCGATGCGACGGAGGCGCGGTTCTGGATGCACGAGAGCGGCCTCTACGCGCTCGCGCTTGACGGCAACGGGCGTCCCTGCCGCGTGCGCAGCTCGAACTCCGGGCAATTGCTTTATACCGGGCTGCCGTCGCCGGAGCGCGCCCGCGCGGTTATCGACAATCTCCTCACCGCCCCGTTCAACTCGGGCTGGGGCATCCGCACGCTGGCCGAGGGCGAGGCGCGCTACAATCCGATGTCGTATCACAACGGCTCGGTGTGGCCGCACGACACCGCCCTCTGCGCTGCCGGCATGGCGCGCTACGGCGAGCGCGCCGGGGTGATCCGCATTCTCGACGAGATGTTCGAAGCCGCCGTGCGCTTCGAGATGCGCCTGCCCGAGCTTTATTGCGGCTTTGAGCGGCGCGGCCGCGGCGATGCGCCGGTCGCCTATCCCGTCGCCTGCCTGCCGCAGGCCTGGGCCTCGGGCTCGCTGTTCATGCTGCTGCAGGCGGCCTTGGGCATCTCGGTTTCGGCCTGGCGCGAGGAGATTCGCGTCCACGAGCCGCGGCTGCCGACCGGCATCGAGACCCTCGAAATCCGCAATCTTGCCGTCGGCAAGAAGCGGGTCAGTCTCAGCTTCCAGCGCGTCGGGACGGGCGTTGTCGCCTATTCAGACCAGCATTTCAGCGGCCTCGTGCCGATCATGCTGCGGGCGTGAGGGGCAGGCTAATCCTCCCTTCGCCGCCGTCCGTAGAAGCGCTTGGGCAGCGCGATCGTCTCGGCGAAGCTGACGATGCTCGCGCGCAATCTGAGGCTCCGTATGGCACGGAAGGCGCGGACAAGGCGTTGCATCTGCCTGTCCGTCACCTCGACGTGATCGCGCTCGCGAGGCTTTAGGCTTTGTGAGGAGTTGCGTTTGCGGGCGCGTTCACCGGGGCGCATCGGCCATCCTTATGGTGGCGCGTTCGAGGGGCGCCGTCCGCTTATCTGAAAACCCCGCCAGGCTCTAAACGGGGTCCTCGCGGGGTTCCCTCATGGACGGCGGCGGGGTGCACGCCGTCCGAATCATCCTGACTCACGTCAGTAAATAAAGACAAGTCTACAGCCGGCATGATGAAGACCGAAAGCCGTTAATCTGATTCGGACAATTCGCGCGTTAACGGGTGGCGGCTTCAGGCGCCGCGGTCGAGATTCGGCATCTCGGCCTTGCCGTGCAGCATGCTGCGAACGAACAGCCGGCCGACTTCGCGGTCGCCGCGCCGCACCAGGCTCGCGGCGATGCCGGCGGCGAACGCACCCGCCCCGCCGATCAGCGAGGCGCCGGCAAGATGCGCGGCGGTGAGCGT
>Ga0164306_10000408_pt1 | contig 17431 bp, 17 predicted proteins | sample Whisoiple_242_MG_FD_110213 | JGI IMG/M metagenome (GOLD analysis project Ga0164306, IMG submission 110213) | Soil microbial communities amended with fresh organic matter from upstate New York, USA - Whitman soil sample_242_MG | ecosystem: Environmental > Terrestrial > Soil > Unclassified >... | reverse complement strand
TATCCTTTAAATAAAGATTTTTAGGAAGTATATGAATCGTACATAAGAGGATTTCTAATAGACCTTTGAATTCCTTTAGCAATACTACAAACTTAACCTCCTTACATAAACAAAAGACACTGGATCTTAATCAGTGTCTTTTGTTTATAATTTTATTTAATCCTCTATAATTTTTAGAGAAATGTCATTCAAATAAATCATTAGACGCTTTTCAGTTCCCTTGGATCTGTTAATTTGTTTTTGTATTTCTTTTCATATTTATTAAACATGGATATATTCGCTAATACTCCTACAGCAAACATAAGTAATGTAAGAGAAGAACCACCATAACTTACAAAAGGTAACGTTACACCTGTGATAGGAAGAATTCCTGTTACTGCTCCTAAGTTAACAAATGCTTGAATGCCAATCATGACCGAAATACCGATAGCTAATAAGGCACCAAAAGGATCGTTGCATCTTCTTGCTATTTTTAGGCCTTGCAAAATAATAAAAAACAGTAATCCTAATACAAGAAGTACTCCCCAAAAACCTAATTCTTCAGCAATAACTGCCATAATAAAATCTGTGTGAGATTCAGGTAGGTAACCGGCTTTTTGAACACCTTGTCCTAACCCTTCACCTGATAGTCCCCCAGTTCCTATAGCCAAGTAAGAATTAACCAATTGGTATCCATCCCCTTGTTGGTTTGCAAAAGGATGGAGAAAGCCAGTGAAACGAGCTAAACGAACAGGTGAAAATACGGTATCTATGTGTCCCGTTACTAATAAAACGACTAACATAACAAATATTCCTACTACTCCTAACAGAGCAATCTTTAACATCGATTTTTTTGAGATGCCTGAACATAACACGATTGCTGAAACTGTACCTAAAATAAGGAGAATTCCACCGTAATCGGGTTGTAAAGCAATTAAGAAACAAATAAAAAACACGATAAGGATAGGCGGAATAATAGCGCGCTTTAAATCGTTGATGTACTCTTGTTTATTCGCAAAAACAGCCGATAGATATACAATGATCGTTAGTTTCGTAAATTCAAGTGGTTGTATTCTGATCGGACCTAGTATAAGCCAACTCTGTGCATTCCCGGCGGTATGTCCAAAAATAAGGACCAAAGCAAGAAGCGTAATCACTGTCACTAATAAGATTTTTAATACTTTTTTTTCTCGATAAATTTTATAGGGAATAAAAGCAGCAACACAGAAAAAGAAGAAGCCTGCTATAAGAGCAAGTTTTTGCTTTTGATAAAAATAATCCCCTTCAACACCGTAACGACTAACCGCCGTTACCATACTAGCACTGTAAACCATGACTAAACCGATGAGGCTTAGAACAATTAAGGCTACAATAAATTTGTAATCATAACATTTTACTATTTTCTTAAACATAAAAATTCCTCGTTCCTTGCAAGTGTAAGATTCTTATTTTCATCATAAAAAAAAGATTCTTAGTAAATTATATAGAGTAAAAAGAACACTCAATAGTATAATAACAGTTCCTCGCGCTTTGTGCTTTCCTACGATATAATCATTTACACCATGCAATATAAAGGATACTGAAACCATAAGAACAGCTATATTGTACCAATAATCGCTATCAAACAGCCAAGCTATACTCATACAAATAAGCAATACAATTAACGTTGCATTTCGAATTCGATTATCAATAAAAATTTGTGAGTATTTCATAAAAATCTCCCACTACTATGTCTTTTAATATATAGTTACGATTTATTCTTTCCTCTCCGTCTCACCTTATTAACTTATATTATTCTTAGATGTTCTCGTTTTTAAGATTAATAATCCTCTTTCTTCCAACAAGTGAGGGCATATAGAACATTTTGGTATATAATAAATTGTTTTGTATGTTTTAATGATAGACATTAGGATAAAGAAAACAATAAAAAACAAATCCTTTCTTTATTATCCTATGCGTTATTCTTCAGCTAAATTGATTTTAGTACTTTTTGTACCTGATTAACATATGAAGAGAGACTTATTTTATTATCCCCTCGCTTAAAGGTGAGAAATAAGGAAGATTACTATGTCATTGACTACTACAGATAATTTCTTTCATTTCTTAATACTGGATATCATCCTTAGTTTCCTCCTCCTTTGTTTTATTATTTTTATAGATAAATATTTTGGGGAAAATAAAGATACAAGTGAAGAAAAGAGAAGAAAATATCAGAAAGATTTCATTGCCTTGTTAGCAGTGGGATTAATCATTTATTTTATGTAACATACTATACAATAGAGAATCATTAATCACATGGAGGAGCAGCATTATGATTCGAACAGTTGCTATTACACAAGACTTATACGTCAAAGAAGATGTACCTCTTGATCACTTATCTGACCCTTCAATTAAGTGGTTCTGGGTAGATCTTGCCTCTCCATCTGAAGAGGAAGCAAAAGTGTTAGAGACGTTTTTCAACTTTCACCCTTTAGCGATCGAAGATTGTCTTCATTTATTACAACGTCCTAAACTTGATTATTATGAAGGTTACAGCTTCTTAGTTCTTCATTATTTAAATAGCAACACGTTAGATGTTGAAGAAGTAGACGTATTTATTGGAGAAAATTATTTAGTGACCTTCCACTTTAAACCGGTACTCAGTATTGAAACAGTACGACAACGACTTTTACAACATCCTAGTGGATTTAATAAAGGAGTGTCCTATATTGCTTACGCGGTTCTGGACCAATTAGTAGATGATTACTTCCCAATTGTGTATGAAATTGAGGATAAATTAAATGAAATTGAAAGCAGAGATGCCAAAAAATCAATTGCTTTACTAATGAATGATGTTTTTGATATCCGAAGTGATTTATTAAAGCTTAGAAAAACCATTCTTCCTATGCGTGATCTGCTATATCGAATTATTAATTCTGAACGTTTACATATACCTGCGGAGCAGAAAGCCTATTTCAATGACATCTATGACCACCTGATAAAATTAACAAGCATGGTGGAAGCCAATCGAGATATGACATCAGATATGAGAGATAATTACCTTTCACTTAACGCAAATCGGATGAACTCTATTATGATGACATTAACGATTATCTCCTCGATTTTCATTCCCCTTACATTTGTCGTAGGGTTATATGGGATGAACTTTGATCATATGCCTGAACTGCACTGGCACTACGGATATTATATTGTTCTAGGAATTATGGCTTTAATGACAATCGGTATGGTTCTCTGGTTTAAACGAAAAGGCTGGTTTAATGTAAATAAATAATATCAACAAAATGCTGACTTATTTTCTAAAGATGGTTAGTTAAAATCAGTTGTAAAGAATGTGGCTGTTTTTTAAAATTTTAATAATTTACATTATGGTAACTAAAAATAAAGACTCTATACAGTCGGAAAATAGAAAAAGACTGTCTCTTTTCACTAGGAAGAGGCAGTCACTTTCTGTACAGTGATTGAAATGTTGTGTTGACGCTTTGTTGGACCTTAAATAGTTTGCTCAAGATATCAAAATTTATTTATTTACATAAAAGAAAAAAACGAATTATATTAAATATTAATTTTAATTGGAATCTCTCTTTACAAACGTCATATTCAGGCGTATAGTACCTAACATACATATATAATCTTGCTATTTTCATACCTTTTATCGCTTAATCCACTAAGGAGTGGGGGACCCATTTTTGTGTGCACTTGCACTTGGGGTGAATCCTTCTGTAAGAAGGTAGGGCTACTCTAAAGGCCCGAACCCGACAGCTAACCTCATCAGCGTTTGGAGAGAAGGTTTGCTTTTATTTGTCCTGGAAAGAACACTAAGCAGAACCTTAGTGTTCTTTTTTTGTGTTTTTTTTCTGAGATAGGGAATGATGAGAGTAAACTAATATAGGTAAATGGCAAAGGTTCCAGGAGGATTTTAGATGAGTTATTCATCCATAAAACGTTTATTAATTGGAAGGCCACTTAAATCAAAGGAGCTAGGTGAACAAAAGTTAAATAAGGTCAAGGCCTTAGCTATTCTTTCATCCGATGCACTTTCATCCGTGGCATATGGCCCAGAGCAAGTCCTAATCGTACTGGCTACCATTGGGATGATAGCATTTTGGTATTCAATACCGATTGGTATTGGTGTACTTATCCTTTTAACGGCACTTATCCTTTCTTATCGACAAATTATTTATGCTTATCCAGAAGGTGGTGGCGCTTATGTTGTGTCTAAACATAACCTTGGAGAGAATGCAGGACTTATTGCTGGGGGGTCTCTATTAGTAGACTATATTTTAACCGTATCTGTAAGTATTTCATCTGGAACAGATGCCTTAACATCTGCTTTTCCTGTTCTTCATGACTATAAGGTCATCATCGCTTGCTTATTGGTTATTTTTATTATGATTTTGAATTTAAGAGGGGTAACAGAATCTGCTTCAGCATTAGCATATCCTGTCTATTTATTTGTTCTTGCATTAATTCTCTTAATAGGTGTAGGAATATGGAAAGTAGCTACTGGTCAGGTCTCTCCTGACGTTCATCCAGCTATCGGAACTGCAGTTCCAGGAATCAGCTTATTTTTACTACTACGCGCTTTTTCATCAGGGTGTTCAGCCCTTACAGGCGTAGAAGCTATTTCAAATGCTGTAACAAACTTTAGACAACCGGCTGCAAGAAATGCTGTACGTACGCTTATTGCAATGGGCGTTATTTTAGCTATTTTGTTTGCAGGTGTCATGTTCTTGGCTTATTGGTTTGGAATTGTACCTAAAGCAGAGGAAACGGTTGTTTCGCAGCTTGCTTCGCAAGTATTTGGACGAAATGGTTTCTATTATTTTATTCAGGGTACGACGGCTTTAATTTTGGTGTTGGCTGCCAATACAGGCTTTTCAGCCTTTCCTTTACTGGCCGTCAATTTAGCTGTAGATAAGTATATTCCTCGTATGTTTACGATACGTGGGGATCGCTTGGGCTATTCTAATGGTATTTTGACACTTGGAATTGCCTCTATCCTACTCATTATAGCGTTTCAAGGCGATACGGAACGATTAATTCCTTTATATGCGGTTGGGGTATTCATTCCATTTACGCTATCTCAAACGGGTATGATTGCTAAATGGTTAAGAGAAAAACCAGCTGGCTGGCAGGGGAAATTAGTGACCAATTTCATAGGAGCTGTTATTAGCTTTATTGTACTAATTATTTTCTTTACAACAAAATTCTCACAAGTATGGGCTGTTTTAATCTTCTTACCTCTTATCGTCTATCTGTTTCATCGAATTAAGAATCATTATATTGAGGTAGGAAAGCAACTTCGTATCAAGCCAGGAGATAAAGAAGCAATAGCTATAGAAGGAAATGTAGTGATTATACCAGTTGCAGGCTTAACAAGAGCTGTCGAGAATTCTATTAACTATGCAAAAATTATTGGAGACACAGTGATTGCGGTTCATGTGGCATTTGATCGTGAAAGTGAAAAGAGAGTGGAAGAGCAATGGAACGAACGATACCCTGATATACGCTTAGTTACCTTCTACTCACAATATCGAAGCTTAGTTGGACCTCTTTTACGCTTTATTGATCGTGTAGAAGAACGAGCAGATGATAGCCATATGGCTGTCACAGTGTTAATTCCGCAATTTATCACAAGAAAAAGCTGGCATAATGCATTGCATAACCAGTCAAGTTTATTACTAAGGGCACACCTTCTTTATCGAAAAAATGTCATTGTGACAACATTGCCTTATAAATTTAAGAAATAAAAAAGTAACCCCCTTTTCGCATGTATGAAAAGGGGGTTTAATTCGATCATTCACTTTGTGTTAAGAAAAACAGATGACATTTGACATTTAAAATAACCGACATTACATCAGCTTAATTAAGCATTTCTTTACTGAATAATTTATCGTGCATAAGATTACTGATTGGCAAGCTTCTGTAAATGATTTGATCAGCACCAGCATGCTTTGCATTGACCCTGTGTTTAGATGTTAGAATTTCAACAATACTGTAAATAGAAGGCTTTATTCCCTTACAAGCAATAAGAGATAAAATTGAATTTATATCAGCATGTTCCTCTGTCTTGTCTGGATCGGCTGTTATAAGTACTTTTTCGGCATATTGAATATTCGCTTTTACTAGTGTTTCGGGATTTTGGGGATCTCCCTTAATAAAATAAATATGGTCAGGCAACAAGTGAGTTTCTTCCAGTGTGCTATCAATCAAAACAATCTTAGTTAGAGATAAAGATTCGCCAAAACAAAAAAGAAGATTCTTGACTCGTTCATTCCAACCAATAATCACAAAATGGTTATTCCCTATATACATAAACGTATGCTCCTTTAAAACCATAAGGCAGGTAAAGTAAAAAAACCACCTATAGAACTTAGTTTAACAAACAACTAGTTATACTCCCTTAATACTGCAGAAAGAACCCACTCTACAGTACACTAATTAGAAATTCTTATCATTATTATCTCCCATTTTATAGAAAGCAAACTAGATAACCTAGTTGCTGAAGTTATACTTCCATCTCTTATTTCAATAATTTATCATCTATTTTTTCTATATAGAAATCTTCCTTGAGATGAGTGAATAAATAGGTAAAAAAGAACGCTCAGCATACAGGAACGTCCCTTTTATCATTATTGGTTCTCTTTCACTCCTGAAAGGTACGACTTGTTTCGTAAGCCAGAACGACGGACATAGGCTTCCACTGTAACATCTACATTCAATTTTGGAAAATACACATCACTCCATCTAGGTTTTATTTTTTTCCATTCGTTTGGTCTAGAACGGTGGATGACTTCGCCGAATCCAAAAATATCTGCTTTCTCTTTCTGCGCATGTTTAATAGCTTTCTCTAGCTCTTTTTTTATTTCTTTCCTCAAGGATAGTTCGATCTTTCTGATGACCTTTGGATTGGTAATATTTACAGGTACCTCCATTTCACCAATGTCTCCTTCGACGCGAGTATGAATTGAAATCCGAGGTTCACCATTCTTCACTTGAGCAGACACACTTGTTTTTTGACGCACAGTTTGGTAAGCAATGGCTTCTTTTTTACCAGCCCAGTCAATATTAATATCTGTCCCTTGTATTTCATCCAGAATCCAAACCGTTCCTCTTGCTGTGCCTCCGTAGAGCCAATCTATTAATTTTCCTTTTCTTAAAACGGCAATTCCGGAAGCACGAAGTGTTGATTCGGGCGCACTTTCTTGAAGGTTCTCTAGCTTTTGTGCTTTCTGATGATTGCCTACAAGACGAAATCCTGCTACTATGGTTTCCTCTCCAGGCGATTGTAATCCTTTCATCACTTCTTGAAGCGTTAACTTTACAGTCTCTCCCCATTTTCTTTGAGTGAATTCTAGGGTTTTCAGCACTTTATTTGCTGGAATCTTGTCAACGGGCGTTAATGTTTTAACGAGATCTGCGGCAGTAGAATGATTGGCAATCACTATGGTTGAAGTATTCCGAAACTCAGGGTCACGGTCAAAAGCATCTATTAACGGGATGATTCCATCTTCTCTTGCTAACTTTTCATCAATCACCACCAAGTTTGCATGGGCATAATACAATCTTCGAGAAATTGTGCCTGAAGCCCGTCTACTTGCTTCGACTAAATTGTCGCCAGAAGCTGAATAGATGGTAATAGGTGGACTTAGAGAACCACCTCCTCCACCTTGTATGCCTCCAGCCACGTTTCCTGGATTAATAATCTGGAACGTTAAGTGATATCCATCTTTCGTTTTATCAATACCTACTGCTGATACAATGGCCAGGTCAGTTAACTCTTTTTTACTCCAACAACTGGAGAGCAAGACCACCATCGTCATCAGCAGTAAAAGAAAAGCCCCTTTACGTTTCATTATTGTCACCTTCTTCGCGGTCTTTGTTTGAACGCATAAAAAATGAATCCTTTAACACCACAACTTCTCCCCACTTTCACTTGACGAACGACGAAATCTGAACTGTTTCCTGTTTAATGATGTTAAGATTCGTTCATGGTGAATCCTGTAGATGTTCTACTGTATAATCCGTACATTGATTTGTATTATCATGGTGACATTTCTTTATTATGTTTTGATCTTCAAAGGATAAAGCCATAGTTCCAGCACTTTTTTACCTTTGGATATTTTAACCATATATAGAATTTTTATGTGAAAGTGAACAAAAGTGTTTCTACGCTATACTAGAAGAAAGAAAAGAAGAGGATGGTTGGGATAACATAGTATAAAATAGATAAAAAAGCCCATCGACCTAAGTGGATGGGCTTTACCTTTCCTATATGAATTGTTAAACTAACTAACGCGTTTTTTAATTTTTGGTTCAGGCTTTATTAGTAACGAGGATAAAAATTCATAAATAATTGTGAATACCAAGGGTTGTTTACGCTCCTTCAGTCTATATTTAATTTGACCTACATGTAATCATAAAAATAAAAAGTAAAAACTGATTTGTATTACATGGATCAAGTAGGAAATTTGCATCGTAAGATCATACAGATAGATTATAGTAAAAAAAGATAATTTCTCATAGTCCTATTTTAAAAAAATTATTAAATGTTTTTTTCTCTACTCGAAATGCTTTTGAACTTAAATGTAATTAGTTATAGATTAGAAATGTATCGTTCAAAAATACGTATACTTTTCCCTATTTGTAAAAGTCTAGATTCACAAATAAAAAGCTCCTTATCATAGAAGAAATAGAACCTTTTACCATGTTGTTTCCGATAATCCGTTTTATGTAAACTAGCTCCGTATATGATATACATCTGAAATATATTAAAGATTTCCTAAAAAGTAAAACAATTCTTTTCACTAAACGTCTTATTTATAGTAGTGAGGTTTGGAGGGATTCGTTTGTCAGATAAGGATAAACAGAAGGTTTGGGTAAAGTTTATTATTTTTATGGTAGTCGTAGGAGGAATTGTCGCAGCTTTCTCTGTTATGTCTGATCATTTGCCACCCGTAACGAGTATGACCACTCCTGAATTAATAGTTTCATATGTAGCTATCATGCTTAATTCTTTACCAGGTTGGTTTATAATGGCGATGGTTGTTGGGTATGTATTTGGAACCAGCACAAGGCAAGCAGCATGTTTTGGAAGCCTTTATATTGTCAGTTCCATTACCATGTATTTTGTAATTGGTCATTTTTATAGCGATCAACCAGACAGTGTAGTATGGGGTTTAAAAGACATGATATACATCTTTATTACTTGGTACGGTGCATCCGTTATAGGCGGAATGGTTGGTGGGATGGTTGGGTTTTTGTTTACCAAAAAACCTGTTGTATTAGTAACGTTACCAGCAGGTTTGCTGCTTCAACTATTTTTAAATGGTACTAGGGGCTGGAGTGATATAGTGGGTATGGCCCAAAGTATTACTTATTGTTTAATAATTATTAGTGTTTTTATTTATTTCTTTAGATTAAAGACAACCAAAAACAAAAAGGTTAAGCATTTCGCTTAACCTTTTTATTTTTAATGAATTTTAGTTGATTAAAGCTTCAATTCTTTTAAGACTGATTTTTTTAGATTCTCTTTTTCTTCTGTTGTAAGCTCAGATATAATGTAATTCTTCAGGTCTATTTTAACCTTATTTAGTTCTTCATAAATCGAATTAGATTTATTCACTATAACTACCTCTTTTATGCTTTTTATAGTTTACTGTCATTAATTAATACGTAAGTATGCAAGTAAATCTATCAAGACTGTAATGAATAAGTTCATGTTCCTATAATGGTGATTATGGTAAGTAAGAATTTATAGAATTCCCAACCCTTCTTATATTAAATTTAAAGTCTCTAGAAAGGCGAGAGTATTAGTAAAATGCACGAATGAAAATTTGATAATGGTTCGAAAAAGAAAACTCGCCAAGAGAAGACTTTTCTTAATAAGTTAAAGCCTTCCTTTGACGAGTTTCTTGTTTTTATTAAGACACGGATTTAAGATCCTCTGTTAAACGGAAAAAAGCTTCTTTATCTTTATTTTTTAAGGACTGATCAATTTCCTCAAGAATCTTACTCTTTTTGAAGTTATTCATCATTTGATCCAGAAACAATTCAGCCAACATTTCATCACGTAAATTTGGATCAACTCGATCCATTCCGTTAAGTGTATTATTTTCCATAAAACGTCAACCCCTTTATCTTTTCCTCTTTTGCAAACAGTATTCCCTTTTGCCCTCTTTTTATGCAAGGTTGATAGATGAAGTGACATATAGAATAATATGCATAATTACACTCCTATTTCCTTTCAGATATTTTTCATATATTCTTCAATTAGATAAAAACTAACTTTTGAAAATTAAGGTTTTATTAATTACACTCATTGATGAAAAATGACAATTTCCACTCCATATCCTATACTAATCTATATTCTATTTATTTTTTAAGAAATTAATATATTCATGTTAATTAAACATAAAGTATATAATCATTTAACGTTAATGTATTTTTAATAAAATAAATTTAATAAAAAAATACAAAATAAACTTATTTTATACCCAACAGTAAATGTGTAAACTACATTCTAAAAATATAAGTTTTATTATTTACTCTAGATGACGACAAATATGGGCTTTTCTACAAAATAGATATTAAATGAAACTTATTCTTATAAAAATTTTGTAGATTTAACGGGTGTGTACGATTTTTTATAAGGATATAAGATTTGTGTTCCATTTTAATTTTAAAATTAAGTTTTACTACAATAAAGAAAGCCACTAGTGCATCTAGTGGCTTTCCGTTTAAAAATCGCTATATTCTTCTAAATCATCATCGTCTAATGAGCCAGATACTTGTTCTAAATCCGCAATCTTTCCTTCTTTAATTTGATGACCTTCTGAAGATTTTTCTTCTGTATCATCCGGTTTGTTATTGAAACCATTCGTTTGCGCTAATTGTTTGAGCTCACGTAATTCGCAATTAATTTGTTCCAGGAGCTCTTCTGTTTTGCGGCCCGTTTCTAACTGGTCGGACGATGAACGATGGAGATCACGAACAATTAAAGAAGAAATATAATCCCCTAATTTCCGAGACTTGGCGTATTTTGCGAGTACGTCATAGACTTCATTACTTAACTTATTAGTTTTAATGGTAAATGCGTTCTGACGCTCTGACATGGGTATCACCTACGCTGTTAGGATTTAACGGCTTTCTTCCCGGCTTGTTTCTTCTGAAGATAACCAATGCTGCGAATCTCTAAGCCGAATAAATTTAAATGACGGCTATCCTCTGGCACTTTATGATATTTTTCTGTTCGCTCTTCGCCGATCTTCTCACCCATACTATTCATAATGGCTACTTCTAGTGTAGGAGCGACACCCCCACAATATACGTATTTACGTAATTTATTCGCTGGCGGCGGAGCCACATCATTCAACTTAGCCAGTAAAATCTCCACATATTCTTTTAAAGAAGACTTAATTTGAACAGTTAAATCAATTGATTCACCTGTGTTTTCATTTTTCAATTCAAACTTTTGTTTGCTGTAGTTATCTAAAATAAATTGATCAAAAGCACGTAAATCGGTAAACAACTCTGGGAATTTTTCTTTTCTTAACTTATCGATATGTGCTAAATATGGAATACCTTCAATACTTTGGAATGATTCACGGCTGTTCGCAGCTTTTAACCCTTCAGGTAAGATTACGACATCAATTGATCCTCCACCGATATCGACCATCACGGTTTCACATTCCACATATTCATTGGCATCTTCACGGTCTTGAAGCGTTAAGTCTTTCTTTAACGCAAAGCGGGCGATTTCGCCTTCTTTTAAGCAAGAACTTTCTCCCACAGACACCTTTAATTCTCTTTCAAATCCTGGTGTATGGATGTGGAAAGTGTGATCACCTACAAAGCGATTGGCCATGGCTTTTTGCGCTTCTCCGAAAGTACTTTCTTTTTTTAGTAACCAGATTGGTAACATTGTAGAGAAATAGTCAATTTCAATACTAGTATCCTTTTGATCTTTTGCATGCAACGCGTTGTAGTAGGCAATTGCAGCTAAAAATGTCACGTAGGGAATATGGCTTGTTATTTTATTATGTAAACGATTGATGTGATTGTTAGCTAATTGTTGGCTTGCCGCAATGTCGCCGACTAAGAAATAACGTTCTTTTTCTTCGTCTCCAATAGTTGTAGAAAGCAAGATACGCTTTTTAAATTCTTCTGGTGCTGTTACAGCATCTGTAAAGAATGAATCCGCAGCCTCCTTTTGGAGTTCTACTACGTTGGTTGGAAAATCAAACAGGTACCCATCGATAATATTCATATCGACTGAGTTCCCACAGTCTTTATTAAAACGTGAAATTTTCATATCTATACACCTCATTTTTAAGTTGAACTTCTGTTGAACTAATTATACATAAAAAAAAGATGTTGTACAATCTTTTTAGGTGAACTTATTTATCATTAAAAACTTACATATATCAACAATCATGTTTATTTAGTTGATCTTACCTTGAGGCGGAAATTAAATTAGGATAAATGGATGATGTTAATAAGACGGTACTAAGTCGCTTATAATGAGAAATGCTATGTGTTGACTACATAACCATCACATCAAGTATTTTCATACATCTAAAAAGAAAAAAGGAACACGAAAAACCTGTCCTTATCTATAGAAATAAAAATTGCTACAATAGAAAAACTAACAACAAAAGGTTCTATTTAAATCTTCATATAGACCATTCAAGCACACTTGGGTAATTCCATACATACAGTAATTAGAAATCTTGTTCCTTCCACATTAGCCCAATTTCTTGTTCGCGCTGCAAAACCTTCTCCAGATAACGCTCTGTTGTCTTACGATCACTGTGACCTAGTTCCTTTTGAATTAAAAAGATATCTGCTCCCTGCTGCCTACTGTAAATGGCATAAAAGTGACGAAAATAATGGGGCGTAATCCTGTCAGCTCGTTCTTTCACAAAAGGTAACTCTGTTCGTTCAATGATACGCACAATATAATTACTTAAGTTTTTATAATGATAATACCCTCCATCTTTGCTCGGAAATAATGGGCCTTGATCACTCGTATTTAAGGCTGTACTGACATGGCGTCTTGCTCTAAAGGCAAGAATTCGTTCATATAGGGATGGATGAAGTAACTTATCAAATTTCTTTCCACCCTTACCTACTCCTCTTAAGCGATAATGCCCACTTAAACTGTCTAGATATACATCTCCCCATGAAGCATTGGCTATTTCTTGTACACGTAATCCTGTCATAGCCAACATGGTTAACAATCCATGGTTAATGGGATGATCTTTATAATAGTCTAGGATCTGCTTAACTTCATGATAGTACAAATCTCGATTTGGAATTTCTTGTTCTGATAGTGATGTGCTCAAGATTTCTTTATGCAACGGATACTGAATATACTTCGTTTCATGTAACCATTTCATAAAACTTTTTAAAATCGTCATTTTAGCATCTAAAGTTGCCGGTGAATAAGGTTTACCGCCCTTACCTAACAATGCAGTACTTAAATACATTTGATAATTCCTTATGTGCCAAGGTCTTAGATTTTTAAAAATCGTTTCTTCTATATAATGGTCTACATCTTGTCGTAAGAATGACTCACTTTCTATTGCATACTGATAAAACTGCAATAAGATCCGTAAGTACTCTATTTTTGTGTTCTCTTTTCGTTCTCGATTCTTTCGGATATGCTTTCGTTGATGAACATAGTAGTACATCATGTCTTCATCTGTAAAATCGCTAAACATGCCTTCGTTTTTTCGCTGATGATGCTCATTTCTTTCTTCTAAGGCATCATAGTATGTAGTATTCAGCATCAACGAAACAACTTTATGGAAATTCTCTTTTCTCTCACGTATCTCCGTTCCTATATTCATTAAAGATATATTTTGCATAAAACCTCTCCTTTCAACGATCCCGTTTTCTTATTCATATTTTTCTCTAGTGTTAAGGTAGTTTCTTCTCTATTTAAGATTATGTATCAATTTATATGTATGTAAAAAGCAAAGGACCTCTAACAGTGATGATAACGTTCATAACAAATTTAAAAGGGAAAAAATACTATTTGAATATTAATTATTACTACAGTTAAGTACGCATTGAAATGTATTTTTTAGAGATATTACTTCTTTATTTTATCTTATATAGAAGCAAAAGTGAAAACTTACTTTTTATAAAAATAGGATAAAATTTATATCATTTGTAGAAAAACACGCTATTTGTCGTCATTTAGAGTTAATATTAAAACATTATTTTTTATAAGTTAGTTTTACTATTTACACTTATAATACAATAACTTTTAAACTTTAATCTTATTTAAATATGATATAATAGATTATTAGTTAATAGAAAAATAGAAGGAGTGTGCTTTATGATTGATAACCCCAGTAAAATCATTACCATTGAAGACGTGATGGAGATGTTAGCTATTTCATCTAAGAAAACAATTTATACATATATCCAGCAAGGAAAGCTACATCCGATTAATAAAGATGACTGGCATATCGAAGGTCGTTATGAATTTGATCTAGAAGATGTGGTTCGGTTAAAAGAAGAATTAAAAAAGCCAGGACTTACGACAAAAGAAGTAGCGCAGCAACTCGATATATCCGTTACAACGGTCAATAAGTATATTAAGCAAGAATTATTACCAGCGTTCCAAGAAGAATACCGAGGAATCAATTGCTATTTTGTCCATGAAGAAGAGTTAGAAGCATTTAAGCGCACGCATGAAATCGGGCGTAAACCGAGTAAGCGTCATTTTTATCATGCCGAACAAAATATTGCTTTATTTCAGCTTTTTGTAAAGAAAGACGAGGAAAAAGAGCAACTTGCCCGTATCATCTCCGTAGAAGATCCGATTATGGCTGTTACAGAACAACATGAGGAGTTAACATTAGAGGAATTAATTGACCGAGGCTTTGAAGCAGCCTATACCATTGAGTCGAAAAAAATGATTACCAAAGAAGGCTATGCTACGTTTACCTTTAAGCAAACAGCTTATGCAAAATCACATCTTTATAAGCTCATGGATTTATTTTATCAATACCTAAGCCCGACCAATATGAGGATTACGCCACAAGAAGAGAAAGAGCAATTTTTGATTGAAATCAAACCTATATTACTGACCGAATCCTCACACGAACTTATGGAGTTATTAGAGTCTGTTCTTGTCTCAGGTAAAATTAACAAGCGTAGCCGTGGCATTTATATTGATAGCGATTTGGAAGTGGTACGAGTCAAAGTAACAAGCGATTTGAAAGAAGAATTGCAGCAAAAAGCGAAAGAATTAGGCAAACGAAACATTGAAGAATTGTTACTATACGCTGTACAAAATTATAAAATGAACTAAGAAAAGTTCAACTTTAAGAAGGCAAGCCAATAAAAACGGGCTTGTCTTTATCTATACGATGAAATAAAAAAGTTTAATAAATTATCTTCTCATTATTGGGACTTTAGAAAGTAAATTAATCCTCCTGATAGATTAATTTACTTTCTATTTGATTTTATCTATATTTTAAATATTTCTTCATACCTTCTGGATTATAATGGAACTTATTGTTCATTCAATGCAAGTTTCAGTACCTTAGAAACTTTTGTTTTATTGCTATGTAAAATCAGCTACTATAATAAGTGTTATAAGTAACAAAAGAGCATAAACCCGTTGGTTTCCAACAAGTATATGCTCTTTTTTAGTATGAATTTTAACGGTTATTTATTCTTTTAGTTCTGTCACAAATAATTCAAAATATACGATTCCGATGCAAAACTGGGAAATGTGTCATAAGGATTTTCTAATATACATATGGATAGTGATGTAGCGATGTTGTTACTCAGTGATACTTGATGCGCAATGAGAATCAGTAAGTTTATATAGATTTATATGAACTTTTATTGCATAGAAAAAACCATCGAAAGTATCTGAATGACAACAAAAAGCTAATAAAATACTTAAATATCTATGACGTACATTTTAGAGAAAGGAGTATCTATATGAGTGACTACTTTGAGGAGGTAATGAGGAAACTGACTATTGAGGATGTTAGCATTCTGGGATGGTTATTTCAGAATGAAGCAAACGCTGTGTTTAAAGCGATAAAGAAAAGTAGTATTGCAGATGAGTTTGAATATTCAACAGCTAACTTTCGTAAGACACTCAACAAGCTTGAAGCTATTCATTTCATAGGAACTGTTACTGGAGGAAAAGAACATAAATTGTATCTAACAGAATATGGTCAACAAGCTGTACAACAGGCCATACTTCAAGGAGAAGAAAATGAGGGGGTTAAGGAAATATGATAGGTATTGTAGGAATTGGTGCTGCAGGTGGGAATATAGCTGATTTAGCATTTGAAAATGGTATTAATGCTGTTGCATTGAACTTTTCAGAACGTGATTTGGAGTCATTAGATTTTGTAGAAGAGCGTCTAATGCTTATAGGTAGCGAAGGAGTAGGAAAAAATCGAGATGAAGCTATTAATCTTATGGTCGATAAAAACTGGGAAATGGCACTGAAGTTTATTAAAGAGAACTTTTCAACACCTAGTACTGAAATTATTATGGTTTGTTTTTCTGCAGGTGGTGGCTCTGGTGGTGGTATTGGACCGATGCTTGTGGATCTTCTTGCTCAGGAAATGCATGACAAAGCAATTGTAGCTGTTCCTATCTTACCCGATACTACAGAAGCATTGGTTCATCAAGTCAATGCACTGTATGTTACTGAAGAGCTTTCACGTCAGGACCTTTGTGTATTACCTATTGATAACGAGCAGGTGAAAAAGAAAAATCCGAATGCAGGAAAAGCTAGAATCTTTAAAGAAACAAACGAAACATTTGTGAACTTAATTAGTACTCTTCCTAAATATACGGATAGACACTCTAAGCATGGTGTTTTAGATAAGAAAGACTTACGTACAATTTTTTCAACAAAAGGAATTTCTGCCATTTCATCTGCAGAAATAACAAAATTAGATGAAGGGCAAGCAGATATTAGTAATGAGGGTATTACAGAAGTAATTAAGAAATCATGGGAAAACTCAATCTTTGCACCACTTGAAATGCAAACTATACCAAAAGCAGGAATTATATATGAAGGTCCACTAGACTTATTTACGATAGATTCAGCCCAACTATTTAGTTCCTTTAAGGGGGGAGAACCAACCCATCTATTTGAAGGAACCTATGAAAGTGATCATGCAAAGGTAACAACAATTTTATCAGGAATGCCTTATTATTCTACTCGATTAAATACTATTGAAGAAAAAATTGAAGCACAACAGAAGGTAAAAGAGGAGTTATCTACCATAGAAACAGGTTATGAATCTAAGTTGAAATTGCCTAAGGCTTCTCATAAGAAACCACTACCTAGAAATAAAAAGAAGGCAATCAGTTCAATTTTAGATAAGTATCAGAATCGTTGAGCATTTTTAGTATATCTATGAAGACAAGCATATATATATAAGATGCACTTTTTATA
>Ga0164306_10000407_pt1 | contig 17438 bp, 13 predicted proteins | sample Whisoiple_242_MG_FD_110213 | JGI IMG/M metagenome (GOLD analysis project Ga0164306, IMG submission 110213) | Soil microbial communities amended with fresh organic matter from upstate New York, USA - Whitman soil sample_242_MG | ecosystem: Environmental > Terrestrial > Soil > Unclassified >... | reverse complement strand
CCATTTAAAATTCTGTCCTCCTAAAACTATGTCTCTGGCAGGAACATCCTGCAATTGTGGTGCAATTTTCAAAAATCCATTATCTGCTGTATCAATACCTACTACACCACTATTAGTTATCGCATCCTGACCAAAATAGATTCTACCATCAGAGCCAGAAATTTTTAGTAGAAGGAGTTTGCCCAAATTTATCATCGAATTATTGATCTGTATAGATATGTGTAATAGTTTTGGAACGGAATTAGGGTATGATGATGAGGAGTAGTATACCGTAGCATTACGAATTAAAAGCTTGTGAAAAACGATGATGATTGTGCATGAACATTAAGCATGAAGTTAACAGTTCCATTATTAATTTGACCAGGATTAGAAGATATAAAATTAAAAGTGGAAAAAATTAAAATTCCAGTTATCAGAAAGACATAACAGGACCTTTTCAGGATTGTTTCTGTATGATGAATTAAGGAGCACCTTCTGTTATGCCTAATGCTTTAGGATTTTCATGTAGTTTATCATATTCTGAAATTTCTTGTCGCGTTGGTTTTCTTTTCAATGTCTTTACGAAATTATAGACCAAGACAAATTGAGCTAACCCTATATTCAAAGCGAAAAAGAGTAACCATGGCATTGCCCAATCAAATGCGCCTGGCATGCTCGCTTCTCTACGAATAGCTCCTTGGCCACCAATAAAGACAAAAAGTAAAGCAAATCCAAATCCACCAAATAGTGTTAGCCAAAAGTGAATCTCACCCAAAGTCTTGTTCATTTTCTTCTTTGTCAGATCTGGTATTATAGCATACATAATTGCAAATGCAAAAAGTAATGGGCCTAAAAGTAGTATAAGATGAATGTGACCAGGCATAGACATGGTATTATGAAGATAAATATCTGCTCCCCACATGCCTGTCTCAGTACCCTGAAACCCACCAAACATCCAACCAGCCAACCCAGCAAAATAAAATCTCGAGGTGATGTTCCAACTAACCTTGCTTCGCCATGCGAATAAGAGAATTGTGATTATAGTTATCGAAGAAGGCCATACTATTCCAAGACTGGCAGTTTGTGATACAATTTGAAGCCAAGCAGGATTTGGCATGTCCATAAACACATGGTGTGAGAATACTAAAACGGAGAACGCCGCATAAAATGGCCAGGTTCTGTAGTTCCATTTCCAGAATGTAATTCTTTCCTTACCATATCTTGGCGCAATAAAATAGATGGCACCAAGAAAAACTAAAAGTGGAAAGTAGACAATAGGATGTGCAAAGAACCACCATGCATTTTTTGTTAATAACCAATTTGCTGAGTTAATTGGATTTTGTAACGACAAAAAGCCTTGGGCTAGTTGAAAGAAGAGTCCAGGATTTCCAACGATTTGAACTAATGCAGTTACAAATACTGATACTAACACTATTGGAACGGCGGGATGAATATCTCTTAATTTCTTTGGAAACCATGAATTTATGCCAAGTAAAGATATCCACCTTACGCTTGGTGACAGATTTTCTTCATGAACAAACTCTTTTTCTACTTTTGTAGCATCTTGGTTTTCGATTACTAGAGGGTCTTCATGCTTTCTATCTTTTTCGTCTCTTTCATGCATATACTCAAAGATCTGAGTACCTGTCGGAAGTTTCCCTCTGAGAAGAGTCGCAAAGACTACCAGACAAAATATTGTAAGGAAAATGCCGACTAAAAGATCTGCTACTAAAAATAGAACTGCAGCCATCATCCCCCAGGACATTTGTGGAGTACCAGGCAAGAATGTGAGGGGCATCAAATTATACCATCCGGCACCAAATCCTGATAGAGCTGCTATAAAGATTAGGATAACTGCAGCTTCCATTATCCAAAATGATGCTTTTGCCCATTTCATTCCGCTAATCGGCTTTCTGCCCCACTTGCTCAAAGCATAATATCCAAACCACAAAGTATTTGCAGATATGACGCCAAAAAACATGACCTGCCCGTGAGCAGTAAGAAGGGCATACCACAGCACATTTTGAGGTATCAAATCTACTTTATATATTGGTACATCTGTTTGTATAATGCGCATTCCTATTGCAAGAGATCCAGCAATGAGAAAATTGATTAGCATAGCACCCATAAACATAATGACTAACTTCTTTAACTCTGGAGATATATCATATTCTGGTAACGGGGGTGGTATTTTTGGATAAGATGACTGCTCTTTTTCTGCTTTTTGCATTACCTAAATACCACACTCCTATTCCTGTTTTGTTCTTGTTTTTGCTGCTCATATCCATTCATATTCATACTCATACTCCCACTCCTGCTCCTCCTCCTGCCACTACTGGCGACGATCCTCCAGTACTAGGAAATGCAGGATTGCCTGCACCAGAAGGAAGGACTTGAATTATAGATGTCATATATGGATGTGCATATCCACAATATTCTAGACATCTGACTAGATAAATACCAGGATGCTTGAATGTATAATAAAAAACATTATCCATGCCAGGGATAACTTGCATTTGGAGTAATATCGGCGAACCATCAGTTGGTCCAGCAAATATTCCAAACCCATGATTAACATCGATGGATCGAGCGATGAATTTTACTGGCTGTCCAACATTAACTGTTACGTGAGGGCTCTGGCCAAAAGGAGTATGACTGCCATATTTGTTCATAAGCCAGAACCACTGACCTGCGGTAATATTTACTACTTGCATCTGTTGTTGCTGTGGCGAATGTTCCTGTTGTTGATTTTGTTGACCTGATGTTACTGAGGAAAACGCTACGGGAGGCATCCAAGGGTAACTTGAAACCCATAGATAAATTAGAACTGCAGCCACAAATATGGCCCAGTATCTTTCAAAATGATATTTTTTCTTTGAGGTAAAAGTCTGCTTTTTCATCCTCGAAGTTAACATAACGATCAGAAAACCTGCGGCTCCAACGATTATAACAATAATTAATAGATAAAGTAAATGATTTGGCCCCCAACCATACTCTGCGGCTAGATTTACTGAATTCATTTTATGTTGCACCCGCTCCTTGTTGTTGCTGCTGTATTGGTGTAGGAGATGTTATTGCTGTCGATATCAATTGTGGATTTCCTACATTCACTACATCCAGCTCACCAATCATGCCCAACCAAATATGTCCTCTTACCATACAAAAATACTTGAAGCTACCTGCCTCATTTGCCTTAAACATGGTAACCATCTGTGTGTCCGGCCTCATAAACTGATTTATGTGACCATCTTCAAATTGTGGGTGACACCCTGGACACGGCATAACTGCCATAGCGCTGTACGGAATTTTTTGAACTCTTTCAGATAATGGTAGTTGCATTACATTATTCATGATATTCAATGTTTGTGTAGATAGTTTGGCAATTCCAAAGTTATGGGCCATCTGACCTGCGTTAATAATTGTAATTTGTACTACATCTCCTTTATTCACTCTTATAGTAGGTCCACCAGATGTTCCATTCCAACCAAAATCATTTTGAACTAAAACAAATTTTCTATTTACATGTTGTTGCTGCTGATTAGCTAATTGTGCCTTGGCATTCTGACTAGAAGAAGTAGTAGTTGGCTCAGATAAAAACTGGGCATTATTTTTTTGAAAAAGAGATGATGCAGATAAATGTATTCTAGGAGATTCAGATAATGTCAAACCGTAAATTGTACTGCCGGCTGCAATCGCGACAACTATCGCTATACCTATTATTACCTTACCATTAAAACTATATCCTTTATTCCGATCTTCAGTAACTGATGACTCAGGTTTTCCTTTAGAGTTTTGATCATCACCATCACGGCCATCATTACCAACCAAAGAATATTCTCCATTACGAATGTTTCTTAAAGAATAAAAAGGAGCACAATAATTCCTCCCGTATAATGTTCTATAAGTAGTGTATATGTTGAGTTGTTAAATGAATCTATCTATTATATGGAACTATTCGTTATAGCCATCATATAGATCTTTAATTAGTTGTTGTTACTATAATTTATTGATGTGACTAATGCAAATAGAACGCTTCAAATCGTTGGAATAATAGTCATAGTGATTTCCCTAGCGGCAGTAGCCCTTATAACATACAAATCTGGAAGTCAGGCAACTTCCAGGCCTGTTGGCAATTCTAAATCTAATATTAATAACATTAACCAAATTGTGACAGGAAATAAGGAGAAAACAGTTGATGTTCGAATTCCACTAGGTGATGGAAGAGGTCCAAATTATAATCCTATTTATTTCTTGCCTAGTCAAATTGTCATTCATGCTGGAGATAAAGTACAGTGGACCAATTTTGATACTGTAGGACACACTGCTACATCCACCTATTTTAATTCTGGGTTAATTTGGCCAGTAGCAAATTCGCCAGGGCAGACCAGTCTAGGACCATCTACATTTACACAAAAATTTGATAAACCCGGCACATTTGCATATTTCTGTCAGATACATCCCTATATGAGTGGAGTGGTATATGTGGATGTTCAGGAAACAGAAAGAGTACTTAATCTAAAAAGTGGTTCAACAAATTACGTTAAAGTGAATGTTGAAATGCCTCAAAACGCGGCGTATAAAAATAACTATGGACCTTATTTCATTCCTTCTTATGCAAAGGTTCCTTCAAATAGTGTTATAACGTGGACTAATAAAGACTATGTTGCACATACTGCTACAGCCACAGACGGCTCATTTAATACACAGCCAATACTGCCTGGAGAATCAAGGACCTTTCAGATTAATCATACGCCAGGAACTATAGGCTATTATTGTGAAATCCATCCATGGATGCAAGCAACAATTGAGGTTTCTCCTTCCTCTTCAGCGATTTCAAAAAATGCATAGACTAGGGCTGCAATAATGTTAAAACAAATTACCAAGAAGCCTTGCTGGATCTTTTTTTGAATATATCATGGATATGCATATAACATGGATCAAGCAGTTGGAACATGAATACAAATTGCCGGCAATAAATGTAATGACTTTAAATTTTATGATGTACATATACTAATACATGTCCAGCAAACATTCTAGAAGTAGCGATAGAAGCCAAGGTAATTACAAACACGGTAAGCTCAAATGGTGTTTATGTACTGCACTAATAACAGTAATATCTGGCCTATTATTTATGCAATTGTACTCATTTGATATTTACAACTGGCATTCGATAAATGCCAGGTCACCACTTAATCACACAATTTCCAATCAATCATCTTTAACTAATGGAAGTAGGAAAAACATATCTAATGCTCTAAATGCAACCGCCCTTAAAGATGGAAACAGAACTGCAAGTTCTACTAACTCGACGATATCAAAAATGTCAACTACAGAAGCAAATGCAACAACTAATGCAAATGCAGCCTCCCCTTTTCCGCCTAAATTGGCAAATACAACTAGTTATTTTCCTCCTAATAATAAAGCAGAAATTGTGAAAGGTGCCGCTCTTCTTCGAGAGAAAGCGTACCAGCCAAATCCCGTAAGAGTTAAAGCCGGTGGGACAGTTACTTGGACTAATTTAGATACCGTTGTACATACAATAACATATGGTAAAGGTATAACCGATCCTGCTATGGGTACAAAGTTTGACTCTGGCATGCTTGGTGGCAGCTTCTCCCAGAGATTTTTCAAGCCTGGTGTATATCCATATTTCTGCCAGATACACCCCACAATGGTAGGAGCCGTGATTGTCAAATAATCAATTATCATAGTAGGCAGAGATTGCATTGTTATCTCAGCCTTTTTATCCTACAACTTTAACCTTTCTTGCTATTACGTGATAAAAAAAGTTAGTTTAAAGTATCTCTGCTATATCTTGCAACTAAACTTAACCATGTACAAGATATATAATAGCTGGAAATAATCACAGAAAGTCGGATAGGGGATTCGTAAGTTAGATGAGGTAACTAGTAATGTAAGTTAGATGAGGTAACTAGTAATGTTGAATCTGATGACACAGGCATGTGGATATTATTAACCAATCAATTAGTTAGACAGTTTTGAATATCCTAGAGAGATATTTGTGACACAGTTTGGAACAATTGATCCTGTGACCCATACGTTCCTTGTACCAACATATAGGTCTCCAGAATAGGTAAGGTCAGATAATAAGGTCAAAACCAGTTACAATAATCATATGTTAGTATCAAAAAAAGAATTATCCGTGTGTTATCTTCCATACTATACCTGTTCTTGGAAATGCCCAGGGTTGTCCCAATGGAAAAGGTAATGACACACCTTTTGGAGTTATAGTTCTTACTTGGTTAATGCCTACACTTGCAATGTATAGTGACTTACCGTCAGGGCTGAACTTTAGGCCAGTAGGCCTAAATGAGCCATCTGCAGTGTTTAAGGTAATGAAATCACTCAAGCTGAGGGTTTTAGGATCAAATACTACTATTTTTTGCCCTATGGTTTGACCCATAACTGATCCAACGCTTATTCCTAGTCGAGAATTAGCAGTAAGATGAGTTTGTGGAGCGAATGTTCCAAATTCCCCCATCAATATCTTATCTTTAAAGCCAAAGCTATCGCTAAAAGATCTATCTGCTTGGGTAAGTGCTGTTCCTACATCCGCTACATAGTCAGGTTTTACAAGTGCTGGATGATCAAGCATAACGAATTTTAGAGTCTGGTTGTTTAGAGGAGACTTTAATAAAGGATCAGTCACGGGGAGTCCATTTCCAAAAAAGTCGGGCCAACCGTACCATTTACCCCAATTGCTGTGATTTGATATGTCAATAACATATATTTTATCTCCATCATTCGCAACATTTCTACTACCTCTTTCATCTACACCATTCATATTAATTACTAATTTTTTACCATCTGCAGTAAGAGCAGCTCCATATGGATGTCTTAACCCCCATGCTACTAACTTTACATCAGTTCCATCAAGGTTTGCACTAAGTATGCATCCACTACATTTGGTATCACCTTTAATAACCTGGCCCTTGTGTGTAGTTGTATTAAAAGGAACATAGGCGCCAGTTATTGCGTTATCATTTGGAGCTGGAGAAATAAAGTTCTTTGTAATAAAGTTGACTCCGGCTAGAGTTATATTTTTTCCTGGAGTATCATGTTGTTTAGGTGTGGCCTTTACCCAAGGATTATCTTTACCAACAATGCCACTATTCGTTGCCGTACCTACGCCAAAATACATTCTTTTATCAGTGGGATTGAATACTATTTGATCGATATAGTGATCCTCTATTCCAGGTAATGCAGAAATAATATTTTCTAGTTTACCTTTCATATCAACTGTTGATATCTTACCACCATTAGAAACATACAGTTTGCCATTATGAAACGTAATGTCACTCATTGGATAATTAAGGCCTCTGTCTACAAATACTGATACATTACCTGTGTTATGATCTATTTTCAGTATTCGTGGTGGTGGGGTTAAGCCTACATATGCATACCCCTCCTCGCCTACATATATATTCTGCTTATCATCAAAGGCGATACTGCTTGGAAGGTTCAAGTTCCATAGTACTGGCTCCATTTTGTATCCACGAGGTAGATTAAGGACGCTTGTCGTGGGTAAGCTGCCTGAATTGGCAGTAACTGTAAGTTCTGGCGACAGTCTAAGATTTTTAGCAGGAGGCTCTACTAGACCCACATTTTCAGATCGAGTTATCCTCCAGATTACTCCCGTATCAGGGTGCATCCATATCATAGTAAGCGGTATAGGTTCACCGGTTGGAAGTTTTTTTATCTGCTCAGTCTTGCCAATACTTGCAACATATAATGCATTTCCGTCAGGGCTAAACGATAATCCTACTGGTCTAAAAGAAGCGTCAGGAGCTTTTAAGGATAGAAAATCAGTAGTATTTCCTGTAGTTGTATTAACGGCTATTACTTTTTGACCAATTATGGTCTTGTTCGTATTTCCAGGAACGTACATTTTGATAGGCTTATCAAATTGATGGGTAAATGGTGCATGGGTTCCAAATTCGCCCACAAAGGCCATTCCCTGAAAACCAAAATTGGTTTTATTGTTGTTTATTACCGCCTGAGTTACCTTAACCGCATAGCCAGGATCTGCAAATACCTTTGGTAGATGTTGTTGTTCTGATGAGGAGTCTTCTAATAGAAAGCTCAATCGTTTGTCCCCACCACGAGGCGATTTAAACTGAGGGGCAGTTACAGGTTTTAATATTTTGTCTTTATTCCCATCATAAAAATAATCAGGCCAACCATAAAACTTACCAGCGCTGCTACTATTACTAGTACTATTATTATTATTATTATTTGACGACATGTCAATACTCCAAATCTTGTCATGATCATTTTTTATGGGCCTGCTGCCTCTTTCTTCTGCACCCGGATCGGTTACCAGTAAATGACCTTTTTTATCAAAAGCTAACCCAGTAAATGTATCAAGTCTCATCCCCCATGCGGCAACTCGCAAATCTGTTCCATCAGGTTTTGCACTTAGAATGCATCCATTACACTTGACATCCCCTTTTATGATTTGTCCTTGTGTTGTCTTATTACCAAATGCAGTAAATGCACCAGTAGTTGCATTACCGATTAAATTCCCAGAAATTTCACCGGTTCCTTTATCATTATTTATATCGGCATTCTTATTTTTTATAGGTAAGGTAACTTTAGCCTCGTAACCCTTTATAACAGTTATATTCTTCTGTCCATCTGCAAGCATATTTGGCGCTTCAAAATTCTGTCCTATCAATTTTACGTCTTTTGCTGGAACATCATGAACAAAAGGAAAACTGTATGGCCATCCTAAATTAGGTGAGAAATTATCTAAACCTACCACTCCACTGTTTGTCGCACTTCCTTGAGCAAAGTATATCCGTCCGTCTGGACCAAAAGCAATCTGATTCGTTGCATGATCTCCACCAGCAGGAATTGCACTAATTATATCAACAACTGCACCATTTGAAGGATTTACTGTCGAAATCTTTCCTTTATTTGCAACGTATAATTTTCCTTGATGATATACTAGATCGGTTATAGGACCGCTCAGATATCTATCTGTTAATATAGAAATAGTTCCATTGACGTCAATCTTTAAAATCCTAGGGGTTGCTGTAAATCCTCCAAAACCAGCCCCAGCTTCAGCCACAAACATATTTCCTTTGCCATCGAATGCTGTGCTGGTTGGAAGAGAAACATTCCAGAGAACTGGTTCAATTTTGTATCCTTTTGTAATATTAAAATTAGATGAAGAAGGGGCGGGTCCAGAATTTATTATAGATGACGCAAGTTCAGGTGGTACAAATGTCTTTAAATCTGTTCGCTTTGCAATTGTTATTGCTTGTGCCCTATTATTGAATGAAAATGATGATGATGAAAATTGTAGCGAAAGTGCAGTCGAAAATATGGATAGGGCTAAAAGTGCTAGGGTAATGATAGCCCATGTTTTTGTGTTTTTATGAATATTTTTCTTATGTTTATCAGAATTGAGATTAACACTGTTACCAGATCTAACACGCACAGATGAGCATACATCTTATCAAATATTAAGGCAGAATATTTTTGTTCCCTAACAATCTTGTAGAAAGGTATAGTATTTGGATTACGTTCTAATTTTTACATAAAATGAAACTCATATAATAGATAGGGTTAATTAGTAAAGTGATGAAACGCATTCTTTTATTAGATATGTGTATGTATTCAGTCATAATTCTGACTGTCATTGCGTTTCAACACGCAGTTTCAAGTGAACAGTCAGTTTTAGGGATTCCAAATAAGAACGCCTCAGCACCTACAAATGCAAATCCTGCTAATGCAACTAATGCACCTAGTAATAATGCCAATCCTACTGCTGCTAATAATAATGCAAGTTCACATATCACACAAAATGTTACAATGTCTATCGGTAATGTCAGTAATGCTTCAGGGTCAGGAACCAAGAATAACGTGACCACCTCAGCAGGTAATGAAGGCAATATCTACAGAGGTGGAACAGTTAGCGGGTCGGGTGGAGAATAGTATAAGAGTGTTAACGGATAGATATATTGAATGGATAGATATATTAAATACGTTAATTCTATTTTGATGTTGATTTTATTCTTTTACCCTCACCACCACCTACGATTCAGTTTCATCTTTCTTTTTTATTTATGACAGATCACATTAGAAAATAAATAATATTCTGCCTTACGTTAAATTGCATTCGTTAAATTGTATTCTATAAGCTCCTAATAATATTAATAGTCATGTTCATTACTAATAAGGATGCATTATTCAGTGAGGTAAAAATGGGGGTCCTTGTTTAGATTGGCCTAATTTTAACATCGTCCAAGATTTGATATCTTTATTGTTTTTTCTTGTCATAATAAAACAATAATCCAGAATGTATATGTATTATTTGTTTGCCGGCTATACCGTGTTTTATTCGAACATATTATCTATGATACTACCATATTTCCCAACATCCATGGATGGATTTTGCAATAATATGGATAAGCACCCTTAGGCAAATTAACATCTAGTGTTTTTGACTCTCCAGGCAAAATTGGATGTGTGTCAAACGCTTTGCCACCATCCCCTGATGTTGCAGTATGCGTAACGTAGTCTTTGTTAATCCACGTTACCTTGGCTTTTTGAGGAATTGTTACGGTAGCAGGAATGAAATAGGGTCCATAGTTATTTTTATAGGCCGCATTTTGAGGCATTTCGACTTTAACGTCAAAAAAACCTCCACCTGTGGTAGAAATTAATTCATGTTGAGAAGCAGGAACATCGACGTAGATAACTCCTCCCATATATGGATGTAATTTATCAATATAAATAAAAGTTCCAGGCCTGGTAAATATATAGCTGTAGGAGTTACCCTTCAATGATCCCACTGGTTCTATAATCCCAGAATTGAAACTTAAAGATACAACAGAATGATTAGTCCTATCCTTATTGACCCATACAACTTTATCGCCAGTTTTAATAAATAACTGATTAGGTTCAAATGCTACTGGAACTACTCTGGCATTCTCACCAGATCCAGATTTTATTGTTATAGTACGAGTACTTTGGTTTTGATTTTGATTCAAGTTGGTACTAGTCATCGTTGGCAGTTTGGCGAATGCAGAAGCTACGATACGATCTGTTTTGTAATTGATAAAACTGAACTTGTATTCTCCGGCTTTACTAAAAAAAAATTTGAAATGGGTTGTGACATAGCCTGGAAAGTTAAAATGACTAGTGTTAGGAACACCACTTGGCCCATCCGCATAATAGTAATCATATTACGTATAATATATACACTCTTTAGCCTATAAAGGTGATTAATGATCTAGAAGAGTGCTTGTTATAGCCTACTTATTGAATGATCTCACTTCTAGTATTAATCACTGGTATTGCAATAAATTATAATTTACTATATTTTGTAATTATTAATGGTCCTACTAAGAGTGCAATGAAGCTCATAGCAATAAATAATGACTGAAGGTGTCCTATTGTAACTGTAGCAGCTGATACAGAGGACCCAGCTGCAGTCACTGTGACTCCTGTCCCAATAAGAATATTGCTGCTATGCGTCAATATACTTAACATTGAGGCTTAAACGGGATTTTATGATACTAAAGGGTCTGATTTTGCATTTTTTATAACAGGAAAAAGTCTTTCAGAAATCAGGGCATCAAATCTAAAGCCATTTTTAATTCCGCTATTTCATTTTCAATTGATTTTCTATCTTTCTGATCCTCAGTATGCTCCAATAGACTCTCACATGCTTCCAATTCAGAAGATATAATATCCTTTTTATCAATACAGAGATTAGGATAGTTATCAATAATAGAGTACGTTATTTTGGTTCCTGCTCCTTTGCAGCCGCACGTTTTTGCAACAAGCTTGATAGGTTGCTCAGATTCAGCTATATTCATTGTCCTACAATACCTCCAAGTATAAATCTACTAACAAGTAGCGGTCTCGCCACTTATGAGTATGGGACTTGAGTACAAATTTTTTATTAACATGTTAAGAGTCTGCAGACTTGTCATATTGCCTACTCAGTTCCCAGTAGATCCAATTATCCATTCTACGTTCCTTTTCATTAGGCATATCTACTCAATTAACTATAAAAAAAGTATGCGCACTCATTTGCAATTAGTCGCAATTAAGTATGTTGTATAGTGTTGTTGCTGCCAAGTCGCTTTGACAATCTACTATGGATTGAAAAATAAAGTGGCAATTACAATTATCATAGCTATAGTGACTATAGAACGTTACTTTAGCGCTTAACAGATTTTAATATATTTTGCAATCACTGCTATTAAATGGATTCTATAAGGCAATGAGCAATAAGACAATATAAAATTTAACAGTTTGATAACTAATAGTCTAGTGTAAGTATTGACAACAATTTTACTGCATCATAGCGATAAATCTCCGCAGAAGGAATTCAAATATAGCATGAGACGGAATTGCAGCTAATCACCTTTAATGCCACTGCTTCATTTTTTATTAACATATACAAAAACAAATGTTAATAAAATGGAACGTAAATGTAATGTAATTATAATGTAAATCACACTTGAACTCGGCCATATAATGTTCTAATTGTTCTCATTTGGTTTGCAGAAATATATCTAATAGGAATATACAGTGTGGATTAGAAAGAATTAAGAACATATTTAAGCAGTATGCGGTGGATTGTAAAGACAAATTTGACTCATTTCAGCCGCCCAGAGTGGTAATCTTCTGCATGCAATATCTGTATATGATTGTTCACCCAACGCAATTGTATGTGAACCCTTTATAATATAAAACTGCAATAGAGACATTATTGAAGTCATGCGAGTCTTGGAAGAGAAGTTGAACAAATGATCAGCGATATAATGAAAAAGGAAGATGGGCAAGATTGGATGTCTTGCGCATTCTCCGTAGTAAATTCAAAGGTGAAGGACGACATCAACAAATAGCATACGTAAATAAGCTTCTAAAAGAGGAAGAATAACGATATGATAGTGATAATAGTGATACTCCTTTTCAAAAGGTTTATTGATCCTATTGTAAATAGTATTGTAACCTGCGCGTTGGTTCTTGTTATCTATTTGTCATTTTTATTATTTGATAAAAACTTCATTGTTCAGGATTGAATTGAGATTTTCTCTCTTCTGAAGAGCAGATTCAGCGTCTTCTTCACCTTGTTTTATAAGCTCTTTTATCGTCTGGATTGAAAAGTCCCAATCCTCAAAGAGCGAGTGATGCGACTTTTCGTCTTCATTTCTTTTTATTTTTATCAGTTCTTTTATAATCTTGCCACGTTTATCGATTATGCTGTTGTATTTATTTTCCATCTGTTTGAGCCTATCTTTTAATTTCTTATTTTGTGTGTTATCGAAGTTATCTGTAATGATATCATGCATTTCTTCTAGCAGTGGATAGATCTCTCTTAGATTATCAGATTCTTCTATTTCAGGGTGTGATTTGTCAAGAAACAAAATGTCTCTTGCTCTATGCCACGTCTCAGCAAAATTATTTGGCAGCTTTTCTTGATATCTTGGAAATAGATCAATATCTATTACCACTTTTTCTTTAAATGGAGATGACCTCATAACAGCTTTTAGCGGCGAACCACCAAGTATGCTGCCATCCCACAGATACTTTTTACCAATATTTTCCCATTTTAATCCATAAAATGGATAAGCTATACAAGCAGAGATGTGCTCTGCAGTTATATCCATTGCATTTGTGTCAAAGATGACAGGTTCCCCTTTTTGAATATCAGTACTGGCCAATATTAATCTTGGAGACGAAAAATTATTTTCCTGAAGATTATTGTTATTATGAGTTTGAGTACTGATAAGATTTTCAAAATTGATCCGTTCGCGTAATGTTTGTTTGAATTGAGCAGTATCATATAGGTATGGTGATGCGAGAGCGTTATTTAATAATGGATTACCAGAATAAAACCATATTGGATTTAAACCGATCGGATGGCCAAATGTAAACGTATTTGCTGCTGAAATATATGATCTCACTTTAAAATGCACATAGTTTGGCACAATATTATCAGTGGTGTTTAGCCAATACTCCTCTAGTTTACAGGCTGTTTCAATAAGCATCGCATGTTTATCTTTATCAGTACTGCTGTTGCTATTATTGGTATTTTCAGTTCCTTTGTTTTTTTTATTCTGTAGTTTATTTCTAAGACTATCTACAATTACTGATGCATTAACTGATCCAATAGAGGTACCAGCAACAATATCAAACCAAATGTTATGCTTGGCTAAGGATTTAAAAACTCCACATTCATAAGCCCCTAATGATCCTCCAGCCTGCAGGATAAGGACGTTTTCCACTAAAGCTTGTTTCTGGGTATTAACATGATGATTATCCCTGCTCATTCTATTTGATTACTCTAAAATGCCATTATTACAACAATAATAATGTTTTCTCTAATACATAGTGTAGGCTTGCTTCTATAGGAGTAAAGCAAGATTTAGATTTATTTTCAACCGCTAGGCTTGTAGCTTTAGCCCGGGTATTGTAATGATAGATCCGTTAGAGATGAGGCATTTTGACAAGAGCTTTATTCATGCCACTTTTAATGGGTTAGACAAGTCAAAATCAAAGCTTGACATCGGTCAAATAACCATAGATAGAGACCTGGAATGACTATTACATGTCTTTTAACAAAGCATCTAATAATATTGATGTACCAATATGATTATGCTAAACAATAAAAAAGATAATGAAGATAATGAATTCCAGACTATAACACGTCATGGCTTAACGTAGCTAAATATAAGAAACCCTGACCCTCAGAAGATAGATGCACTAGCAGAAGAGTACCCGAATTTTCATAGATTAAACCTCAAAGACTTGGCTTTCAAATATACAAGTACCGAAAATAGATACATATGCGGATCATATATTTATTATATTATATTTTCCTGCTGTAAAAAAACAAAATGTCGGAGATAAGAATACAGCTAGCGAAAAAGAAGATATCTATGAAATTAATCAATTATGTATCTTTCTTGGCAATAGAGGTTACATAGTTACGTTACATCATGACAAACTAACGTCATTGGCAAAAAAATTTTCAACAATATGCAAGTGATTGTGAGAACAATGGTAGGAGTGATGACAAAAAATACTATAGTAGAAGGACATAATGATAGTACTAGTAGTATCAATAACAAAAATAGAATCCATTAACTAGTGCTTACAACTAATGATGACAATTTAGTCAAAAGCTCTCCTCTATACGTTCTGTCTCATTGGCACTACTGCAATTCGGTCTCATTATTATATGATCAATGATTGAAACCAGTTTTAACAGAAACATATTTGCATAATACGATGGTGATGCCTTCTTACATTCATCTCTCTCTTCTATTGGGTCCTCTTCTAATGGCCTTTGGTATAATCTATGCAATATTTCCGGATCTTACGAAAAAGCACATGGGAAAGACTTTGGGTGAAATACATTTTTGGCTTATTTTTGGTGGATTTGGATTAGCAATACTATTTGGTATAATCGGTATGCATGGTGCAATTCGTAGAGAAGCAGATATGCCAGTCATCTTTTATTGGGCTATGCCTCCTCTTTTATTTTTTGCCCTTACAATCGGCATTACCCAGTTTATCTTCGTGTATAACTTTGTGAAGACATTACATAGAAATTATACAAAAAGAGAGCTAGAAGAGTACAATGAGTTACATAAAAATCCAGATGGACTGGTATAAATATTGCCAAATATCTCTACAAATAGCATTTTTTAAACCTGACAGTTACATCTGGCTAAATATTCTGATCCAAGAAAGGGCAAGATAAGCGTCCAATATCTTCGCAGTTGGGTCAGCTGCTAACCCATGAATAATGAAGACGTTAAGATTGAAGAATTATCCGTTTAAAGGCATAGGATACATCTATATTTAGCTAGCTCCGGTATAAACTCTGGAGTAACACCGGTGTCACACCAGTGTGACACCGGTGCGCTATTAGATATGATTAGAACAAAATGGATCTGCCCCGCTTGCAAGGAATTATCTCCTACGAGGCATTGGAGTGTAGAACGACATATCAAGAGAAAACATGCTGGGATAGGAGAACCCATTAGTATAAATACACATCAAACCCGTACTCAGATGAATATACAATCAGAATGGTCTGATATTCATGCTTCTACCAATATGATGAAATTTACTCACGAGACAAATAAATTACAAAGAGACGGCAGTAGCTACCGCGATCAAAGTGATTATGCTAAAAGCTATAATACTCCTAATACTAGCGCATATCAAAAAATATATCCAGAAAAAAATACTATTCTTTCTGCCACTGCAAGTAATCATGATAATGAAAAGACAAGAAGAGGATTTCCATCTCAACATACTAAGAATAAAAGTGTAATAGATGATGAAACTCTCCAGCTGCTCCATCGGATGGTTGAGATAAAAAAAATTTCCGAACAAAATCAATTAAGATCTAATCTATATTCTACCGTAGAAGTCATAAGGCAGTTTAATGGTATACAACTACCAAATGAACTAGTTGCCGCTTGTCTTATTCATAAAAATATTGTGGATAATAATAGAAATATTGGATATAGAGGTCGTATTTGCAACAAGTGTTTATCCTATTGGATTGACTTTGCGTATAATAATGAAGAAGAGGGAATGAAGTTACTAATGCGAGAAAAATTTTCTGGACACGAATGCGACCCCAAAAAAATACTGGAAATCAGCAAGTGCAACGTTCTTGACCATGTAAGTAAAAATAACGAAGCGCGCAGGAAATTAAGCGATTTATTTACATTAATAGCATCTTCCATTATTACTGTATTTGGCCAAAAGCCACTTTATCTTCATATTGAAGAATTAATCGAACATGATAATCGGCAACTATTTTCATGGATCAAAAAAGAAGATTGTATTGACTTAGGTAATATAAAGGAAATAAAGGAAAGCCATTGGGCTTATCGAGCAATTAAAGAGGAAAAAGTAGTAGGAGACAAAAAAGGGATAATAATAAACAGTAGCGAATTAGTTGATTTCTTTAGAACTGCACTAGCAACTTTTGGTACCTTCAGAGTGCAAATGGGAGAAGAAAATTTACCACACTACTTTTTCATATACTTTCTTTTGAACTAAAGAATTCTCTTCCAGGATAACTGGCTATCTATTTACCCAAAATAATATTTGATATTATTAGTACTTTGCTTTGTATATACAAAAGAAGTGATAGGTTATCCTAAGTAATCTTATAGTTAGCTATCAATCTCGGATGTAGCTGTATATGAATAAGATGCATCACGGTACTGAACGAACCTTTGTTATCTATAGTCATTTTTAATTGCGAAATGACCTTGTTAAGCTGCAATTGTATATCTGGAGCTGCATTTTTATTATTAGAGGCTGGCGACTTAAGATACTTAGAAACAATTTCTTGAGCTTGCTTGACATATGCCTTTGCATTCTGATATTGTGATTCATTAGCTATATTGACTTTATTAGCCATGGCGGGTATCTTGTTGTTG
>Ga0164306_10000406_pt1 | contig 17472 bp, 18 predicted proteins | sample Whisoiple_242_MG_FD_110213 | JGI IMG/M metagenome (GOLD analysis project Ga0164306, IMG submission 110213) | Soil microbial communities amended with fresh organic matter from upstate New York, USA - Whitman soil sample_242_MG | ecosystem: Environmental > Terrestrial > Soil > Unclassified >... | reverse complement strand
TTCGAGATGGCGCCAGGTGTTCCAAGCGATGGTGGCGACGCGATCGCTGAGATTGATGCCATCGCGCTGCAGGCTTTGCGAGACCTTCAAGGCGCGAGCGTGAATTTGGGCGTAATTGGTGCGATAAATCGGGCCTTCCACCGAGCGTGTCACAACCTCTTGGGTACCGTGGAACTTGGCCGCGTGCTCGATAATGCGGTGACAAAGCAAGGGCCAATCTTGCATCAATCCAAGCATACGGGCGTTTCCTCTCGGCTTATCGTTCCCGGTGGCCATCACGGAATTGACATGAAGTTTAACGCCGAGAAAGCGACCCGCAAATGGTCTTGTGACCGCGCCACGATGAGAATCATCGCCGCCGCGGCCGCGCTGCTGTCGATTTGGACGTCATCCGGCTCCGCGGTAGCTGCGCGCGACGGTCTGTTCGGGAAGAGCGGGCCAAGGCGGCATTCAGTTAAAGCCACGTTGCCTGTGGTCGTACCCCTGCCGAGGGCGCGTCCGCCGGAAGCTCCCGAACCGGAGCAGGCTGCCGCCGCTGGCAAACAGACACCCGCCCCGAACGAAAAGCCGCCAGAGCAGGCCGTCGCACCCGCACCGAAACCGCCTTCAGCTTGCCGGCAGGCGCTGACGGATGAGATCGCGGTCGCTCCCAGCATTCCCGATATCCACGGTCCCGGCGGTTGCGGCGGCGACGATCTGGTGCGGCTGGAGGCGGTGGTGCTGCCGGACAAGCGCCAGGTCGCGGTCAAACCCCCCGCGATCCTGCGCTGCGCCATGGCCTCGGAGGTCGCAGCCTGGGTTCGTACCGACGTCGCGCCGCTCATCACCAGCCTCGGCAGCGCTATCAGCGCGCTGGACAATTTCGACTCGTTCGAATGCCGCGGCCGTAACCGTGTGGTCGGCGCGCAATTGTCGGAACACGGCCGCGCCAACGCGCTTGACCTCCGTGGCTTCCAAGTCGCCAATGGCCAGTCGATCTTGCTAGTTGATCGCAATGTGTCGCGCGAGGTTCGCGAGAACGTGCTGCATTCGGTCTGCGCGCGGTTCACCACGGTGCTGGGGCCGGGCTCGGATGGTTACCATGAGGATCATATCCATCTCGATTTGATCGCGCGGCGCAATAATTACAGAATCTGCCAATGGAACGTGTGGGATCCGATGCCGCAGATCGCCCCGGTGCTGCCAGCCGAGCGGCCAGCGGAAGCGCCCCCGCGCGAGGAGGCCGCCACGTCGGACACTTCGAAGCCGGATACGGCAAAACCTGGTGCGACAAGGCCGGACGTGGCCAAATCGGGGACCGCCGATGTGGTGGCCAATCCCGTCCCGCCAACAAAAAAGCGCCGGTAAACCGACGCTTTTTATTTCCGCCTGCCGCGTGCGATCACTGAACGATCGAGCGGCTGCCGCCCTGGAGTGCCATCTGTGAATTAAAGGGGGAATCGCCATGATGCGGCTCGAGCACCACGACGACGGTCCCGACCTTCACCCGATTATAAAGATCGATCGCATCCTCGTTGGTCATGCGGATGCACCCCGACGAAATCGAGGCGCCGATATATTCGGGCTGGTTGGTGCCGTGAATCCGGAACAGCGTGTCCTTGCCGCCCGAGTAGAGATACATCGCACGCGAACCCATCGGATTGTCAGGTCCGGGCGCCACGAAGTTGGGAACACCGAGCCGCTCGATCTCACCTTTGGTCGGATGCCAAGCGGGCCATTCGGTCATGCTGCCGATCTTGGCGATTCCGGACCAAGCCATCGCTTCCTCACCGACGGTGATGCCGTAGCGGATCGCCTTGCCACTATCGAGCACGTAATAGAGATAGTGATTGTCAGAATCGACCAAGATCGAGCCCGGGGCTTCCTTGCGATGATATTCGACAAGGGCACGGCGGAATGGCTCGGCGACAGGAACATTGGTGTAGCGGACCTTGGACAGCAATTCCTTGTCGCGCGGCTTGAAAGCGGTCGCATTGGTCGCCTCATAGGTCGCGCCCTGCATGCAGCCCGACAGCATTAGGCCCGCAGCCAGAATTCCAAATATCAGCTTCAGCGACGACATAGCACTTCCAATCGAAATTTTTTACCGGCGCAGCGCCAAGATTGCGCCCCAAAACGCCACGATTCCATTAATCGCATTATCGACGGAATCGGCCATAACTCCAGAATTTAGATGGACTGTGCCGAATGTCGGATGCTTCCTGTGGCTTTTTTGCCGCAGATTTTCGACGTCCGGCCGAATTTCGGGGCCGCTCGCGGAACATTGCCGAATCGTTGTCACAGCCTTGCCATCCAGCTGCCGCAAATGTGGATCGCCAGTCAACGCCGCATCATCTGTGCTTGCCAGAATCGAGCCAATTCCTGTTGGTTGGGCCGGCCGCCCTGTCTGGAGTTTCTCATGCTCTCGGTTTTCGTCCCCGCCGAAACGTCCCTGAAAAAGCTCGTTTCCGCGAACCTTTCCGCGCTGCCCGACGGCGCCGTCTGGATCGACCTCGTCAAGCCGACTGCAGAAGAGGACCACGCCGTGGAGCGGCTCGCCGGAATCGCGGTTCCGACCCGGGAGGATATGCAGGAGATCGAGATTTCCAGCCGGCTCTATATCGAAAACGGCGCTCGCTACATGACGGCTACGCTGATGTGCTCGTCGGACAGCGAAAACCCGCGCACGACGGCCGTGACTTTCATCCTCTCCGGTCACCGGCTGGTAACCGTGCGCTACGATGCGCCGAAGCCGTTCGCGCTGGTGGAGAACAAGTTGGCGCGCGGCTGTCCCGCCGCCATCAGCGGCGAAATGGTGCTGATGGAACTGCTGGATGCCGTGATCGACCGCAACGCCGACATCCTGGAGCGGGCGGGCGGCGACATGGACAATATCAGCCACAGCATTTTCGAGCCCGACGGAGCGGCGCGCACCGGCCATGCCAAGCGCTATTCCGACATCCTGATCGCGATCGGCCGCAAGGGCGATTTGACCTCGAAGGTGCGGGAAAGCCTGGTCTCGGTCGGCCGCGTAGTGACCTTCGTGGCGGCTGCGGTGGACGGCGCCAAATGGTCTAAGGACATGCGTGAACAGCTTAAAACCATGCAGCGCGACGTGACGTCGTTGACCGATCACGCCTCCTATCTCTCCAACAAGATCACCTTCGTGCTGGACGCGATGCTTGGCGTGGTCAATCTCGAGCAGAACAACATCATCAAGCTGTTTTCGGTGATGGCGGTGGTGTTGATGCCGCCGACGCTGATCGCCTCGATCTACGGCATGAATTTCAAGATCATGCCGGAGCTGGAATGGCAGCATGGCTACCCCATCGCACTCGTGATGATGGTGCTCGCGGCGGTGCTGCCTTATGTGTTCTTCAAGTGGAAGCGGTGGTTGTAAGCGCGTTAAGACTCCATTGACCGGTGGCTGAATGCCGGTAAAAAGCCTGCCTCAGGCTCACCGATAAAATTTGAGCGGTGCGCTGAACGTTTGAGCGAAACTTATCTGCGATAAAGTCGTCTCACGCCGCGAGAACAGCAATGGTTGAAAAAGTCGTAACGTCAGGACCCAACGTCGTCGATTTCGCGCGCTATCAACAGGACCGAAACGCTGCCGGCAAAACCGTTGCGCCGATGGCGCCCGCCTGCCGCCATTGCGGCGCGGCACTGTCGGAAGGTGAGAACGAAGACGATTGTTCCAGCGCGTTCAACATTGGCGCATCGCGCCGGTCGTTTGCGGATTGACGATCGCGTTGAGGCCGCAAACACACACCGACCTCGTCCAGATCAGCCGCAAGTGTCTCGAAGGGTGCGTGACCCTGAGGATAAGGTCAGCAGCTATACGTGCTGGCCGCCATTGATATGAATCTCGGCGCCGTTGACGTAGGAACTCGTCTCGCTGCACAGCACATAGATGATCTTGGCGACCTCGTCCGGCGTCCCGAGCCGATGGAGCGGGATCTGTTGATCGACAATCTTCTCTGTGCCTGGAGACAGTATCGAGGTGTCGATCTCGCCAGGCGCGATCGAATTGACACGGACCCCCACGCGGCCGAAATCGGAGGCCATTTCGCGGGTCAATGAAGCGAGCGCTGCCTTTGACGTTGCGTAGGCCACCCCCGCGAAGGGATGCACACGGGAGCCCGCGATCGACGTGACGTTAACGACCGAGCCCTTGGCTGCCTTGAGTTCCTCGATCAGACCGCGTGCCATCATGATAGGTGCGAAGAAGTTCACCCGGAACACATGGCTCCACATGTCGATATCAGTATCGACGGTGCCAAGCCGGCTGCCGTCGGCGGCTTTCGGTGAGATCGCGGCGTTGTTGACCAACGCCTGCAATTCGCCAACGTCGAGCCGCTTGCGAATTTCCGCGATCGCGCGTGCGGTATCGGCATGATCAGCGAGATCGACCTGGATGTGATCTTCAGGCCCGGCGCCCCACGGGCATACTTCCGGAAAAGCATGCCGCGAGCAGGTGATGACGCGCCATCCTGCGCTGGCAAAGCGGATGGCGGTGGCGTGGCCGATGCCGCGGCTGGCTCCGGTCAGAAGCAGCGTGCGCCGTGGTACGTTGGCGGAAGACGACATGGAAGTCCTTGAAGGTCTCGAAAAAGATCCTGAAAAAGGGAGCTTGCGTCAGGGATAGAGCCGCGTTTTGGACCAGGGCTGGCCCGGCGTCGCCCGGCGGAATTCGATGCGGTCGTGTAGACGGAACGGGCGATCGTGCCAGAATTCAAACTGCGCAGGCGCGATGCGCCAGCCGCTCCAGCCTGGCGGCCGCGGCACCTCGCCGATGATGTGTTTGGCGGCGACTTTCGCGATCGCCTGTTCGAAGGCAAACCGGCTTTCCAGCGGCTGCGATTGCTTGCTGGCCCAGGCGCCGATCTGGGCCTGCTTCGGCCGTGTCGCGAAATAGGCGTCGGCTTCGGCTTCCGTCACCGGTGATGCTTTGCCGCGGACGCGCACCTGCCGGCGCAGCGACTTCCAGTGAAATAGTAATGCCGCCTTAGGATTTGTGGCGAGTTCGCGGCCCTTTTGACTGGCGATGTGGCTGTAAAACACGAAACCCTCGGTATCGTAGCCCTTCATCAGCACCATGCGTACATCAGGTAGACCCTCGGCGTCGACCGTGGCGAGCGCCATCGCGTTGGGATCATTCGGTTCGGACTTCACGGCTTCGGCGAACCACTCGCCAAACAGCGCGTAAGGCTCCTCGGCGGCGGTGAAATCACCGGATGTTAACGGTGTGGGGTGTTGGATGGAGGTCGTGTCCGTCATGTCAGGAGATCCGAATTGCGCCCGCCCGTGGCCCACAGCGCGCTACCGTCCCAATATAGGCAAGTCCTATATAGGACATGGCGGCGCGTTGGCCTATCGGTGATCGCGCCGGCCGGCACCATGATGACACTGATTCTAGTCGGATTGGCCTCAAGCGGCTGCAGCATGTCCCGAACTGACAACGCCTACGCCAGGATGGGCGATCCGCTGGCCACCGGCGCGATCAAGCCGGCGCCCCATGTACCCACCGAGAGCGACCTCGCCTTTGCCCGCAATGCCGCTTCCGACGTGCTGACCAAGGGCGACAAGGATTCCAGCCAGCCTTGGGAAAACCCCGAGACGGGGGCACGGGGTTCGGTGACGCCGCTGGCGCAAGCTTATTCTTCGGAGGGACGCACCTGCCGGGATTTTCTGGCAAGTTATGTCAATGGCACGTCGCAAAGCTGGCTGCAGGGTGCGGCCTGCAAGTCCGGCCAAGGCCAGTGGGAGATCCATACGCTGAAGCCATGGCAGCAGGGTTGAGTTGGGTAACCCCGTTGCAAAAATGCCACGAAGACCCCAGATGAGCCTGAGGGGCCGAAAGCCCGAAACTCAAGGTCTGACTTTCCCTGAAGGAGACGTAACGGATGCGCGACCCCTATGACGTCCTGGGGGTGCCGCGGGGCGCCAGCGCTGCGGCGATCAAGAGCGCCTATCGCAAGCTCGCCAAGAAGCATCACCCGGACAATAACAAGAACGACCCGAAGGCAGCGGCGCGCTTTTCCGAGCTGAATTCGGCCAACGAGATCATCGGCGACGAAGACAAGCGCAAGCAATTCGATCGCGGCGAGATCGATGCCGAAGGCAAACCGCGTTTCCAGGGATTTTCCGGGGGTGGCTATCCCGGAAGTGGTGGCTTTCCCGGCGGCGATCCGCGAACGCGCGGAGCCGGCGGCTTCCAGTCGCGTACCTTCCACACCGGCGGCGCAGGGCCCGGCGGCTTTGGCGGTGGCGGTTTCGAGGACATTCTCAACAGCATGTTCAGCGGCGGCTCCGGGCGGGGCCGGCCAGGCGGCGGGACCTTCGAGTTCGACCCGGGCGGGATCGCGCTTGATCTAGATATCAACGTCGCGATGTCCGTGTCGCTGGAAGAGGCGGTCAAGGGTGCGGAAAAGCGGGTGCGCTTGCCGACCGGCAAGGAACTCAATGTCAAGGTTCCCACCGGTGTGGTCGCCGGCCAGCAGATCCGCTTAAAGGGGCAGGGCGATACCGCGCCCGGTCATCCGCCGGGCGACCTCTTGATCACCATCAGCATCGCGCCGCATCCGTTTTTCAAGGTCGATGGAAGCGACCTGCGCGCCGACCTGCCGATTACGCTCTATGAGGCGGTGCTGGGCGGCAAGGTGCGGGTGCCCACGCTCGGCAACGCGGTCGAATTGGCGATCCCGAAAAATACCTCGAGCGGTCGGATCTTTCGGCTCAAGGGCAAAGGTCTGCCGAAGGGCGTCGGCGCGGCCGGCGATCTCTTTGTCACCACCCGGATCATGCTACCCGACGGGAACGATGCCGAACTGGAAGCGTTGATGCAAAAGTGGCGCGACGGACACACCTATAATCCGCGCAGCGATCTCGGCTGATTATTCGGCTTTCAGCCCGGGTATTCGGCGGGGATCGTCTTGCGTCACAAAAGGGGGCGGCCTCGACAGGGGGACCAGCGCGGTACCAAACCCCGATCGAGGCCGCTTGCGCCGATCGGCGGATCAAGCGCGGTACAATTTCTTGTGATCATCCGGTGCGATAATGAGACGTAGCCATGACTTCATTCCAGATTTTCGATGTCGGAATTGGGACGGCGGGGGTGACCTAACTTATTAAGGGGCTGATCCAACTTGTTAAAAGCGCATTTGACCGCGCTGCCCTATCCACCGTTTTTGTCCATCTGGTCGTAGACCGCCTGCGCGATCTGGGTCAGCCGCCCGCGATCGGCGCTCCCACTCACGACATAGCCAACACCGCGATCGGCCCAGAACAACGCGTTATCGCCGCCGGCTGCCTCGTATCGCATCTGCGTCGTCTCGGCATTGGCCTTCGCGGTGTAGACCGTAAAGCGTTCGCCCGTGGCGCTCTCATACATCAGAAACGATGCCGGCCCGCTGGGACCGGGCAACAGCCGACCGCCGACCAGCTTCAATCCGGCCGCGGCCAGCTCGGGCGCACGGACGTCCCAGCCGCAACGCTTGGTCAGCCATTGCTGCAGATGGGCGCGCTCGCTGCCGGGCACCTCGACGGGGTGACGCACTTCGACCACGTAGAGGCGGTGCGCATCCAGCGCATCCGCGGTGAAGTTCTGCAGTGTCGATGGCGAGATGATCTTGCCGCGGGCTACCCAGCCGAGGCTGCCGCCGGCCACGAACGCCACGAGCGCGGCGGCGATCGCGCCATAGATCCATTTGCGCGGCTGCCGTACTAACCGCTCGATCTCGAGCCGCTTTGGCACCGCTTCGTCGGCGACCGAATCGTAGCGTGCATGCAGTGTAATCGCCATCGCGCGCCACGACTGGACCCGCTCGGTATCGGCAGGATGCGTCGCGAGCCACCTCTCGACATCGACACGGCGTTCAGCCGGCAATTCATTGTCGACATAGGCGTGCAGTTCGTCTTCAGTTACAGGGATATTTCGGTCAATCATGTCTCGCCCAATCTTGGTCGGCAAGTGTGCGATCAATACAGGCTTGCCGGTTTGCAATCCCTCCCATCGGAGGAAACTGAAAAAATCCGTCGTGATGAAAACCCGCGCATTGCGTCCACATAACTCTCGTTTGATTTCCGATTATCGTTTTGATCATTCTCAAACGCATATTCCTTGTCATCATTTCACCCGCCGCAACACCGGGCGTTCGTCCTCCAGCGAGGCTTTCACGTGAGCGCGCGCGCGGGCTAGCCGGGACATTACGGTGCCAATCGGCACGCCCTGGATGTCTGCGACTTCGCGGTAGCTTAATCCCTCCAGCATCACCAGCAGCAATGCCGCACGCTGTTCTTCCACCAAGGCCGCGAGCGCGCGGGAAATATCGCGACCCTCGGCCTCGGTCCCGCTGGCGTCGGGATTGTTGTCGAGCAGCGGCATGAATTGCGGCCGCCGGGCCAGCGAGCGTCGCCGGTTCTTGTTCAGATTGGTCAGGATCGTATACAGCCAATTCCTGACGTCGCCGCCCAGAAACAGCCGCTCCGAGCGCAGCGCCCGCACCAGCGTGTCCTGCACCAGATCGTCGGCGATATCCACGTCGCGCGCCAGTGCACGCGCGTAGCGGCGCAGGGCCGGAATCATGGCTTCGACACTCTGGCGAAAGGCGGTCATTAACGCTTGATCTTGCGGTCGGGTCTGGGCTCGTCTGGCGCGAACGCCTTGCACAAACATAACACCTCGGCAATTCGACTATTCCGGCCGGGCTTGCCGGGGGACCGAATCGAGCGGCCAATTTGCCCTGTACCGGCCGGGAGCGGTGGTGTACCTCCAGACTTGGTTAAGGCCGATTGGAAACCGAATGTCACAAAATGCAGGTCTGATGCATGGTAAACGCGGGGTGGTTCTCGGCGTCGCCAATAACCGCTCGATCGCCTGGGGGATCGCCAAGGCCTGCCGCGCGGCGGGGGCAGAGATCGCGCTGACCTGGCAGGGCGATTCGCTCAGGAAGCGGGTCGAGCCGCTCGCCAAGGAGCTCGACGGCATCTTGCTGGGCCATTGCGACGTCACCGATCCCGCGACCATCGACGCGGTATTCGAGGTACTTAAGGCGAAGTGGGGAAAGATCGATTTCGTCGTCCACGCCATCGCGTTCTCCGACAAGGACCAACTCGACGGCCGCTATCTCGAAACCACCGCGGACAATTTCTCCAGGACCATGCTGATCAGCTGCTATTCGCTGACCGCGATCGTGCAACGCGCCGAAAAGCTGCTCACCGACGGCGGCTCGATCGTGACGCTGACCTACTACGGCGCCGAGAAATGGATGCCGCACTATAACGTGATGGGCGTGGCCAAGGCGGCGCTGGAGGCGAGCGTGCGCTATCTCGCCGCTGATCTCGGCGAGAAGAACATCCGTGTCAACGCGATTTCGGCAGGGCCAATCAAGACGCTGGCGGCGTCAGGCATCGGCGATTTCCGCTACATTCTAAAATGGAACGAATACAACGCGCCGATGCGCCGCACCGTGACCATCGAGGAGGTCGGCGACAGCGCGTTGTATCTGCTGTCGGATTTGTCGCGTGGCGTCACCGGCGAGGTGCATCATGTCGATTCGGGCTATCACGTCGTGGGCATGAAGCGTCCGGACGCGCCTGACATTTCGCTCAGCAATTCCTTGGGCAAGGAATAATCGCGAAGTCTCGATGCCGTCCACGATCTACTATATTCGCCACGGCCAAACCGGGTGGAACGTGGAAGGTCGCTTCCAGGGGTCGAAGGATATCCCGCTCAATGAATTCGGCCGCAGTCAGGCGGCTGCATCGGGTGAAATCCTCGGCCGCCTGCTGGCGCAGGACGGCCGCCTGGCCTCTGCGTTGCCGTTCGTGTCAAGCCCGCTCGGCCGCGCCCGTACGACCATGGAATTGGTGCGCGGCGCGCTGAAATTGCCGGTGACCGGTTACGCCGTCGACAACCGCTTGCGCGAGATCGGTTTCGGGCATTGGGAAGGTTTGACGGTGACGGAAATGCAGGCAAATGACGCCGTGACCTTCGCCTCGCGCGCCGTGAACAAATGGAGCGTCGCCGCGCCCGCGGGCGAAAGCTATGCCAGTGTGACCTTGCGGATCCGAGCCTGGTTGAATTCCGTGACAACGGATACGGTCGCGGTCGCCCATGGAGGCACCATGCGCGCGTTGATGGTTGCGCTTGGCATAGCGACCGAACTTGAGGCCATCGAGATCCCGATCGGACAGGGCGTGGTTTACGTGTTTCGCGACGGTGGTTTGCAGAAATATAGTTAAAGCCCGACCCCTCATGCCCGGGCTTGTCCCGGGTATCCACGCCTTAGAGGCCAAAAGGGGAAGCAAGACGTGGTTGGCCGGGACGAGCCCGGCCGTGACGGAAGAAAGGACATTTGACCCTTTCGACTGTGCGAGTTACGAAACGTTGGCATTCAACATAAACGCGAATTGTCAACGCTGGCGCACCAAGGCATCGATGTCCTTCAACAGCTTCGGCCACATGTTTCGGGTCACGACCTTTGGCGAGAGCCACGGTATCGCGATCGGCTGCGTCGTCGATGGTTGCCCGCCGCTGATCCCGCTGACCTCTGAGGACATCCAGCGCGATCTCGATCGCCGCCGGCCCGGCCAGTCGCGCTTCACCACGCAGCGCCAGGAGCCGGATGCGGTCAGGATTTTGTCCGGCGTGATGGCGCATCCCGAGACTGGCGTGCAGGTCACGACCGGAACGCCGATCGCACTTCTGATCGAGAACACCGACCAGCGCTCGAAAGACTATTCCGAGATCAAGGACAAGTTTCGCCCCGGACATGCCGATTTCACCTATGAAGCCAAATACGGCCTGCGCGATTATCGTGGCGGCGGCCGCTCTTCGGCGCGCGAAACCGCGACCCGGGTCGCAGCCGGTGCGATCGCCCGCAAGATCCTGCCCGGTGTGAAAGTGCGCGGCGCGCTGGTGCAGATGGGTCCGCACAAGATCGATCGTGCCAAATGGGATTGGGATGAGATCGCCCGCAATCCTTTTTTCTGTCCGGACAAGGATAGGGCTGCGTTCTTCGAGAACTATCTCGACGGTATCCGAAAGCGGGGCTCCTCCGTCGGCGCGGTGCTCGAGATTGTCGCCGAGGGCGTTGCGGCCGGACTGGGCGCGCCGATCTATGCAAAGCTCGATGCAGATATCGCCGCGGCACTGATGAGCATCAATGCCGTGAAGGGTGTTGAGATCGGCGCCGGTTTCGGGGCAGCTGAACTATCGGGCGAGGAAAATGCCGACGAGATGCGCACCGGCAATAACGGCGTGCGCTTCCTCTCCAACCATGCCGGCGGTATTCTGGGCGGCATCTCCACCGGGCAGCCGGTGGTGGCGCGCTTTGCGGTGAAGCCGACCTCGTCAATCCTGTCGCCGCGCCGCACCGTCGATCGCAGCGGTCACGACACCGACATCACAACCAAGGGCCGCCACGACCCTTGCGTTGGAATCCGCGCTGTGCCGGTGGGTGAAGCCATGATGGCCTGCGTGCTCGCCGATCATTTTTTGAGGCACCGCGGCCAGATCGGCGGATAACTTTCGATGCGCTCTCGCCGAAAAAATTTAGCGAAGCGCCAGCGTTAGCTGCGCGTCCGGTGCTGCAGTAAGAACGCGTTGAGTATTCGCGGTGGAACGCTGATGCGCCTATAGCCGTTGGTTCTGCGGTTCCGGAGGAATAGATGTTTCGCCATTCGCTTATTGTCGTGCTGTTGCTCGGCAGTTTCGCCGCGCCGCCGGTCGCATATGCGCAACTCGTGCCACCGGCGGGAACGGCTGGCGCAGGCAACACGCCGATCAACGGCGTGCCGTTCGGGCCTGCCAATCCCAGCGTGCTCAGCGACCCCAGTGGTACCCTCAACACGTCCAGGATTCCGCCACTTCGGACAAATAGCCCGGTGCCGTCGGCGCCGCTGCAGCCGCGCCAGGGTACATCGCCGTCGTCGCGTGTAGCGCCGCCCTATGCGGGCGCGTCGCAACGCATCTTCATACCCGATCACGTTCGACATAGAAGGCCGGCAACTGGCCGTCGGAGCCGGCCGCAGGTCAGCAGCTTTAAGGGGATTTGCCGGGGCTGTTAATTGCCTTCGGCTCGTGCGGCAGTCCGGATGCGTCGCCTGTGTTTCCGCTCGGCAATTCAGCGACTCCCCGAGACTTTTCTCGAGCGTGCCAGGTTCATTGAACTGACCTTGCCCACCACGGGAAGCTCCCATGGCCCAAAATAATGGGGCGTCGATTTGCCGGACCCGATCCGCTCATGGCGCGAAGTCAAGCTGCCGGGCTCACCGAAGTTGAGCAGCAGCCACGGCGCGGCCGGCATTTCGGTTACCCTCGCAAGACCCGAGCACAGTTCCGGCATTTCGTGCCTCCGTAAAATGCCGTTTCGGACGGCGGTTCTGCGGGAGGAGGGGGATCTTGAAGCAAGTCGGTTGAGCCCCACCTATTAAAGTGGAAGAAAGGACCTCACCCTTCCGGTCATCTGACGCAACTTGGGAATCCGAAGCGGGACGAGCGCCAACGTGCGCCTATTCCTCCGGTTCGGTGGTGAAAAGCAGCGGGTAGCCTTTGGCGCGGCCGGCCTCGGTGGCGCGGGTCGCCTTGGTTTCGGCGACATCCTTGGTAAACACCGCGACCACGCAGACCCCGCGCTGATGCGCGGTAATCATGACTTTGCGAGCTTGGTCCTCGGTCATGTGGAATTCTGCCTTCAGCACCGTGACGACGAATTCGCGCGGCGTGTAGTCGTCATTGACCAGGATCACCTTGTGCAGGCGCGGACGTTGGGTCTTGACCCTGGTCTGAGTCTTCGGCTTGGCGACGGTATCGATCATTTCCGGAGGCGGCTCCAGACCTCATCGGGCGATCGCGAGAGAATACAGCCTTGCGGGCCGGTGTGGAACCGTGTGTTTTGCGATGCCTTTAGTGCAGCGTCGTCGTCGCAGCGGGCGATGATGTCGGCGAGGTCGCAATCCTTTCGCGTCGCACGGCGGCGTCGCAGCACAGCGCTGCATGACAGATCGAACAGGCCAAGCAATGGTTCCCTCGGCAATCAGGAGTTCTGAACTTGCTCGCGTGGCTGGCGGCCTGACCGGCAAGATCGACCGGGATGTGAAGCGCAGGCGATCTTCGCACTTTTCGTTGCCCGATTTGCGTGTCACGATCCGATCGTACGACGGGAGGACAGCCAATGCGCTGGTATGTCTCGATCGGGGCGGTGCTTGTTGCAGGTACGGTGGCCGGAGGTGATATTTCCGGTGTCGCGGCGCCGCATCCGCGGCATCAGCTTGCGCAAAGCAGCGACAAACCGACCGTCGATGTCGAGCTGATCCTCGCCACCGATATTTCCTATTCGATGGACATGGATGAACTTGCGGTTCAACGCGAGGGCTATGCGCAGGCGCTCGTCTCCAGCGAATTCCTGCAAGCCTTGAAGTCGTTGCCGAACAGCAAGATCGCCGTGACCTATTTCGAATGGGCGGCCGCCGGCGACCAGAAGATCATCATTCCCTGGCGGCTGATCGAAGGTCCGGAAACCGCTGACGCCGTCGCCAACGAGATCATGAAGACGCCAGTGCGTCGGGCCTCGCGCACCTCGATCTCGGGCGCGATTTATTTTGCGATGCCGCTGTTCGACCAGGATCCCTATCACGGGCTGCGGCGCGTGATCGACATTTCGGGCGATGGCCCCAACAATAGCGGCGCGCCGGTCGTCGGCGCGCGCGACCAGGCCTTGTCCAAGGGCATCGTCATCAACGGCCTGCCGATCATGGTGAAGGAACCTTCACACTCGACCATGGATATCGACAATCTCGATTTCTATTACGAGGATTGCGTGATCGGCGGACCTGGTTCCTTTGTGGTGTCGATCAAGGATCGCGATAAATTCAAGGAAGCGATCCGGACCAAGCTGCTGCTCGAGGTGGCCGGCAAGGAGCCGGGACGTCGGATCGTTTCGGTCGCCGAGAAAGAGCCGCGCGTCTCCTGCCTGATCGGCGAAAAAATCTGGCAGGAGCGTTGGGGGCGATAGTCCTTGAAGACAGTGCCTGGCTATCGCGAAAACCGCGCCACCAGCTCCACATGCGGCGTATGGCGAAACTGATCAACCGGCGTGACACCTTCAATCTTGTAGCCGCCGTCGATCAGCATTCGGGCGTCGCGTGCGAAGGTCGCCGCATTGCAGGACACCGCGATCACGACCGGCACCTTGCTGGCCGCGAGTTGACGGACTTGTGCCGGCGCACCCTGCCGCGGTGGATCGAACACTACAGCATCGTAGTCGCGCAGCTCCTGCGGCATCAACGGGCGCCGGAACAGGTCGCGCGCCTCGGCCTTGACCGGTTTCAGCCCTGACGCCGATGTCGACGCTTTTTGCAGCGCTGCGATTGCGCCGGCATCGCAGTCGCAGGCGGACACCCTTGCCTTCGTCGCAAGCCGCAGCGCAAACGGACCGACGCCACAAAACAGGTCGGCGATATGCCTGGCGTGCTTGCAATGTGCCGCCACCAGCGCCGCCAATGCTTCCTCGCCGGCGACCGTTGCTTGCAGGAAAGAGCCCGGCGGCAAGGTGACGCGCGCTGCTCCGATCCCGATGGTCGGCGGCGCGCGCATCAATACCAGTTCGCCGTGGCGGGTCAGTCGCACCAGGTCATACTGGAGCGCGATGTTGGAGAGTGTTGCGATCAGCGTTGACGTCAGTGGCCCAGAGCCGCGCACATCGACATCGAGGCCGTTGCTTGCGGCGGTGACCTGGATGTCCAGCGGCTTGCCGCCTGACTTCAGAGCCTCGGCCAGTGCGCGTGCCGCGTCGAGCGCGCCGCGCAGACCGGGATCGAGGATCGGGCAATCCGCGATCGCGACGATTGCGTGGCTGCCCGCCGCGGCAAAGCCGGTGTGCAGTTCGCCGTCATTCCGGCGGCGAGCATGGACCGTGATACGGCGCCGGCCTGCGCCGTGGCCATCGACCAAAGGCGCGACCTCGCAGGCGATGCCGGCCTGTTCAAGCGTGTCGACCACGATGGCGCGTTTCCAGGCCCCGTATGCTTCCATCTGCCAGTGCTGGATTGCGCAGCCGCCGCAGGCACCGAAATATCGGCAGAACGGCTCGATGCGCTCCGGGCTCGGCTGTTGGACTCGCATCAGCTGCCGGCGGTCGGGATGATCATGGACCCGTTCGACCTCGACCGTTTCTCCTCCCAGCGTGTACGGCACGAACAGGCTCTCGCCGCCAGTGATGCAGACGCCGTCCCCGCGATGGCCGACATGATCGATGACGAGCCGTTCAGCCACGGCGCGCGCCTATGAAGAATTCGAGATTGCCGTCACCGCCCGCGATCGGGGACGGAAATACCTCGATATTGCTGCAGCCAAGCGAGGTGGCAAAGGCGGCGATGTCGTCGCAGACTTGCCGATGAACTTCTGCGTCGCGGATGATGCCGCGCCTGGAATGTTTTCGCGCTGCCTCGAATTGCGGCTTGATCAGCGCCAGCAGGTGCATCGGTGCTGCCGCCAGCGACAGCGCCATCGGCAGCACCGCTTTCAGCGAGATGAAACTCACATCGATCACGACGATATCCGGCCGCTGCGGCAGCCGCTTGCCCTCGAAGCTGCGGATGTCGGTTTCCTCCATCGAGACGATTTTGGGGTGGCCGCGCAACGAAGGATGCAACTGGCTTCTGCCGACGTCGATCGAAAATACCAGGCTCGCGCCACCTGCGAGCAGGACCTCGGTGAAGCCGCCGGTGGAGGCGCCGACATCGAGACAGACGTGATCTTCGATCTCAAACGGATATCGTTCCAGTGCGCCTGACAGCTTGACGCCTCCGCGCGAGACGAAGGGATGCGCCGGCTGCGCCTGCAGCTCGGCGTCAGCCGGAATGTTTTCCGATGCCTTCAGCACCTGCCTGGCGTTGGCGGTGACAAGACCAGCCTCGATCGCAGCCTGCGCGCGCGCCCGGCTTTCGAATAGACCGCGTTCGACGAGCAGCACATCCGCGCGCTTGCGGGGAGGGGGCATGATTCAAACGATTCCGCACCGCGGTGCACTGTTTCGAGTAGCCTCCGAGCGCATAGCCGACCGCGGCGGGATAGTCCGCGAGACCGGTTCGCGGGCCTTGGACGGTCAGGCCAGCTTCACGGTCTCCGTCTTGACGTCCTTGCCGAGCGCCTCGAACACCTTGGCGACAATGCTCTTGGCGTCGAGACCAGCGCGGGCGTACATCGCGTTCGGAGTGTCGTGATCGAGGAACTCGTCCGGCAGCACCATCGCGCGCATCTTCAGGCCGCCGTCGAGCATGCCGTGATCGGAGAGCCTCTGCATCACGTGGGAGCCGAAACCGCCGATCGAGCCCTCCTCGATGGTGAGCAGCACCTCGTGATCGCGCGCCAGCTTTAGCACCAGATCGAGGTCGAGCGGCTTCATGAAGCGCGCGTCGGCAATCGTGGTGGACAGCCCGTGCGCAGCTAGTTCCTCAGCCGCCTTCTCACATTCGGCGAGCCTGGTGCCGAACGACAACAGCGCGATCTTGCTGCCTTCGCGGATGATACGGCCCTTGCCTATCTCAAGCGGGATGCCGACTTCGGGCATATCGACACCGCGGCCTTCGCCGCGAGGGTAGCGCACCGCACTCGGGCGGTCGTTGATCGCGACCTGGGTTGCCACCATGTGTACCAGTTCGGCCTCGTCGGAGGCCGCCATGATGACGAAATTCGGCAGGCAGCCGAGATAAGCGTTGTCGAACGAGCCGGCATGGGTGGCGCCGTCGGCACCGACCAGGCCCGCGCGGTCGATGGCGAAACGCACCGGCAGGCTCTGGATGGCCACGTCATGGACGATCTGGTCGTAACCGCGCTGCAGGAAGGTCGAATAAATCGCGCAAAACGGTTTGTAGCCTTCGGTGGCCAGACCGGCGGCGAACGTCACTGCGTGCTGTTCGGCGATGCCGACATCGAAAGTGCGGGCGGGGAAAGCCTTGGCGAAGATGTCGATCCCGGTTCCCGACGGCATTGCCGCGGTAATACCGACGATCTTTTTGTCCTTCAGCGCTTCCTTGACGAGGCTCTGGCCGAACACGTTCTGGTAGGCCGGTGCATTCGGCTTTGCCTTGGACTGGGCACCGGTGGCGACGTCGAATTTGACCACGGCGTGATATTTGTCCGCGGAAGCTTCCGCCGGGCCGTAGCCTTTACCTTTTTGCGTAACGACGTGAACCAGCACGGGGCCGGTCTGCATTTCGCGGACGTTGGTCAGGACCGGCAGCAGATGATCGAGATTATGGCCGTCGATCGGGCCGACATAGTAGAAGCCGAGTTCCTCAAACAGCGTGCCGCCGCCAACCATGAAGCCGCGAGAATATTCCTCGGCGCGTTCGGCGCGGTCGGCTATCAGCTTTGGAAGGTGCTTGCCGAGCTGCTTGGCGGCTTCGCGCAGCGAGCGATAGGTCTTTCCCGAGTAGAGCCGCGACAGATAGGCCGACATCGCGCCGACCGGGGGGGCGATCGACATG
>Ga0164306_10000405_pt1 | contig 17491 bp, 14 predicted proteins | sample Whisoiple_242_MG_FD_110213 | JGI IMG/M metagenome (GOLD analysis project Ga0164306, IMG submission 110213) | Soil microbial communities amended with fresh organic matter from upstate New York, USA - Whitman soil sample_242_MG | ecosystem: Environmental > Terrestrial > Soil > Unclassified >... | reverse complement strand
GACGGGCTGGCGCGTGCCGTCGAGCAGCTCGCGGGCGCCGTCGTGCCGGCGTCCGCCCTGGAGTCGCTCGTGCTGCCCGCCCGCGTGCCGGACTACAGCCCGGCGCTGCTGGACGAGCTCACCGCGTCCGGCGAGGTGCTGTGGGCCGGGCACGGGACGCTGCCCGGCAAGGACGGCCTGGTGAGCCTGCACCTGGCGGCGACCGCCGACCTGACGCTGCCGCTGCTCACCCCGCCGGGCGCCGAGCCGACGCCCGCGCCCGAGCACCTGGACACGCCGCTGCACCGCGCGCTGGTCGAGGCGCTGCGGGGCGGCGGGGCGTACTTCGTCGGCGCGCTGGGGTCCCGGGTCGCCGAGGCGCTGCCCGAGTCGCCGCCGTCGCAGGCCGCGCTGGTGGACGCGCTGTGGGACCTGGTGTGGGCGGGCCTCGTCACGAACGACGGGCTCGCGCCGCTGCGTGCGCGGCTGGCGGGCGGGAGGACCACGCACAAGACGACCGCCTCCGCGCCGCCGTCGCGGGCGCGGCAGCTCACGATGGGCGGCGGCCGGTTCGGCGGGCGGCCGAGCCTGCGCGGCAGCGGGGTGGGGCTCCGGTCCGCGGGGCTCGCCGGCGGCGGGCTGGGCGGGCTAGGCGGCGGGCTCGCGACCTCCGGCGGAGAGGCCGGCGGCCGGTGGTCGATCCTGCCGTCCCGCGAGCAGGACCCCACCCGTCGCGCGCACGCCCTGGCGGCGCAGCTGCTCGACCGGCACGGCGTGCTCACCCGCGCGGTCGCGCCCGCCGAGGGCGTCGCCGGGCAGTTCGCCCCGGTCTACCGGGTGCTCGCGGCGCTCGAGCAGCAGGGCCAGGTCCGGCGCGGGTACTTCGTGGAGCACCTCGGCGGCTCCCAGTTCGCGCTGCCCGGGGCCGTCGACCAGCTGCGCGCGGAGGCCCGGCAGATCGAGCGGATCGCGGAGCAGTCCGTGCCCGCCGACGCCGACCGCTCCGTCGTGCTGCTCGCCGCGACCGACCCCGCCAACCCGTACGGCGCCGCGCTCGCGTGGCCGGTCCGCGCCGACGCCCCCACCGGGCACCGGCCGGGGCGCAAGGCGGGCGCCGTGGTGGTGCTGGTCGACGGGGTGCTCGCGCTGTACCTGGAGCGCGGCGGGCGCACGGTGCTGACCTTCACCGAGGACGAGACCGCGCTCCGGCTGGCGACCGCGCGGCTCGCCGACACGGTGCGCGAGGGGCGGCTCGGCCGGATCACGCTCGTGCGCGCCGACGGCGAGGAGCTGCTGACCGGGGGGCTGGAGTCGACCGCGCTGGGCCGGGCGCTGGCGTTGGCGGACTTCGCGCCGACGCCACGCGGCATCCGGCTGCGGAGCGCGCGGTGAGGCGGTCCGGCCCGGTGGGAGGCCCGCGGCGGCGCCCGTGCCCGGCCGGGGCGGTGACCCCGCGTGCCTGAGGGCGACATCCTCGCCCGCACGGCCCGGCGGCTGGACGAGGCCCTGGCCGGGCGGGTCCTGGTGCGCAGCGACCTGCGCTGGCCCACCGCCGCCACCGTCGACCTGGTCGGCCGCACCGTCCTCGGCACGAAGCCGTACGGCAAGCACCTGCTCACCCGGTTCGACGACGGCCGCACGCTGCACACCCACCTGCGGATGGACGGCTCCTGGCGGATCGCCCGCACCGGCTCCCCCGGCGCCCGGGCGGGCGCGCCGCACGTCCGCGCCGTGCTCGCCAACGAGACCTGGACCGCGGTCGGCGAGCTGATCGGGATGCTCGACGTCGTGCCCACCCGCGACGAGCACACGCTGATCGGCCACCTCGGCCCGGACCTGCTCGCCGACGACTTCGAGACCGCCGGGATCCCCGAGGTGCTGCGCCGGTGGGCCGCCCGCGGGTCGACGCCCGTGTGCGAGGTGCTGCTCGACCAGACCGTCGTCGCCGGCATCGGCACCATCTACATGGCCGACTCGCTGTTCCTCGAGAAGATCTGGCCGTGGACCCCCGCCGACGAGGTCGCGGACCCGGTCCGGCTGCTCCGGGTGGCCCGCGCGATCATGCAGCGCTCGGTCGGGTCCTCCTCGCCGTCGACCACCGGGGAGGTGTACCGCGGGCGGGAGACCTGGGTGCACGGGCGGCTGAAGGAGCCGTGCCGGCGGTGCGGGGCCCCGGTGCGGCGCGGGCTCGCGGGCCACCCGCCGACGGAGCGGCCGGCGTACTTCTGCGGCGTCTGCCAGCGCCCGCCCGCCCCGGCGCCTCCGGCACCCTGACGCACCCACCCCGACCGTGCCTGCCCCGGCCCACCCCCGGAGCACCCCGACTGGAAACCAGTGGAGCGTTCTGCCCGACACGCACCGGCGTGTCGGGCAGGACGCTCCACTCGAGCCCACCTGCCCGGCCCCGGACGCGACGACGCCCAGTCTCCCGCCGAGCGAAGGGCGGGACGACCGGGCGTCGTCGGTGTCTGGGGTGGGTGTCCCCCGCGGTCAGCCGACCGGGGTGAGCTCCGGGCGTCGGCGCCAGGTGCTGTCCTGACCGGCCAGGGCCGAAGCCAGGTCGACCGGGACGGTGTCGGGGATCAGCAGACCCTCGGCGACGGCGATGCGGTCGCTCACCTCGCGCAGCACGAGCGACATGGGCACGTCGAGCGCCTCGCAGATGCTCGCGAGCAGCTCCGACGACGCCTCCTTCTGACCCCGCTCGACCTCGCTGAGGTACCCCAGCGACACCCGGGCGGCGGAGGACACCTCGCGCAGGGTGCGTCCCTGCCGCTGGCGGGCATCCCGCAGCACGTCACCGATCTCTCGGCGCAACACGACCATCTGGCGTCCCCCTCTCATGTCCCGATCCTGCTCCTGCCGCGCCGTCTGCTGACCCGCAGCAGCGGGCCGGACGACGGCGGCACCCTTGTGGCCCCGCGTGGGGAGGCTCCCACCGTACAGTGCGCTCCCCTGACGGGCAGCGCCGGGACGGCTGGTGGGCCTGGTGTTGATCACGATCTGCACAACGCCTGCACGACCCCGCGTGTTCCCGGGGGTCAGGCGGCGCCGGCGGGGCCCACCGCGGACAGCGCCTCCCCGAGCACCGCGACGCAGGTGGCGGCCCGGACGGTCGCGCGGTCGCCGCCCAGGTCGAGCGTCCGGACGACCGTGCGCTCGGGCGTCGCCACCGCGACGTGCACCGTCCCGGGTGAAAACCCGTCCTGGGGATCCGGGCCGGCGACGCCGGTGGTCGCGAGGCCGACGTCGGCGTCGAGCACGCCGCGCACCCCCTCGGCCATCTGCCGGGCCACCTCGGGGTGCACGGCGCCGTGCTCCGCGAGCAGGCCGGGGTCGACGCCGAGGACCGAACCCTTGACGTCGGTGGCGTACGCGACGACGCCGCCGCGCAGCGACCGGGAGGCGCCGGGGACGTCGACCAGGGTGGCGGCGAGCTGGCCGCCGGTGAGCGACTCGGCGGTCGCGACGGTCCAGCCGCGGTCGCGCAGGGCGGCGAGCAGGGCCTCGGCGGCCTCGCGCGCGCCGGGCGACGTCATCGCGCCGGGTCGCCGTGCGCGGACGTCGTCCCGGTCGCGGCCGCGTGCCGGGTCGCGTCGGTGACGCCGCCCGCGACGTGCTCCCGGTGCACCCGCACGGCGGTCCGCACGTAGTCGGCGCCGGTGACGAGGGTGACCACGACCGCCGCGCCCATGAGGACGCTCGCGACCACGAGGACGGCGGTCGGCAGCTCGGACAGCGGCAGCAGGAACAGCCCGACGGCGACCGACTGCAGCACCGTCTTGATCTTGCCGCCGCGGGACGCGGGCAGCACCAGGTACCGCAGCAGGAAGAACCGCATCACGGTGATGCCGATCTCCCGGACCAGGATCGCGCCGGTGACCCACCAGCTGAGGTCGCCGATCCAGGACAGCCCGACCAGCGCGGTGCCGATCAGGGCCTTGTCGGCGATCGGGTCGAGCAGCTTGCCGAGGTCCGTGACCAGGCCGAGCCGCCGGGCCAGGTAGCCGTCGAGCCGGTCGGTCGCGGCGGCCAGCGCGAAGATCCCGGCGCTCACCCAGCGCCACCGCGGGTCGTCCCCGCCGTCGACCAGCAGGGCCCAGGCGAAGAACGGCACGACGGCGATGCGCAGCACCGTCACGACGTTGGCGACGTTCATCGGCGAAGGGCGGCTCACCCCGACAGCCTACGGGCAGCGGGCGCGCGCGACGGCCCGGACGGCGCGTCCGGCCCCGGCGCGCCGGGGTCCCGCACGGGTGTCAGCGCAGGTCGTCGGCGTCGTCGTAGTAGTCGACGGCCTCGGGCGGCTCGCCGGGCATCCGGCCCTCGGGCGCGGCGTACCGGTCCTCGCCCGCGGCGTCGCCGGCGGACGGGCCCGACCCGCCCGGCTCCGGCTCGCCGCGGAGCATCGCCAGCGTCCCCGGGAGGTCGTCCGGCTGCACGAGGACCTCGCGCGCCTTCGACCCCTCGGACGGGCCGACGATCTCGCGGGACTCGAGCAGGTCCATCAGGCGGCCGGCCTTGGCGAACCCGACCCGCAGCTTGCGCTGCAGCATCGAGGTCGAGCCGAACTGCGAGGTGACGACGAGCTCGGCGGCCTGCAGCAGCAGGTCGAGGTCGTCGCCGATGTCCTCGTCCACCTGCTTCTTGGCCGCGGTGACCGTGACGTCCTCGCGGTAGACCGGCTTCAGCTGCTGCTTGACGTGCGCGACGACGGCGTGGATCTCGGACTCGGAGACCCAGGCGCCCTGGGTGCGCATCGGCTTCGCGGCACCCATCGGCAGGAACAGCGCGTCGCCCTGGCCGATCAGCTTCTCGGCGCCGGGCTGGTCGAGCACGACGCGGGAGTCGGTGAGCGACGACGTGGCGAACGCCAGCCGGGACGGCACGTTGGCCTTGATCAGGCCGGTGACGACGTCGACCGACGGGCGCTGCGTCGCGAGCACCAGGTGGATGCCGGCGGCGCGGGCGAGCTGCGTGATGCGCTGGATCGACGCCTCGACGTCGCGCGGGGCGACCATCATGAGGTCGGCGAGCTCGTCGACGATCACCAGCAGGTACGGGTAGGGCGCGATCTTCCGCTCGGACCCTGGCAGCGGCTTCACCTTGCCGGCCTTCACCGCCACGTTGAAGTCGTCGATGTGCTTGAACCCGAACATCGCGAGGTCGTCGTACCGCGCCTCCATCTCCCGCACCACCCACTCGAGGGCCTCGGCGGCCTTCTTGGGGTTGGTGATGATCGGGGTGATGAGGTGCGGGATGCCCTCGTAGACCGTGAGCTCGACGCGCTTCGGGTCGACCAGCACCATGCGGACCTGGTCGGGCGTCGACCGCATGAGGATCGACACGATCATGGAGTTCACGAAGGACGACTTGCCGGCACCCGTCGCACCGGCGACGAGCATGTGCGGCATCTTCGCCAGGTTCGCCGTGACGTAGCCGCCCTCGACGTCCTTGCCGACGCCGATCACCATCGGGTGCTCGGAGCGGCGGGCCGCGCTCGACCGCAGCACGTCGCCGAGGGAGACCGTCTCGCGGTCGGTGTTCGGGATCTCGATGCCGATGGCCGACTTGCCGGGGATCGGCGACAGGATGCGCACGTCCGCCGACGCCACGGCGTAGGCGATGTTCTTGCTCAGGGCGGTGACGCGCTCGACCTTGACGCCCTTGCCGAGCTCGACCTCGTACCGGGTCACGGTCGGGCCGCGGGTGAAGCCGGTGACCTGGGCGTCGATCTCGAAGTTCTCCAGCACGCCGGTCAGCGCCTCGACCACGCGGTCGTTCGCGGCCGAGCGCACCTTGTGCGGGGCGCCCTTCGCGAGCGCGCTCTCGTCCGGGAGCGTGTAGAGCACGTCGCCGCCGAGCATGGGCTGCTCGCCGCGCGGCACGCCGGTGGTCGGCGGGGCCACGGGGTCCGGCCGGGGCGCCGGGGCGGCGGCCGCGGCGGAGGCGGCGCCGACCGCCGTCACCGCCTGGGTCGGGGCGGTGCTCGGCTCGACCACGTCCTCGTCGGCGCCCTCGGCCTCGAGGAGCGCCGTCGCGTCCTCCTCCTCGCGGCGCTTGCGCTCGACGTACGCGGCGCGCTCGAAGGCCTCGTCGCCCGCGTACTCGTCGAGCAGGTCGGGGTCGTCCGGGTCCGCCGCGGCGCGCTTCTTCAGCCGGTCGACGAGCTTCCGGCGGGACTGCTTGGCCGGGGGCTCCTCGATCGCGGTGTGCCCGGCGTTGATCACCAGCGGGGCGTCGTCGTCCTCGACCTCGTCCTCGCGGTGGTTGCCGGTCAGCCGGTCGTAGAGCCCGCGCAGGCGGGGGCCGATCTGGTTCACGGGCGTCGCGGTCACGACCAGCACGCCGAAGAACGCCAGCAGCACGAGCAGCGGCACGGTCGCCCAGACGGTCACCAGGCTGACCAGCGGCGTGCCGACCAGGTAGCCGACGATGCCGCCCGCGTCCCGGACCGCCTCGAAGCCGCCGGACGGCGCGGGCAGGTCCTGCTGCACGTGCACCAGGCCGCACGCCGCGAGGGTGATCGCGGTGACGCCGATGCCGATGCGGGAGTTCGCCTGGTTCCGGTCGGGGTGCCGCATCAGCCGGATCGCGATGCCGACCAGCGCGACCGGGACCGCCACGGCGACCCGGCCGAACGTGCCGGCGACCACCACGTGCACGGCGTCGCCCGCCATGCCGTCCAGGCCCCACCACTCGCGCGCGGCGACCACGATCGCCAGGGCGATGAGGAAGAACGCGGCGCCGTCGCGGCGCAGCGCGGGGTCGAGGTCGCGCGCGCCGTGGCCCACCCGGCGGGCGGCGCCGCCGACGACGTGGGCGGCGCCCATCCAGATGCCGCGGACGATCCGGACCGGCAGCGCGGGGCGCGGCGGCGGGGGCGGGGCGGCGTTCTTCGCGGAGCCGCGGGAGCCGGAGCCGGACGCGCGCGCCGCCGGTGCCGCGGTGCGGGCGCGCGTCGACGGCGCAGCCGCACGGGTGGCGGTGGAGGACGGACGGGCGGCCATGATCCTCACGGTAGCCGCCCGGGGCCTGCCCGGCCGGGAGCCCGCGCCGGTGGGGTGCGTGTCGGTGACGGGCGACACAGCCGTCCGACGGCGTCCGCACCGGTCCGCGCCGGCGTGCGGGCGCGCCCGGGTCGCGGCGGCTGTCGGTGCCGGGTGGGACGCTCGGGGCATGGAGCACGTCAGCGCCGACCAGGTCCGCCGGTACCGGGTGCGCGCGCAGCAGCTCGACCGGGAGCCCGACGCGGGCCGGGCCGGCACGGACGCCGCGGTGCTCGACGCCGGCGTCCAGGACACCGGGCCGGACGGTGCCCTGTGGGCGCTGGCGGTCCGCGGGGTGCCCGCCCGGGCGGGCGCGTGGCCGGACGACCTGGCGCTGGTGTGGAGCGTCCGCGGCGCCCCGCACGCCTACCGCCGCGGCGACCTGCCCGCGGTGCAGCGCGCGCTCCGGCCGTACTCCGACGCCGACGCGGGCAGGCGGATCTACGACGCCGCGAAGCCGCTGCGGGCCGCGGGCATCCGGCCGGTCGACGCCCTCGCGCACGTCGCGAGGACGATGCACGCGGTCGTCGGCGAGCCGACCCCGAAGGGCGAGCTCTCGACGCGCATGACCGCCGAGCTCGACGAGCCGTACCTCCGCTGGTGCCGGCCCTGCGGCGCGACGCACATGTTCGAGATGCCGTTCCGGCTCGGGGCGCTGCACGCCGGTCTGGAGCTGGAGCCGGGCACCTCTCCCTCGGTGCTGCGCCGGTCGCCGGGGTTCCCGCCCGCGCAGGTGGGGGCGGTCGACCGGGGCGGGGACGGGGCGGGCGCCGCCGACGACGCGCCGGACGAGGCGGCGCACGACCTGGTCCGCGGCGTGCTGCACCTGCTCGGCCCGGCGACCCCGAAGGACGTCGCCGCGTTCCTCGACGCGCCGGTGGCCGACGTGAAGCGGCGCTGGCCCGCCGACGCGGTCCCGGTCGACGTCGAGGGCGTCACGGCGTCGGTGCTCGCGGACGACCTGCCCGCGCTGCTCGGCACCGGGACCGGGGACGGCGAGCGGGTGGTCCGGCTGCTCGGCCCCCACGACCTGTTCCTCCAGGCTCGCGACCGGCACGTCCTGGTCCCCGACCCGGCCCGGGCGACGGCGCTGTGGCCGGTGCTCGGCCGCCCCGGCGCGGTGCTGGCCGACGGCGAGGTGGTGGGCACCTGGCGCCCGCGCGCCCGGGGCCGGCGCCTGGCGCTCGAGCTCGACCCGTGGCTGCCGTGGGACGCCGCCCTGGAGCGCGCCGTCGCGGAGCAGCACGAGCGCCTGGCCGCCTTCCGGGGCGCCGACCCCGCCTGACCGCGCCGCCCGGGACGCGGACGGCCCGGGCGCACGCACCCCGCGGGGTCGCGCGCCCGGGCCGTCCGGTGCCGGCAGCCGGGGCCGGGTCAGGCCTCCACGACCACCGGGATGATCATCGGCCGCCGGCGCAGGCGGTTGGACGCCCAGCGCCCGACCACGCGCCGCACGACCTGCTGCAGCTGCTGGGTGTCGACCGCCCCGCCGCGCGCCGCGTCCTCGAGGGCCGCGGTGACGTCCGGCAGGATCGCGTCGAACACCTTGTCGTCCTCGGCCACGCCGCGGGCGAGGATCTGCGGCTTGCCGAGCACCTTGCCGTCGGTCGAGCTCATCACCGCGAAGATCGAGATGAAGCCCTCGTCGCCGAGGATCCGGCGGTCCTTGAGGTCGGCCTCGGTGATGCCGCCGACCGACGAGCCGTCGACGAACACGTACCCGCAGGGCACGGCGCCGACGACCGAGGCCCGGCCGTCGACCAGGTCCACGACCACGCCGTCCTCGGCCAGCACCACGCGGTCGGCCGGGACGCCGGACTTCACGGCCAGCGCGCCGTTCGCGACCAGGTGCCGGACCTCGCCGTGCACCGGCATGACGTTGCGCGGCCGCAGGATGTTGTAGCAGTACAGGAGCTCGCCGGCGCTGGCGTGGCCGGAGACGTGCACCTTGGCGTTGCCGCCGTGCACGACGCGCGCCCCGAGCCGGGTCAGGCCGTTGATGACGCGGTACACCGCGTTCTCGTTCCCGGGGATCAGCGACGAGGCGAGGATGACGGTGTCGCCGGGGCCGACCGAGATCTTGTGGTCGTTGTTGGCGATCCGGGACAGCGCGGCCATCGGCTCGCCCTGCGACCCGGTGCACATGAGCACGAGCTCGTCGTCGCGCACGTCGTCGAGGCGCTTGGCGTCGACCAGCACGCCGTCCGGCACCTTGAGGTAGCCGAGCTCGGCGGCGATCGTCATGTTGCGGATCATCGAGCGGCCGACCAGGGCGACCTTGCGCTCGTGCGCGGCGGCGGCGTCCAGCACCTGCTGCACGCGGTGCACGTGCGAGGAGAACGACGCGACGACGATCTTGCGCGCGGAGGTGGCGAACACGTTGTCCAGCACCGGGCCGATCTCGCGCTCGGGGCTGACGAAGCCCGGGACCTCGGCGTTGGTGGAGTCGACCATGAACAGGTCGACGCCCTTCTCCCCCAGCCGCGCGAACGCGCGCAGGTCGGTGATCCGGCCGTCCAGCGGGAGCTGGTCCATCTTGAAGTCGCCGGTGTGCAGCACGGTGCCGGCGCCGGTGGTGACCGCGACGGCCAGCGCGTCCGGGATGGAGTGGTTCACCGCGACGAACTCGCAGGAGAACGCGCCGATCTGCTCGGTCTGCCCCTCCTTGACCGCGTGGGTCAGCGGGGTGATCCGGTGCTCCTTGAGCTTGGCCTCGACGAACGCGAGGGTCAGCTGCGAGCCGATCAGCGGGATGTCCTGGCGCAGGCGCAGCAGGTACGGCACGGCGCCGATGTGGTCCTCGTGCCCGTGGGTGAGCACGATGCCGTCGACGTCGTCCATCCGGTCGGCGATGTAGCCGAAGTCCGGCAGGATCAGGTCGACGCCGGGCTGGTGGTCCTCGGGGAACAGGACGCCGCAGTCGATGATGAGCAGGCGGCCGCCGTACTCGAGGACGGCCATGTTGCGGCCGACCTCGCCGAGGCCGCCGAGGGCCACGATGCGCAGGCCCCCTTCGGGCAGGGCGGGCGGCAGGGCGAGGTCGGGGTGCGGGTGGGACATGCTTCTCCTGGTTCAGGCGGACAGGACGCCGGCGATGCCCGCGGCAGCAAGGCCCGCGCGCACCGCCTCGACGTCCTCGTCCGACGCGGCGACGTTCGGCAGCCGCAGGTGTCGGGACGGGATCAGGCCGAGGGACCAGACGGCGGCCTTGGCCGCGACCGCCTGGAATCCCCGGCCGTTGAGCGCGTCGATCGCCGGTGCGATCGACAGGAAGATCTCGAGCGCGCGGGCGTGGTCGCCCGCGTCGTGGGCCGCGGTGAGCGCGGCGAGCTGCGGGCCGGCGACGTGGCCGACCACGCTGACGATGCCGGCGGCGCCGTGCGCCAGGAACGGCAGGTAGAGCGAGTCGTCGCCGGAGTACCAGGCGAGCCCGGTCGCGGCGGCGGCCTTCGCGGCGCCGTACAGGTCGCCGGTGGCGTCCTTCATGGCGACGACGCGGTCGTGCCGCGCGAGCTCGACCAGGGTCTCGGCGGCGAACCGGACGCCGGTGCGGCCGGGCACGTCGTAGAGCATCACGGGCAGCGGCGTGGCGTCCGCGACGGCGGTCACGTGCGCGACCAGGCCGGGCTGCGACGGGCGCGAGTAGTAGGGCGCGACGACCAGCAGGCCGTCCGCGCCGGCCTCGGCGGCCTGCTCGGCCATCCGGACGGCGTGCAGCGTGTCGTTCGAGCCGGCGCCGGCGACGACCGTCGCCCGGTCCCCCACGGCGGCGACGACGGCCCGCACCAGCTCGGCCTTCTCGGGCGCGTGCGTGGTGGGCGACTCCCCGGTGGTGCCGTTGAGCACCAGGCCGTCGTGCCCGTGGTCCACGAGGTGCGTGGCGAGGGAGACGGCGGCGTCGAGATCGACCGAGCCGTCCTCCCGCATGGGCGTCACCATGGCGGTGAGCACCGCGCCGAAGGGACGCGACGGGGTGGCGGGGAGCATGGCCTCAACGGTACCGCCCCGCGCCGGAGCCGGTCGCACCCGTCCGGGGTGGACCGGCCCCGGCGCGGGGCGGGGCGTGCTCAGCGGCTCAGGACGCGCGCGCCGCGAGCCAGCCGGCCAGGCGGTCGGGGCGGTCGGTGATCACCGCGTCCACGCCGAGGGCCACGGCGGTGGCCCAGTGCTCGGGCTCGTTGAGCGTCCAGACCTGGACCTGCAGGCCGGCGGCGTGCAGCCGCTCGACCAGGTCCGGGTGCTCGACCAGCAGCGGGCCGTAGGGGTTGACGGTCATGACGCCGAGCTCGCCCGCGACGCGGACCACCTCGTCGACCCCGCCGTCCTCCGGCACCTGGAAGATCAGCAGCCCGCGGCGCAGGTGGGGATCCGCCGACGCCAGCGCCCGCACGGACTCCGGCCAGAACGACTGCCCGATGACCCGGTCGGCGAGCCCGGCGGCGCGGATCGCGTCGGTGACGGGCCGGACCTGCTCGACCGTGAAGGCGCCCTTGAGCTCGAGCAGCAGGTCGATGCCGGGGCGGCGGACCATGAGCTCCAGCACCTCGGCGAACGTCGGCACCCGCTGGCCGGCGTACGCCGACGCGAACCAGGAGCCGGCGTCCAGCGCGCGCACCGCGTCGAGCGTCATCTCGGTGACGACGCCCGACCCGTCCGTGGTGGCGTCGACGGTGTCGTCGTGGATGACCACGACCTCGCCGTCGGCGGTCGGCTGGATGTCGATCTCGATGCTGTGCGCGCCCGCGCGCCACGCCGCCTCGAACGCGGCGAGGGTGTTCTGCGGGGCCACGGCGGAGTTGCCGCGGTGCGCGACGACCAGGGGCGCGGACGCCCCGGCGCCGGGGCCGCCCTGGTGGGCGGCCCCGGCGACCGGACCGGTGACGGTTCCGGTCACAGGTACGGCTCGACGTTCTCGGTGTACGCCGTCTCGATCTGCGGCGTGACGGACCCGAACGCCTCGGCCGGGTCGGTGCCCTCGAGGACGATCTGCTCGAGCGCGTCGGTGAGCAGCGCGTCGGCGCCCGGCACGAACACGCGGATGTAGTCCTGCGGGCGCGCCTTCTCCGCCAGCTGGTCGACCGCGGTGCGGAACTGCGGGTACTGCTCGTACACGGCCTTCATGGTGTCGGACTCGACGGCCGAGGTGCGCACCGGCATGTAGCCGGTCGCCTGGGAGAACGTCGCGGTGTTCTCGGTGTTCGTGAGGAACTCGAGGAACATCGCGGCGGCGAGCTGCTTCTCCGGGGTGCTGGAGGAGGAGATCGCCAGGCCGGTGCCGCCGGTCGGCGTGCCGCCGCCCTGCGGGCCGTCGGGCAGGTAGGCCGTGCCGACCTCGAACGAGGCCGCGTCGAGCGCGCCCTTCAGCGAGCCGGTCGACCCGATGGTCGACGCGATGAGGCCGGACGCGAAGTCCGCCATCGAGTCGTCCGCCGAGACCGTGGCGATCGCGTCGTCCCCGTGGAACAGGCCGCGGAGGAACTCGCCGCCCGCGAGGGCCTCCTCGGAGTCGAGGGTGACGTCGAACTCGTCGGAGTACTCGCCGCCCTGGCCCCAGATCATGTTCTCGAACCACCAGGCCGACCAGGACGTGCCGAGCGACAGGCCGAACGGCGAGCCCTCCGCCGGGACCTGGGCCTCGAGCGCGGTGCTCCACTCCTGGAGCTGCTCCCAGGTCTCCGGACCCTCGTCGGGCAGGCCCGCGGCCTGCCACATCGTCTTGTTGTAGTAGAACAGCGGCGTCGAGCGCGCGTACGGCGCGGCCCAGTGCTGGCCCTCGTACTCGTAGTCGCCGTACAGGCCCTGCTGGAAGTCGTCCGCGTCGGCGTCGATCGCGTCGAAGACGTCGTCCAGCGGCATGATCTGGTCGTTCAGGTGGTAGCGGAACCACCAGACGTCGGACGCGATGACCAGGTCCGGCTTCTCGTCGGTCTGCGAGGCGGCCTGGAACCGCTGGGCGACCTCGTCGTAGTTGGCGCCGGCGGTCACCAGGTTGACGGTGATGTCCGGGTTCTCGGCCTCGAAGTCGGCGATGAGCTGCTCCTCCACGGCCTGGGACTGGCCGGGGTGGTTGCTCCACCAGGTGATCTCGGACGCGGGCTCGACCTGCGACCAGTCGGTCGCGTCGGCGGCCGCGGACTCGTCGGACGAGGCGGCGGTCGACGGGCCGCCGCACGCCGTGAGCGCGAGCGTCGTGCCGGCGACGGCAGCGGCGACGGCCAGGGTGCTGCGGCGGCGCCTGCGGGGGTGGGACACGGTGGTGCTCCTTCGGGGGTTCGCGCGCCGCGTCGCGGCGCTCGGGGGGCTGACGGGCGCGCGGGGGCGCGACCGTCTCAGGCGGCCGGCGGACCGGCCACGTCGTGGGTGCGGGGCGGGCCGGGCGTCAGCCCGTGACGGCGCCCGCGGTGAGGCCGGCGACGAGCCGGCGCTGCAGGACCAGGAAGACGACGAGGATCGGCAGGGTCACGACGACCGTGGCGGCCAGCAGCACGCCCCAGTTGGTCAGGCCGTCGATGTTCTGCAGCAGGGTCAGGCCGATCGGCAGCGTCATCTTGTCGGCGCGGTCGATGACCAGGAACGGCCAGAGGTAGTCGTTCCACTCGGTGACGACGGACACCAGCGTGACCGCCGCGATGGTCGGCGTGCTCATCGGGACCACGAACCGCCACAGCTTGCGCCAGTGCCCGGCGCCGTCCAGCTCCGCGGCCTCGAGGATCGAGGCCGGCAGCGTGAGGAAGTGCTGGCGGAACAGGAAGGTGCCGAACGCGCTGGCCAGGCCCGGCACGAGGATGCCCTGGTAGGTGTTCAGCCAGCCGAGCTCGGCGACCAGGGTGTAGTTCGGGATGATCGTGACCTGCGGCGGGATCATCAGCGTGGCGATGACCAGCCCGAACACGATCCTCTTGAACGGGAACTCGAGGAACACGAGCGCGTAGGCGCAGGTGAGGCCGAGCACCACCTTGAGGCCGGCGCCGACGACGGTCAGCCCGACGCTGTTGAGCAGCAGCCGGCCGAGCGGCACGGTGTCCGCGGCCTGGGCGTAGTTGTCCAGGCTCGGCGCCGACGGCAGCCACTGCACAGGGAACTGGTACAGCTCCTGCGAGGTCTTGAGGCTGGCGAGCAGCATCCAGATCAGCGGGGCGCCGAGCACGATCGTCGCGAGGACCATCGTGAGGTAGCTGGCGACGTGCGGGCGCTGCCGGCGGCCGGGGCGCGAGGACGCGGCGGTGGGCCGGACGTCGCGCGCGGTGGGCGCCGCGGGCGGGGTGGTCGTGGCGGCGGCCGGCCGCTTCGGGGTCAGGACGCTCATGCGTAGTGGACCTTCCGCTGGACGAACCGCATCTGCACCGCGGTGACCGCCAGCAGCACGAGGAACAGGACCGTGGCGACGGCGGAGGCGTACCCCGCGCGGCCGTTGACGAAGCTCTCCTGGTACACGGAGTACATGAGCGTCGTGGTCGACCCGAGCGGGCCGCCCTGGGTCATCGCCTTGATGATGTCGAACGACTGCAGCGAGGCCAGCATCATCGTGACCAGCAGGAAGAACGACGTCGGGGTGAGCAGCGGCAGGATGATCGACCGCAGCGTCCGGAACGACGACGCCCCGTCGAGGGCCGCCGCGTCCTTGAGGTCCTGCGGGACCGACTGCAGGCCGGCCAGGTAGATCAGCGCGACGTACCCGAGGTTCTTCCAGAGGTAGACGATGATCACCATGACCAGCGGCCAGGGGCGCTGGGTGTACCACTGGGGCGACGAGGCCCCGACCCAGCTCAGCACCTCGCGCATCAGGCCGTACCGCGGGTCGAAGATGAACAGCCAGAGGATGCCGACCGCGAAGCCCGACAGCACGTAGGGCGCGAACGCCACGGTGCGGGCGAAGCCGCGGCCGCGGAGCTTCTGGTTGAGCAGCACCGCCAGGCCGAGGCCCAGCAGCATGGCGCCGCCGACCGTCGCGACGGTGAACACGACCGTGGTCGTCACGACCTGCGTGAAGTTCCGCGACGTGAACAGCTCGACGTAGTTGCCCAGCCCGATGCTGCGGGCGACGGGCGAGCCGAGGTTCCACTGCAGCGTCGACAGGTAGAACGACTGGATCAGCGGCCGGTAGACGAACACCAGCAGCAGGGCCACGTTGGGCCCGGCCAGCAGGAGGAACCAGAGCAGCGCCGACCGGCGGCGGCGCGACTGGAGCGCACCGCGCTGCCGGGGGGCGCCCGAGGGAGCGGCCGCCGGCGGCGGGGCGAGGACTTCGGCAGTGGTCACGGGGAGAGGTCCGCTTCGAGAGGGGGCAGGTGCTGGCCCGCTCCGTCGCCGGCCCTGGACACCCTGCCCCGGCCGCGCCACCCCGGACGACCCTTCCCGGGGTGCGTTCCGCAAGGCTTCCCGGGTCGTTCACCTGGGGTTCCGCGGCGTCACCGGGCGGTCAGCGCCTGGACAGCCGGCCGACCTCCCCTCGGGGACGTCCTACCCTCGTCGCGTGCCCGCCCGCTCCCCCGCGGACCGGACCGACCCCGCCGTCCGGTCGGCCGTCCGCACCGCCCTGTCCGTCTCCGTGGCCACCGGGCTGTACGGCGTCTCGTTCGGGGCGCTGTCCGTCGCCGCCGGCCTGGACGTGCCGCAGACGATGGCGCTGAGCCTGCTGATGTTCAGCGGCGGCTCGCAGTTCGCCGCCGTGGGCGTCGTGGGCGCCGGCGGCGGCATCGGCGCGGTGGTGGCCACCGCGGGCCTGCTCGGGGCGCGCAACGGGCTGTACGGCGTGCAGGTGGCCCCGCTGCTGGGCGCGTCCGGCTGGCGACGCGTGCTCGCGGCGCACCTGACGATCGACGAGTCCACGGCCGTGGCCACCGCGCAGCCGACGCCGGCCGCGACCCGCGCGGGGTTCTGGTGGACCGGCGCCGGGGTGTTCGTGCTGTGGAACGCGTTCTCCCTGCTCGGGGCGCTGCTCGGCGACGCGCTGGGCGACCCGCGCCGGTACGGGCTGGACGCGGCGGCGGGCGCGGCGTTCCTGGCGCTGCTGTGGCCGCGGCTGTCCGGCGACGACCGGCGGGCGACCCGGACCGTGCGGGTCGTGGCCGTGGCGGCGGCGGCCCTGGCGCTGGCGCTCACGCCCGTGGCGCCGGCCGGGGTGCCGGTGCTCGCGGCCGCGGCGCTGGCGGTGGTCGTGGGGGTGCTGGACGGCGGTGGCGGCGCGGGGGCGCGCGCCGGGGGCCGCCCGGGCGGCGACGAGGACGACGCGGCCCCGGTGGTGACCCCGTGAGCCGGCTCGCGGTGTGGTGGGCGGTGCTGGCCGCGTCCGTCGTCGTGCTCGCGACCAAGGTCGCCGGGCACCTGGTCCCCCGCGCCCTCCTGGAGCGCCCGCGGGTGGTGCGGACCGCGGCGCTGGTGACCGCGGCGCTGCTGGCCGCGCTGGTGGCGGTGCAGACCGCGACGACCGACGGCGCGCTCGCGCTCGACGCGCGCCTGGCCGCGCTGGCGGTCGCGGCGGTGGCCCTGCTGCTGCGCGCCCCGTTCGTGCTCGTGGTGCTCCTGGCGGCCGCGACGGCCGCGCTGCTCCGCTGGCTCGGCCTCCCCTAGCGGCGCGCGGGCGCCGACTTCGGCACGTCGGGACCCAGTTCGGCAGCTGGAGGTGCCGAGCTCGGCGCGGGAGTGCCGAACTCGGCGCGGGTCAGACCGCGACCGGGGCCTTGATCGCCGGGTGGTGCTGGTAGTGCTCGATGGTGACGTCCTCGTACGTGTACTCGAACAGCGACGGCGCGCGGTTCAGGCGCAGGGTGGGCGCCGGGAACGGGTCCCGGGTCAGCTGCTCGCGCACCTGCTCGACGTGGTTGTCGTAGATGTGGCAGTCGCCGCCGGTCCACACGAAGTCGCCGACCTCGAGGTCCACCTGCTGCGCGACCATGTGCGTCAGCAGGGCGTAGGAGGCGATGTTGAACGGCACGCCGAGGAACAGGTCCGCGGACCGCTGGTAGAGCTGGCACGAGAGCTTCCCGTCGGCCACGTAGAACTGGAAGAACGCGTGGCAGGGCGCGAGCGCCATCGACGGGATGTCCGCGACGTTCCACGCCGAGACGATGTGCCGGCGCGAGTCGGGGTCGCGGCGCAGGCCGTCGAGCACCTGCGCGAGCTGGTCGATCGTGCCGCCGTCCGGCGTCGGCCAGGACCGCCACTGCACGCCGTAGACCGGGCCGAGGTCGCCGTCCTCGGCCGCCCACTCGTCCCAGATGTGCACGCCCTTCTCCTGGAGCGTGCGCGCGTTGCGCTCGCCGCGCAGGAACCAGAGCAGCTCCTCGGTCAGCCCGCGCAGGAACACGCGCTTGGTGGTGACGAGCGGGAACCCCTGCTGGAGGTCGAACCGCATCTGGTGCCCGAACACGCTGCGGGTCCCGGTGCCGGTGCGGTCCGCCTTGGGGGTGCCGGTCTCCAGCACCAGGCGGAGCAGGTCCTCGTACGGCGTCTCGATCGGTCCG